>OLLR01000063.1_pt1 | contig 72721 bp, 60 predicted proteins | sample 1604601 | NCBI WGS metagenome assembly OLLR01 (sample SAMEA104055725, study PRJEB20765) | soil metagenome | biome: Arctic tundra; feature: Polygonal ground; material: soil | place: USA | collected 2011-09 | depth 0-0.5 m | reverse complement strand
GGAGCCAGCCAGTGCGCAAGACGCAGCATCCAACATGTCTGAAGATGCATCCAACGCTCCCAAGGGGCCATTTACGCCACAGGATGTTCACTTTTTGCAATCCCTGCGCATTCGCATGGATTCTGACCCGGACGACACCGACCCCGACGGCCTTCATGCCAGCGGGAATGAGGCCGATACCTAGAATTGCTCCCCCAATGGGCTGCAATTGCTGTTTCTTTGCTTTCACTTACCGTAAAATTTGCAGATCGGGAGCGTGATTCAGAATTATGCAGGAGATGAAGGACACTCTAGGCGTTTTGTTGGCCGGTGGAGCAGGCGAGCGGCTCTTTCCGCTGACGCGCGACCGCGCCAAGCCCGCCGTCCCCTTTGGCGGTCAGTATCGCATCATCGACATCACGCTCTCCAACTGCATCAACTCCGGGCTGCGCCGCATTTACATCCTGACGCAGTACAAGGCGCTCTCGCTCAATCGGCACATCCGCGAGGGCTGGGGATCGGCCATTGCCACGGAACTGGGCGAGTTTATTGAGATTCTTCCGCCCATGCAGCGCGTCAGCTCCAACTGGTACATGGGCACCGCCGATGCCGTCTACCAGAACATTTATTCCATCGGCGCCGAGCAGCCCAAGTACGTGCTCATCCTCTCCGGCGATCACATCTACAAAATGAATTATGGCCGCATGATGCAGCAGCACGTCGATTCTGGCGCCGATGTCACCCTGGCCACGCTGTCGGTTGACCCCTCGGAGGTCGCACGTTTTGGTGTCGTTGAGGTTGCAAAAAATGGCGAGATCACCGGCTTCCAGGAGAAGCCCCAGCAGACCAGCGTACGCTCCCCCTTCAGCCCCGACATGGTCGATGCCTCGATGGGCATCTACGTCTTTAATACGGATGTGCTATTGCCCGCGCTGATGCGCGATGCCGAGGACCCAACCTCCAAACATGACTTTGGCCACAACATTCTGCCCGCGCTACTGGGCAACTACAAGATGTCGGCCTTCAACTTTGTCGATGAGAACAAGCAGCAGGCGCTCTACTGGCGCGATGTGGGCACGCTCGACGCATACTACGATGCCAACATGGATGTGGCCTCCGTCTCGCCGGTCTTCAATCTCTACGATAAAAGCTGGCCCATGCGCACGCGCGTCCGCCAATATCCGCCGGCCAAGTTTGTTTTTGGCGAACCAGGCCGCACCGGCATGGCCATCAATTCGGTCATCTCCGGCGGCTGCATCATCTCTGGTGCCACGGTGCGCAACAGCGTCCTGTCGCAGGATGTACGCATCAACTCCTTCGCCGAGATCGACTCCAGCATCGTCTTTACCCACGTCAACATTGGCCGCCACTGCCGCATCCGCCGCGCCATTATTGACCGCGATGTGCATATTCCAGAAGGCACAGTGATTGGCTACGACGTCAATGAGGATCGAAAGAATTATTTCGTCTCCCCCTCCGGCATCACCGTGGTCACGCGGGATTACTCGCTCTACGAAAATCCCGTCGCGCCAGACTTTATGCAATCCGGCCACTAGGTGGGGGTTCCCGCTGTGGCGGCCTTGACCAAGTGCCGACCACCGCTTAGCGTAGAAACAGCAGGGTTTCGATCCGGTATGCGAAAGTGGCGAAATTGGCAGACGCACCAGACTTAGGATCTGGCGGGGCAACCCGTGGGGGTTCAAGTCCCCCCTTTCGCACCAGTACTCTTGTACACAGCTTCAGAAATACCTGACTCGAAAAATCCACAAAACTCCCGCAGGAAAAATCTTCGCTGCATCGCGAACGAAATCGCGATACCCTCTTAGGCATGAATCAAAAAAACAATCAGCCAAAAATCAACGTGGTTGAAGATGCCTCCTATCGAGAGATTTATGCCAACAGCGTGCAGATACGTTCCAGTGTGTGGGATTTCTGCCTGGTCTTTGGCACAGCGCGGCAGGAATCCGCAGAGGCTGTAACCCTGCAAAATCTGCAAGGAATTTATCTCAGCCCCCAGCAAGCCAAGGCGCTCCACAACGTGCTGGGACAAAATCTGATGCAGTACGAGCAGGCCTTTGGCGAGATTGCCATTGAGCCAAAGCACGCCTTTCCAACCGGCGGGCCGGTTCACTAAACCCAGATCACGAATCATGGCTCAGGCAGATCAGCAAATCGGCATCCATCACTTGCTCTATCGCGGCCATCGCCAGGAACCGATGCCGGCGTGGATGGTATTTCCCATCGTGTATGCAGGCATCTTTCTCTCCCACTGGACGCTGCTGCATCTGCCCTATTTCTGGGACGAGGCGGGCTACTACATCCCCGCTGCGTATGATTTTTTTCGCACCGGAACGCTGATTCCCTTTTCTACGTTGACCAACGCGCATCCGCCGCTGCCCTCCATCTATCTGGCCTTCTGGTGGAAGCTCTCTGGATTTTTTCCTGCGGTGACGCGGCTTGCTATCTGTCTGGTGACGGCGCTGGCGCTGACCGGCGTCTTTGCCGTGTGCCGCAAGCTGATGAACGCCGAGGTCGCCGTAGCAACGACGCTGCTGACTGCGCTGTACCCGGTCTGGTTCGCACAAAGCACGCTGGCGCACGCGGACATCTTTGCCGCTGCGGGCACGCTCTGGGGACTGTTCTACTGCCTGGAGGAATTACCCAACGCACGCCAGGGATGGTTGGCCGCGATCTGTTTTTCTCTGGCTGCCTTAGCGAAGGAGACAGCCATCGCAACGCCGCTGATCCTGCTGCTCTGGCATCTCTGGGAGGTTCGGCGCAAGCCCGCGCAAGGCCGTGGACATCTGCGCGCCGCATTGCAACTGGGCCTGCCCACACTGCCGCTGGCCGCCTGGTACGCCTACCACTTCCACAAAACAGGCTACCTGTTCGGCAATCCGGAATTTGTCCGCTACAACGCCATCGCCACACTGCACCCCTTGCGCATTGCGCTTGCGTTTGCGGTGCGGCTGATGGACGTTACGGTGTACATGAATCTTTTTGTGCCGGTGCTGTGCATGGTTGCGGCCATGTTTCTGCCCGCGCTGCTGCGGCAGGACGGAACCCCGCGCCCCCGCGTATCGTGGAACGCGCAGGCGCAGATTGGTTTGGTTCTACTGGGCAATCTGCTGCTGTTCTCCGTGCTTGGTGGCGCGTTGCTCACGCGCTACCTGCTGCCGCTTTACCCGCTGATTCTTTTGTTATGCGTTTCCACCTGGCGGCGGCGCGTGCAGCAATGGGGCTGGCTGGTGGCGTTGAGCGCCGTAGCCTTCCTGGCTGGCATCTTTGTCAATCCACCCTATCGCTTTGCGCCAGAGGACAACCTGAGCTATCGGGACATGATCCAGTTGCAGCAGCACGCCATCACGCAATTGTTCCATCATGCACCACACGCCACGGTGTTGACGGCGTGGCCTGCCAGCGACGAGCTATCCAAACCGGAGCTGGGCTATGTCCACACGCCCTGGCCGGTGATGGCGATTGATAATTTTGCTCTCCCTCAGGTTTTACAGGCCGCGCAAATGCACGGCTACAACGCCGCGCTGATCTTCTCCACGAAATATGAAGCGAGCACACTGCCCCCCAGCCTCCGCTGGGGCGACCAATTCTGGAACCAGAGCTTCTTTGGCTATCACCAGGACATGCCGCCAGAGATGGTGGCCCGACTGCTGGGCGGCAATCTGGTCTGGAAACAGAAGAGCCATGGACTCTGGGCCGCATTGATTCTGTTTCCGACGGCTCAGGACGCGCGGCTTGCCACGCCTGACCAGAAGGCAACCATCCCTGCACGCAGCAGGAAAATTTCCCGCTGATCTTTCCCTGTATTTGCCGATTGCCGATACTTTTTCCTCCAGACTTCTATAATCACGGGTATTGTGCGTCGCTTCCCTGTGTCACGACAAAAACGGACTACCAGCATCCTCGGCATCTTTCTCCTTACTCTCGGCCTGACAAGCGCAGCTCGCGCTGCCTCTGCCAGTGACGCGAACTGGGATGGTCACTTGATTCTGGTGCTGCCCTTTGACAATCTTTCCACGCAGTCTGGCCTGGACTGGATTGGAGAATCCTTCCCCACGCTTTTGAATGAACGCTTCCGCTCCGCTGGATTCCTGACCATTCGCCGCGAAGACCGCCAGTACTCCTTGCAGCGCCTGGGCCTGCCCGCAGGATTGCACCCAACACATGCGACCATCTATCGCATCGCGCAGACCCTCGATGCCGATGAGGTCGTTCTTGGCTCCTATCGCGTGGAGAACGGGCAGGTGACCGCAACCGCGCAGATCCTGGAGATGCACGCGCCAAAGATGGGCGCTCCTCTGGTGGAAAGCGCTGCGCTGAATCAACTGCTGGACATGGAAAATGGGCTGGCCTGGCAGATTGTTCGGCAGATTGAGCCGGGCTTCGCTGTAGAGAAGCAGACCTTTCTTGCCGCAGGTCACGGCATTCGTCTGGATGCGTTTGAAAACTACATTCGCGGCGAAACCGAGCCGGGCGCGGACGAGCGTCTTCGTCATCTGAACACCGCCGTGCAGTTGAGTTCCGATTACACGGCGGCGCTGCTGGCATTAGGGAAGGCCTATTTTTCCAGCCAACAATATGAGCAGGCCGTGGCTGCCTTTGCGCGTATTCCTCTGGATACCCCACGGGCGCTGGAGGCGCAGTTTTATACCGGCCTGGCCGATCTCTACACCGGCCAGTATGCAAAAGCGGAAATGGCCTTCTCCGTGGTAGCCGCCGTGTTGCCGCTGCCAGAGGTTTTGAACAATCAGGGCGTAGCGCTCAACCGGCAGGGGCAGGATGGAACCGCTCTCTTTGCTCATGCCGTCCAGCTTGATCCGCAAAATTCCAGTGACTGGTTCAACCTTGCTGTCTCAGAGCGGCGCTTCCACCACACTGCCAAAGCGCTGGAGGCCGTGCAGAAATCTCTGGAGATTCGTCCCGACGATAAAGAAGCGCGGCAACTCCAGGAGCATCTACAGGCAGAGGAAAATCCATCCGCGCAACCTGTAACCCAAGCGAAACCTCTCTCCCTGGCTGCGTCCTCAGATAGTCGGTTCGCGCCCGATCCTAACGATGGCAAAGCCAGCAGCGATGTCTACGAGCCGCTGGAACGCATCGCGCGCCTGTACAACGAGACATCCTTCCGCCAGGCCGCCTTTGAGATGGATCAGATGCGCGCGCTGAAGCTGAGATCGCTGCCACCGGCGCAGCAGGCAGCTCAGCTTTGCACGGAAGGCCAGAACTACAGTAGTCAAGGATTGTTGCTGGAAGCAGAGCGCCAGTTCCAGCAGGCACTGGCTGCAGACCCCAGCAGTGCGACGGCTCATGCAGGCCTGGCGCAGATTCGCGAATCGACCGGCGACGTTGCGGCGGCACGCGAACAGGCGCAGGCCTCCGTGCAACTCCAGCCGAACGTAGCCGCGTTTCTAGTGCTGGCACGGCTCAATCTGCAACAACACAATCTGCCCGCCGCCATTGAATCGGTGCGCGGCGCGTTGCAGCTTGACCAAAAAAACAGCGACGCGCTGGGACTGGCGCAGGCCATTCAGGTTCAGGAAAAGCAGGCTCCATGAAGGTACGTTCTCTGACACGTCTCGTAGTACCGCGGATGCTTTTGTCTCTTGCACTGACAAGCGGAGTCTTGCTATGTTCCTCCTATTTGCTGGCGCAAGCGGTCGCGCCGAAGCCGCTGGTAGTCAAATTGATTCTGCGCGACACGGTGCAGCCGGTCAGCGCTGCGTATCTTGCGCGAGGCTTGCGCGAAGCAGCCGACCAGCATGCCCAAGCCGTTTTGGTCGAGATCAGCACGCCCGGCGGATTGCTGGATTCCACCCGCTCCATGGTCGCATCCATTGAGCACTCCACGATTCCGGTTATCTTCTACGTTGCGCCTACAGGAAGCCGCGCAGCCTCGGCTGGATTTTTTCTTCTGGAATCGGCAGACATTGCAGCGATGGCCCCCGGCACCAACACCGGCGCATCGCATCCCATTCTCGAAGGCCGTCAGATGGATCCAATCCTGAAGCAAAAGATTGAGAATGACGCTGCCGCTTTTCTGCGTTCCATCGTTACGCATCGCCATCGCAACGCTCAGGCCGCAGAAGAGGCCGTGCGCGAATCGAAGTCGTACACCGATCAAGAGGCTCTTGATCTGCACCTGATTGACCGCATCGCGCCTAGGGATGCAGCCCTGCTCGACGCGCTGGACGGCACAACCGTCACGCGCTTTGACGGAAGCACGTCGGTGCTCCACACGCGGAACGCCAGCATCGACACGTTGCTGCCGAACACGCGCGAGCGGATTCTCGGCGCGTTGATGGATCCGAACCTTGCCGTTATTTTGCTGATCGTCGGCAGCCTGCTCATATATCTGGAGTTCAATGTGCCGGGCACCATTGTTCCCGGCTCTCTGGGCACGCTGCTGGTTCTGCTCTCGCTGTTTGCGCTGAACCTGTTGCCCATTGCATACACCGCCGTCGCTCTGCTGCTGGGCGCGCTGGTGCTGCTGTTGCTGGAAGTCAAATTTTCCAGCCACGGCGTGCTGGCGCTGGCAGGCATCGTTTGCCTCGTCTTTGGATTGCTGACGCTGGTGAACGGCCCCATTCCAGAGATGCGTGTCCATCTGGCAACGGCTCTGGCGACAGGCGTCGGCTTCGGCCTCATCACGGTATTTCTAACGACGATTGCCGTGCGCGCGCGCCGCAACAAAGTACAAACTGGGAGCGAAACTCTGCTGGGCGCGCTTGCCGTTGTGCAGACCGCGCTGGTGCCAACCGGACAGATTCTGCTGCGCGGCGAGCTATGGCAGGCGCAATCGACGCTTCCAATCGCTGCGGGCAAGACCGTGCGTGTGCTCAGCCGCGAGGGACTTTTGTTGACTGTTGAACGTGTCGATATTGAACGTGCTGATTGAGATTCCCTAACGCGTATCGTTTTGTCGTTTTATACCCGATCTGTGCTATATATCGTGCAGACGTTTTGTACTACCAGAGAGTTGACTTATGCCATCTACCGCAATTCTGATTGTCGTTTTGATCGTCGTTCTGTATCTGATGAACTCGATTAAGATTTTGAAGGAATATGAACGCGCTGTGATCTTCCGCCTTGGTCGCCTGCTGAGCGCGTCCAAGGGGCCGGGCATCATTCTGGTCTTTCGTCCCTTTGATCAGATGGTGCGCATCTCGCTGCGTCAGGAAGTGATGGAGGTTCCGCCGCAGGACATCATCACCCGCGACAACGTTACGTTGAAGGTGAATGCCGTCATCACACTGCGCGTCATTGATCCGGCCAAGGCTGTTGTTGAGGTTACGAACTACGTCTATCAGACCTCGCAGTTTGCGCAGACCACGCTGCGCTCTGTGCTGGGAGAGGTAGAGCTGGACGAGTTGCTCTCGCATCGCGAGACGCTCAACCAGAAAATTCAGACCATCATTGACCTGCACACCTCGCCCTTTGGCGTAAAAGTGGTCAGCGTGGAAGTGAAGCAAGTCGATCTGCCGGAATCCATGCTGCGCGCGATGGCCAAGCAGGCCGAGGCCGAACGCGAGAAGCGCTCCAAAATTATCCACGCAGAAGGCGAATTTAATGCCGCGCAAAAGCTGGTGGACGCAGCCGCGTTGCTGGCCACCGAGCCGATGACTATGCAGTTGCGCTATCTGCAAACCTTGTCGGATATTGGCGTAGAGAAAAATACCACCATCGTCTTCCCACTTCCGATGGAATTGCTGAATCTACTCAACAAATCTTCTTTGCCTTCTTCGGATAAATCCAATCGAGGCTAGACCAACATGGGAATACTTTTTGAGGAAGTTGAATCCGCCGAGAAGGAACTGCACTTTAGCCCTGGAGTCATTCTCGCCATCTTCCTGGGCATCACGCTGGTCTCCGCCGTATTTTTCGGGCTGGGCTATTCTTTCGGACGAACGGGCAACACGTCTCAGTTGCAGCACACGCTGATGACCTTTGGGCATCCCGCGCCTACACCAACAGCAGCGGCAACCTCCTCATCCGAGCCACCTGCAATGCAGGAACCCTCCACAATCACGGAGACCGCGCCCGTTGCCGTTGCCGCGCAGGCGCAGCCGATTACCGCGCAGCCTGCGGCCACGCGCACAAGCGCAGCGGCGGCTCCCGAAGCAACTTCCACGACGCAAGCCGTTTCCCATTCCAGCTACATGGTGCAGATCGCGGCCATTGCCAGCCGCAGAGATGCGAAGGCACTCGCCTCAGCCTTGCAGGGAGATGGTTTTAGCGCTCAGGTTCACAGTGAAAGTCACGACAGATTTTTTCATGTGCAGATTGGCCCCTTCGACAGCCAGCAGCAGGCTGAAGCCATACGCCGCAAGGTTATCGCTGCAGGATATCGAGCCATTCTGAAACCAGCCTAGCTCCAAACATTCTTAACCGCGCATCCACTCCGGAAGGCCCGAGGCGATCCTCTCGCGCGTAGCCTGCATCAATTCCTCCCGCGTCGCGTACTCGCTGGCCCGTAGCGGCGGATGAAACTGCACATGCGCCTCCGCTGGAATCACGCGCAGGCTTCCCTTGCTCATCATTCCCTCCGTTCCATAAATGGAGATGGGAATAATCGGCGCACCGGTCTGCTCGGCCAGGTAGAATGGGCCTTTTTTAAAGGGCAGCAGCTTACCATCGCGCGAGCGGGTGCCCTCTGGAAACACCGTAATATGCACGCCGGAAGCGAGCACCTGCGTGGCCTTCTGAATGCTGGCGATTGCGCTCTCGCGTTTTTTGTCCCGCTCGACAGGAATAAAATCTCCCATGCGCATGCCTCTCCCTAAGAGTGGAATCTTCATCAACGTGCTCTTCACCAAAAACGCCGTGCGCCCTGGAATCAGCGGTAGCAAAATTGGAGGATCAAGATTTGAGATGTGATTCATCATGAAAATGCATGGCGTACCTGCAGGAACATTTTCCAATCCTGAAACGTGCGTCCGAATTCCTGCCAAACGAATTCCAGTGCCTGCGATCCACCGGGCCATGCGGTACAGCAGAGAAACATCGCCTGTAATCAGCGTCCACGGAAAACCGATGAGCGCGGCCACCGGCGTGAGCGTGGCATAAAACAAAAATAATGTGAGTGCGGATGGCATGTACGATTCAACCCTTGTGCCCGGGCAGGCCTGCTTGCAGACCTAGCCGCTGTGGCAGCTTGTGATAGATGTCTCCAAAGCCGCCGTTCGACAGGATGGCCACCACGTCGCCTGCGCGTACCTGTCCCGCCAAATGCGCAACAATCGTATCCGCATCCGGCAACAACACTGCCGGAATTGCGCGAGCCTCAAGCTGCGCGACCACGCGCTCCGCGTGCAGGCGCTGATCCGCAGGAATTCTTTCCGGCTGGTAGACCGCTGCGAGAACAACACGATCCGCCAACGCCAGGCTCTCGACTAATTCCCTCTCAAAAACATTCCGGCGCAGCGTGTTGGAACGCGGCTCCAGGACAGCCCACAGTCGTCGTCCCGGATAGCGGGCATGTAAGGCGCGCAGTGTCTCGCGAATGGCCGTGGGATGATGCGCAAAGTCGTCGATTAACGTAACGCCCGCAACCTCTGCAAAAACTTCGAGACGGCGCTTGACGCTCTGGAAGCTGGCAAGCGCTGTGCGGATCGCATCCAGTGGCACGCCTTGTCCTGCGGCCAGCGCCGCAGCCGCAGTCGCATTCAAGACATTGTGTTCGCCAACCACCGGCATGGAAAAATCTGACCAGTGCGTGCCCTGGCGATCCACACGCCACAAGCTGTGATCTTCCTGCGTTACAAAATTTGAGATGCGCCAATGGGAATCCGCTGCAAATCCATAGCGCTCGACGGCACAGAAGGCGCGTGCAATACAGCGCGAAACATCTTCTGATCCGTCAAAGGCCACGATGCGCCCGCGACGCGGGACGAGATTTACCAGTCGCTGAAAAGCCGTCCTCACGGCATCCAGATCGGCGTAGATGTCGGCGTGGTCAAACTCCACATGCGTTAAGATCAGCGCGTCAGGAAAATAGTGGAGAAATTTTGGCCCTTTGTCGAAGAACGCTGTGTCGTACTCATCGCCTTCCAGAATAAAAGGCTTCGTAGGACGCAGCGCGAAGCTGCCGCCAAAATTTTCTGCCACGCCTCCTACAAGAAAAGAGGGAGAAAATTCTGGATTCGACTGCGCGGCCACTTCGTAGATCCAGGCCAACATGCTGGTCGTGGTCGTCTTGCCATGCGTACCCGCAACCACCAGCGATTCGCGCCCACGCAAAAAATACTCGTGCAGAGTCTGCGCCATCGAATAGATGGGAATTTTTTCATCCAACGCAAACTCCAACTCCGCATTGCCGCGCGAGATGGCATTGCCAACAATGATGCAGTCCGGGCGCGGCTGCAAATTTGATTCTGAAAATGGTTGGAGCACGGTGATTTTTAGAGACGCCAAAAGATCGGACATCGGCGGATACACGGCTGCATCCGAGCCAGTAACGCGCCAGCCAGAGAGTTGCAGCAATCCGGCAAGCGATGCCATCGCCGTGCCACAGATTCCAATGAGATGTACGTGTTTTGAATTTTTCATGCGTTGGCTTATCCGGCACTCGTGTCCAGCGCCCGTGGTTCCAGAGTAACCGCAGCTTCCAAAAAACGGAGCGTTGGATCTGCGGTCAAATCCAGTTCGCTTGCAATGCCAATCGGCAGAGTCAGGTTGCGCTCTGTCACATGGCCCGAACGTAATCCCATCGCAACGGGGCCGAGGAAATTCTGCAGCACCCGCAGCAAAACCTTCTCCAGCATGTCAGCGGGTTGTCCCGGCTGCACGCAATCCAGCATCGGGCCAAAGACTATGCCGCGAACTCCATTCAGTTTTCCTGCCAGGCGCAACTGCGCCATCATGCGATCAATCTGGTACGGTCTGGTTCCAACATCTTCAAGAAACAAAATTGTGCCGTTGGTCTGAATCTCATACGGCGTTCCCAGCGATGCCACCAGCATGGACAAACAACCGCCATAAAATTTTCCCGTCGCGCGTCCCGACTTCAGAACACGCAGACCATCCGTTGCATCCATCGCCCACGGCTCGGTCTGACTCAGCGCGCGCTGCCAGCTTTGTACATCAATACCGTTAGCACGAGAAAAATCCCCAGCCGCCATCGGCCCGTGAAATGTAACCATTCCGGTTGCATCATGCAGCCAGGTAAGCAGCGTGGTAATGTCACTGCACCCGATGAATACTTTTGGATGCTTGCGAAGAAGCTCTACCTCCAGGCCAGATAACAATTCCGCAGCTCCATAGCCACCACGGGTACAAAGCACCGCGTCCACAGATGGATCAGAGAAGGCTGCGTGCAAATCCTCCAACCTTTCGGCTGGTGTTCCGGCAGAGTACTCCGCGTAGCGTGCCAGCGCATGTTTCGCAAGCTCTGGCCGATAGCCCAGGCCACGCAGCGCGTCCATGCCCTGCTGCACTTTTGCTGGGTCGAACCAGCTCGCCGGCGACACCAACCGCAGCGAGCTACCAGCGCGAAGAGCCGCTGGCTGGAGGGTCGGCATTGCCTTGCTCGGAGTGGAACTCATGCTAGGCCAGCCTCTCCGCGCGCGATAATGGTGGCCGATCCGGTCAACAGGATGGGCCGATCCTTGCTGAGCCAGTCGATTTTTTGTGCGCCACCTTCAGCCAGCAATGTCAGCTTTGTTTCTACGTCGCGCAGACAAATGCTGGCGGCCGCAGACGCGCAGGTACCTGTGCCCGACGAAAGCGTAGGGCCAACGCCGCGTTCATAAATGCGAAATGCAATCGTCTGTTTGTCGAGAATGCGCACAAACTCTGCGTTGGTTCCGTTGGGAAATTCAGAATGCAGCGCGATTCGTTCGCCGATCTGCTGCCAGGAAAACCCATCAACGGAAAAATCTTCCGTCTCGACAAAAATTACAAAGTGCGGATTGCCGACAGAAACTTCTGCGCCCTGCAGGGTCATTCCATCTGGCAGACGCAATGTGCGTGCCTGCACGGTAGGAATGCCCATCTCCGTCTCAAGCTGCAAGGTACTACCTGCCTGTTCGATCACGCGGCACTGACGCGGCCCGGCCTTCGTCCCGATCACGACATTTTTCTTCCCTGTGGAATAAGCCAGCCATGCGGCTACGCAGCGCGTCCCGTTGCCAGAGATTTCCGCCTCTGACCCGTCGGCATTCATCAGTCGAATTGGGATAACTCCATTCTTCTCTGGTGCGATGTACTCCACGCCATCGGCTCCGATGCCCGTATTGCGCGCGCACAAAATTCTCGCCTGCTCCGCATGTTTGCCCTGCGCCAGCGCGTCGTCCACAAGCAAAAAATCATTTCCGCAGGCATGTGCCTTTACGAAAGGAATCACTGCGTCTCCTTCACCTTCAACTCTCCGCAAAATTTTCATCCTGCAGAAATATTACCTACTGCGAACCATGCCGTTGCGACCGATACATTCGTGCGCAGGGCTGCCCAGTGCTGCAAACAATGTCCATCAATTGCAGACCCTCGGGGTACTGCGCGACAGCCTCGGCAACCGGATCTCCTGCAATCGCCACGACGACATCCGCAGCAGCCGCAGGATTCTGCATGGCGTGCTCCCACAGCATACCGTCTCCCTCATTCACAGTCTGCTTCAAGGGCCATCCCATATCTTGCAGTGCGCCCACATGCGCCGAGGTGTACATCAAGATCGTATCGTCCGCGGGCAAAAACATTAGATTTTTTGCCAGCGCTTTTTCAAAAGGAACACGCGTGCTGGCGTTGACTTTGGCCTCCTGCAACACCAATGGCGTTGCACGCAACAATACCAGGCTGTTGGTCACAATTAAAGCAGCAACAATCCAAAGCGCCGGAACGCGCCAACGTGGACGCCATTCCGTTGCCGTAGCCACAGCCAACACGGGAAAAAGCGCAAAGGCCGGAAGCATCTCCATGCCATAGCGCGTGTTGTAGTACGCGTCCGGCACCCATAGCGGAAAGAAGATCGGCACCGCGCTGTAGGCAACAGAGTACGCGTAGAATGGCAGGGGCATCCAAAGCAATAACGCAGCGGGCAGCGCGGAGACGCGGCTGCGCCAGAGCGTCAACCCTGTTCCTACATACGCCAGCAGCAGCCCGATGTGCCCTGCATATCGAGCAAATGCGCCCAGCGTTGCAGCTTTCAGGTAATACAACGCGGCAACGTGCAGATTATGGTATCCGGGATAATGGGGCGACCCCGGCGGCGTGGTGCGGATATCAATCGCCTTGGCGGAGTATGGCCCACGGAGAAAATCCAGTGGATCTCCCTCAAATTTCCAGTTGTACGCCAGCCAGAGCAAGGGCGCAGCAGCCAGCAGCAACGTGCAAAGAACCAACACGGGACGCATCGCGCGTTCGCGCCACAACTTGCGACGCACCGTCCAAACCGCAGCGATGATCCATGCCAGCGTGCCAAGAATCCATCCGTCATAGCGCGTGAACACGGCCGCGAACAAGATCGCCGTCAGCACCCATAGAGACCGGCGAGCCTGAGAAAAATTTTCCAGCCGCGTAGCGCGTTCCAACTCCAGCAACCACACCACGCTCCAAAGAAACACAGCCAGAAACAGCGGCTCCGTCATTGCCGTGGCACTCATGTAGAGCAGGCCGGGATTCAACGCGAGCGCAAGAAAGGCCAGCACCGCCCAGAGTGGCTCCATCCAGAAACGCGCCAGTCTGTACATGCCGACGCTGGCGGCAACATAGCTCGCCATCGAAGGCCAGGCACCAGCCAGACCGTTCTGCCACCAATCCGTGCGCCACACAAAGGGCAGCAACAGCAGGTGCGGCAGCGGCAACCACACCGAGCCAAGTTGGGAAATTCCTGGATTCGTCGAATCGAAAATTCTCCGCGCTATGTGGAGATGCGCAACAGCATCGCCGTACAGCAACAGGAGTCCATGACGGAAGCCATAGGCAAGCGAGGCCGCCGTGAGCGCCACGGAGAGCACCAGCACCAGAGGAGTTTCCTCCTGGCTGGCTGCGGAGGCGCGATCAGACGGCATCGAGATGTGAGAGTTCCCGGAAGAGTTCAAAACGTTGCTCAATCTCCGTGCGCGTGAGTTGCTGCATTCGCTCCGTGCCAAAGCGCTCCACGGCAAAGGAACCCATTACGCCGCCGTAAAACATGGCGCGCTTGAAAACGGCTGGCGTGTGTTCTGGCTGCGAAGCCAGGTAGCCGAAGAATCCTCCGGCAAAGGAATCGCCTGCGCCAGTCGGGTCGACAACCGTTGCCAGCGGCAAGGCAGGCGCGCGGAAAAAATGATTTTTTATTTTTCCAGAAAATGATTTCTCGCTGAAAAATGCAGTCGCGCCATACTCCCCATGTTTGATAACCAGAGTCTTCGGCCCCATCTGCAAGATGTGTTCCGCAGCTTCCACCAGATTGGATTTTCCAGCCAGCAGCTTGGCCTCGCCATCGTTGATGAGCAAGGTATCCAGATCGCGCAGCACCCGCGCCAGATTTTCAGCATGGCCGGTGATCCAGTAATTCATCGTGTCGCCGCAGACCCTGCGCACCTTCGGCATCTGACGACGAACTTCATGCTGCAAGACCGGATCAATGTTCGCCAGGAACAGATATTCGCTGTCTGCATACGAGGCCGGAATTTTCGGCTGGAATTGCGCGAAGACGTTGAGGTCGGTCTGAAGCGTCTGCGCCTCGTTCAGATTCTCGTGATATGCGCCCGTCCAATGAAAGCTTTTTCCCTTGGCGTGCTCGATGCCCGCCGTGTCAATGCCGCGCGTAGAAAAAACTTTTTCGTGCTCGGCGGTAAAATCCTCGCCAACCACGGCGATGACACGCACATCGGTAAAGAAGCTGGCCGCGAGCGAGAAATGGGTCGCTGCCCCGCCCAGGCAATGGTCTACCTGGCCATGCGGTGTTTGGATGCTATCAAAGGCAACGGAGCCGACAACGAGTATGGACATGAAATTTCTAATCAGTCTTTCTTTTTACTGTAGGTATTTATCCAGAATCAGACGCAGTTTTTGCCGCGTCGCGAATGGAATTACGGAATGCTTGGTCAGGATGGCATCCTTCAACGCCGTGTTGCAGTGGCAGCTTCGATTGGCAGGAAGCGCAGCCACTGCGGCACGCACCACCTTAGTTGCGTTGTCGCTGTTCTGATTCAACACAGCAACGATCTGCTCCGTGGTCACAGCAGCATGGCCTTCATACCAGCAATCGTAGTCGGTGACCATCGCCAGCGTGGCGTAGCAAATCTCCGCCTCGCGGGCCAGCTTGGCCTCCTGCAGATTGGTCATACCGACAACATCCGCGCCCCAGGAGCGATAGAGATTCGACTCGGCGCGCGTGGAGAATTGCGGGCCTTCCATGCAGATGTACGTCCCGCCCAGCTTAGATTCCACGCCGACCTTGGCACAGGCTGCCGACATGGTCTTGGCAACCTCCGGGCAGATGGGATCGGCCATTGAAACATGGGCCACAACATCGCTGCCGAAAAATGTGGCGCGGCGACCATACGTGCGATCAATGAACTGGTCGGGCAGAACAAAGGTTCCGGGCGCATGTTCCTTTTTGAGCGAGCCGACGGCGGAGATGGAAAGAATGCTGGTAACTCCCAGTTGCTTCATGGCGTAAATGTTGGCGAGAAAGTTCAGGTCAGAGGGAAGAATGCGATGGCCGCGACCATGCCGCGCCAAAAAAGCTACCTTGCGGCCTTCCAGATCGCCCAGCACCAGCCAATCCGAAGGGTCGCCAAACGGCGTGCTGATCTGTTCTTCGCGCACATTCGTCAATCCGGGCATGGTGTACAGACCACTGCCGCCGATAATGCCAATCTCCGCGTGGTGCATCTCTCCCCCTCCAACTCCATCTGTAATGCGCACAGGTTCCCATACTGCGCGATGGGATGCATGATGGAAACTCGTCCCAGTATATCCGGCTAAGGGATGCGCGTGGCCACCCGTGAAATCCCCACCTTCAAAAATACCCTCCGCAGGCTGGAACTTAACTCTGCCGAGGGCTGCGGGTTGGCTGCGATTACGCTCTGGACATTGTCCGTGATACTGCCCAGCATCACAAACTCCAGCTTGCGGGCCAGCGGCAGAGGAAAGCTCTCGCTGGTAAACACCGTCTTGTCAGAGATCGCAATCAGCATCGGGCCTTCGGAGGTATCCCAAACGCGTTCAATCAATCCATTTGACTTGGATGGATCTTCGGGTGCCTCCGGAACAACATGGTCATACTTGCGGCTGATCTGGGCTGCATAGATGGCGGCAAAGCTCTGCGCTGCCTTCGGCGTAGCCCAGCGTGAAAGATACAGCAGGCCCAGCGATGCCGTCGCTGCCTTCTGCTCCTCCGTTTTGGCCTGACGACTCTGCGCCGCGTAATAGATGCCTCCGCGCCACGCAGGAGCCAGCGCCTCCGCCGCCTTCGGCCCGCTAAAGAGCGCAGCGAGCATCCGCACATCCAGCTCGCCCATTACCCCAATGTCGTAAGGCTTGTACTCCTGCTCGATCAAACCGTGAATATCCGGCATGGTGAGCAGCGGCACCTGAGCGTGATGCAGATAGGCCTGCGGATTCATAATCTCGTAGGTAGATGTGGGAGGATGATCCAGCGTTCCAGAAAAAGCCGCGTCCTTGCTCTTGGCCTTCAGTACAGCAGTAATAAAATCCAACCCCTCGCGATACGGAAAGATCAGCGACTGCTGTAACAGCAAGGGCGCGCGCGCCATCACCGGAGAATCCGAGTTATCACTCATCGCCTGCTTCATCTGGTTGACCATCTCTGGAGAGGTCAGTAGATTTTTCCCCGCTGGAGCCAGCGCATAGTCGATAAAGACGGCCATCGCCTGACCTTCCAACACGGCATCGCGCACCGTATCGTCTTCATCGGTCGCCAGGTGCTCGTTATCCTCGGCCACATTTTTCGCAACGCTGTACTTGTCCTGCTGCTCCCATTTCTCCAGATCGACGTGCTGATCCTGCAAGGCATGCGTCAACTCATGCGCCAACACCGGCTTTTGCGCCTCCGGGCTAATCCAGTCCAGCAGATTTACGGTCTTGGTTTTGTCGTCGTAATAGCCAGCTACCTGTTCCCGCATCAACTGAATCAGAAATGACTCCAGATGAAAATCCTGATCCAGCAGACCAAATTTCTTCAGCACCAGTTCCGATTGCTGCAGGCGCTGGGTTTCGTGACCTTTTCGTAATTGCTCGGTCAGATATTGTTCCACCTGATCGCGCGTGACCAGACGCGGCTGCACTGGATGGTGCAGGACATAGTCCGTGTCGCCGCTGTCGAAGAGAAGAATCGTATGCACGGAGCGGAATAGATCCTTGGCCTGCGCCGAGGTGATATGCGTGTCGCCATCGGCAGCCTTTTGGCTTCCACTGGACGCGACCGGAGGAGTGCTGGCTGTGGTTTGTGCCAGCAAGCAAGGCAGAGACAAACACGCCCAAATCATCCCAGTGCCCACTACAGAAAGCTGCCGGGTCGAGAGCCACAATCTGAACATCAAAAAAACTCCGTATGCGTGGGCTAGGCCTGCTATCAAAAGAAATACGGCAGAAAGCTATAATCACAGTGTACGTTGCCTCTAGGATTCCGATGAACCAGCCTGCCCAAGCCGCTTCCCTTTCGTCGCCATCGGTGCTCGATTCCGCTGGTCTGGTTGCGCCCGCAGCACTGGAGACACCCCTGCTGGCAGCCTTACGGATCAACGCGCCAGAAATTTCTGATGTGGCGTATCACTGTGCGCGAACTGCCGCCGTTTTCTCCAGCCCTGCGCAGGAATTGCGCGCGCTGTTGTTCTCGGCTGGTGTCTACGATCTGGGCTGGCGCACTGGCATTGCCTGCACTGGCGAGGATCGCGTTCGCTGGCTCAACGGCATGGTCACTAATCATGTAGGCGCGCTGGCAGAAAATCACGGTTGCTACGCCTTCGTGCTGAACGCGCAGGGACGCATTCAAGGCGATCTGAACATCTATCAGCGTGGGGACGCGCTCTGGCTGGACACCGACATCGCCCAAGCCGAAACGCTCACCACATTTCTGGATCGCTTCATCATCATGGATGATGTCGCGCTGGAACCGCTGCCCGCCATGACACGCTTGGGCATCGCTGGCCCCCATGCCACTACCGTGCTCACGCAGATTGGCATCGCAGCTGAAGGTCTGGAGCCGCTCCAGATGCGCACACTGGAATGGCGCGGCAACGCCGTTACGCTGGTCGCAGCGCACAGACCGCTGACACCACGTTTGGAGCTCTGGATTCAACAGAGTGCCGTGCAGCCGCTCTGGCAGGCGCTGTTGGAAGCCGGGGCGATCGCTTGCGGCGCTACGGCTATCGAGGATCTCCGTATTCTGGAAGGCACACCCGCGTATGGAACCGATATCAAACAGCGCGACCTGCCGCAGGAAACCAACCAATCGCGCGCGCTGCACTTTACCAAAGGCTGCTATCTGGGCCAGGAGATCGTTGAGCGCATCCGCTCGCGCGGCAATGTTCATCGGACGTTTTCTGGATTCACGCTTGGCGCTGACTTCGCAACCGAAGGCGTTGCAGCGGCAGAAAAAACTCCCCTTCTCGCAGACGGTCAATCTGTCGGCGACATCACCAGCGCTGCCAGAATTGCGCTGCCCGATGGCAGAGAAGATGTCTTTGCGCTGGGATATATTCGCCGGGAAATCCTCGACAGAAAATCTGCACTGCATTGCAACGGCTCGGTGGCCACGCCATCCGCGCTGCCATTTCTTTCGCAGTAAAACCGTTTCCATTTTATAGCGTACACCCCGCAGCAGACTGCGGAACAGAATGTAGAAAGCAGGATAGCAACATGGATGAGAAAGAACCGCAGTTCACCGTGATTGACCGCCGCAAGTTCACCAGTGAAGGCGATGTACGCCCAGATGCCGCACGCGAGGAATCCTCCCATAGCGAACCTAAGCCAGCCGCAGCGGCTCAACCAGTGGCCAGCGGCATCCATGCGGTTCCGCAGACCCCGGTGCCTTCTGCCACGCCTTCTGCGGCGCTGCCCGAAGATGCGCTCCCGGTGCTCGAAGGCCCCAGTGCGGAGGAGTCCGCACAATCCCAGGCTGCGTACACCGAGACAACGCGGCAGATGGATGAAATTCTGCGTAGCAAAATTCCCGGCGGCATCAAGGACACCACCATCGGCTTCGAGCATGTCATCCAGTCGCTCTATATGACAGCCGTGATGCACCTGGGAGCCGGTACGCCTCAGGGAGAAAAGGCGCGCATTGATCTGATGGGCGCGCGCCAGACCATCGACATGCTGGAGATTCTGGCGAAGAAAACTTCCGGAAATCTGACAGAAAATGAAAAGTTAATGATGGACAGCGCACTGTTTGAAGCGCGGATGATGTTCCTGGAAATCACCAGCGCCATTGCGCGCAACGCTACGCAACAGGCTGCGACGCATCCAGCACCGGCGCATCCATTCGACCCGAAGGGAAAACGGTAAGGCCAATCTCGATCCCTGGCACTGCACGCGCAATCCCAGAAACACATTCAAAAACGATGAACGCACACATTCTGATGCTCGGCAGCGGCACCTCAATGGGCGTACCCACGCTCGGCTGCAAGTGTCGCGTCTGCACCTCGCCCGATCCACGCGACAAGCGCACGCGACCTTCCATCGCAGTCCAGTATGAAGGTCACATTGTGCTCATTGATTCCGGCCCGGACTTTCGCCAGCAGGCGCTGCGCGAGGGAATCAATCATATTGACGCAGTGCTCTACACGCACGCGCACGCTGACCACATTCTGGGCCTCGACGATTTGCGCCCACTTAGCTTTCAGCGCAAAGAAAAAATTCCGCTCTATGCCGATCAGGCCACAGCCTCTGTGCTGGAGCGTATGTTTGAGTACACCTTCTCCGACAGCAACAAATATCCCTTTAAGGCGCGTGTTGCCTTGCACCCTCTGGAAGAAGTAACGCCACTCTTCGGCATCAATTTTCTGCGCGTCCCCTTGCTGCATGGCGAACTTCAGACTGCGGGCTTTCGTTTTGGCTCCGCCGCCTATCTCACCGACATGAGCGACATTCCAGAATCCAGCTATCCGCTGCTGAAAAACCTTGATGTGCTGATTCTCGACGCGCTTCGTCTCACGCCGCATCCCAGCCACGCCAACGTGGAACAGGCACTGAAGTTTGTTGAAAGAATTCAGCCAAAGCGAGCGTATTTTACCCACATGTCGCATGAGATTCTGCACGCTGAGCTTGAGCTAACGATGCCTGCAACCGTGCGCCTTTCCTACGATGGCCTGCGGATTCCCTTTGAGGGTTCGCCATGCTGATCTTCCACTCCCTGCAGGAGGTTCCCGCAGATTTCGGGCCATCTATCGTCACCATTGGCAACTTTGATGGCGTACATCGCGGACATCAGCGCGTTCTGGCCGAACTTGCGCAGCGCGCGCGCCAACGCAAGGCACGCACCGTCGCCGTCACCTTTGAGCCGCATCCGGTGCGTGTGTTGCGCCCGCAGCAGCCGTTGCCGCTCATCACCACGCCAGAACAAAAACTGGAGTTGCTGCAAGGATTGGACATCGACCCCGGCGGTCTGGATGCCGTGCTGGTGCTGCCCTTTACGCAGGCACTTTCGCAACTCTCCGCGCAGGAGTTTGCCCAGACCGTTTTGCGCGACACGCTCCACGCCCTTGAAGTTCACGAAGGCGAGAATTTTCGTTTTGGCCACGATGCCAGCGCAGACGTGCGGACGCTAGCCAGTCTGGGCGCGGAGTTAGGATTCACTGTCCAGACCTATCCAGCGCAACTGTGGCGCGGCGTGCCCATCTCCAGCAGTCGGATTCGCGCCGCCATTCAACAGGGAGAGATGCGCGCGGCGCGGCAATTGTTAGGCCGACCCTTTTCTATTCTCTCCACGCCTGCGCCCGGTCGCGGCTATGGCGCGCGGTATACCGTCCCTACAATCAATCTGGCTCCTTACCCGGAGCTGCTGCCAGCCAACGGAGTCTACATCACCTGTATGCAGATCGCGGGTGAGCGATTTGAAGCCGTCACCAACGTGGGCAATCGACCCACCTTCGGCGCGGATTCCTTCTCGGTAGAAAGTCATCTACTTCGCTTTCGACCTCTCGCCCTGGATGAGACCACGCCGCTCACGCTGCATTTTCTTGATCGCATTCGCGCCGAGATGCGCTGGCCCTCCCCAGATGCGCTGAAGGCTCAGATTGCGCGGGACGTAGCCTACGCGCGTCATTATTTTGGTTTATGGAGATCGTTGCGAAGTTCTTCGGCACAGAGCCTGTAGCTAAGCCGATAACGGAGCCGGAGATTGTCAGACGGTAGCCAGCGGGTCAGCCAGCTTGTCCACAGGCTGTATGGATTGAACACTGCGGTTGGCAAAACGCTCCACGGCCTGCTCGACAATCCTGGAGTTGACTGGCTTTGTAATGTAGTCATCCATGCCGGAGAGCATAAAACGCTCGCGATCTCCGCTCATCGCATACGCCGTCATAGCAATAATGGGGATGTGCGCTCCGGTCTTCTTCTCCTGCTCGCGAATGCGGATCGTGGCCTCGGCTCCATCCATCTCCGGCATCTGCACATCCATAAAAATCATGTCGAAGTTTCCGCTGCTCCACTGATTGAGCGTCTCCAGACCGTTGGATGCGATGGCCACTTCATGTCCCAGTTTCTTGAGCAGTGCCGCTGCCAATTTTTGGTTGATGATATTGTCCTCTGCCACAAGAATGCGCAGCTTGCGACCTTGTTTCTCTGGAGGCGCAGATGGGGTGGGTGTCATCGCTGTTGTCATCCGCGCAGCCTGAGCGCCCAATCCTGCGCGGATGGTTGCCTGCAAGTCCGCAGGGCGGATCGGTTTAATCAGATACGTGTTGACACCCATGCTGCGGCAGCGCGCAATGCTGGAAAGTTGATCACATGAGGTCAGCATCATAATCACGACACCCTGCAAGCGGGGATCAGCCTTGATTCTTTCAATGACTTCAAGACCATCCATGCCGGGCATCTGTTCATCAAGCAGAATGAGCCGGTAGGGCTGGCCGCGCTCGACGGCGTTGACCAGCTCCTGCAGTCCTTCTGGCCCGGAGGACGCGCCTGCTGGCACCATGCCCCAGTGCCGCGTCATCTCCAGCAGAATGCGGCGGTTCGTTTCGTTGTCGTCAATGATAAGCGTGGAGATGCCCAGCAGATCATCGAGACTCGGCGCTGGCTGGACCTCATGCTCCGGCAGCGGTGGCGCCTCTTCCAGCACGGCAGTAAACGAAACCGTTGAGCCAGCACCATAGATACTGTCGATCCAGATGCGCCCGCCCATGTATTGCACGATGCGTTTGGAGATGGCGAGACCGAGTCCCGTTCCTCCATACTGGCGCGTAGTGGACGTATCCGCCTGCTCGAAGGCCTGAAAGACACGCTGCTGATTTTCTGGAGTGATGCCAATTCCGGTATCGCGAACCGAGAAGCAGAGCGTGTGCAGGTTGCCGACTCTGACTTCTGTGCGCACGGTAATCACCACCTCGCCCGACTCCGTAAACTTGATGGCATTACCCACCAGATTGGTAAGCACCTGGCGCAGGCGGGTCGGATCGCCTATCATCTCCGCAGGCACCTCTGTCGAGACGCTGTGGGTGACTTCCAAACCTTTTTTGTGAGCTGCCAGCGCGGTTGACTTTAACACCTCCACAACGATATCGCGGATGTTGATGCGAATCGAATCGAAGGTTATTTTTCCGGCCTCAATACGCGAGTAGTCCAGAATGTCATTGATGACAGTCAACAGGGAATCCGCCGAGGATTTCACCATGTTCAGGAATTCGCGCTGCTCATAGTTCAGATCGGTGGAAAGCGCCAGCTCCGTCATACCGAAGATGCCATTCATCGGCGTGCGAATCTCATGGCTCATATTGGCAAGGAATTGACTCTTGGCGCGATTGGCGTGCTCAGCGGCGTCCATCGCCTTGCGCAATTCTGAGGTCTGCGAACGTACACGACGGCGCAGCATGGAAACCCACATCATGGCTCCGATGATGGTAAAAAAGAAAATTGCCAGCATGTACAGGACACGCCCACTACTCCACCAGGGAGCACTTTTCAGAACCTGAATATCATCCGGGGTCCGCAGTTGAACCATAAAAGCATCCGGCTCATCGGCCAACACGCTATAGAGTTGGTTTGCGTCAACACGCACCATGCAGATGCCTGTCAGCCGTAAAAGGCTGCCGGGCCGAAGCTTATCCAGGGGAATCAAAGAAACTTCATCGTCAATTTGCGCATTGAAAATCTGTGATTGGGACTCCATAACCAGGGTTTTTCCATGCGCACTATTGACGATGCGAACCAGTCGCGCATCCACCTGTACCAACTGGCTGTCCAGACGACCATCGACTTTTTCTGGAAGAAAATTTTTGGATGCGGGGGGCGCACTCACTCCCAGCCTTGAAACGATTGCATCCTGCAGCGTCGGCGTGTAGGTCTGTCCAGATGTAACATAACCTACAGCTTCAACAACATCGCCTACCTGGATATCCTGCGTGGAGGTTTGCACCTGGATTCCGCCAGAATCATCTTCGAGGTAGATGCCATGATCCAGGGAGTTCATAATGACCGTGCCCCGCACCTTAATGCGGTGATTAAAGTCAATCCCTGGAGAAAACCGCATCAGGTTGGCAATCTGAATAATTCGAGATTGAAAGGGATTCTTCGGAGCTGGATCCGTTACGATAATATCCTGCAACCTCGAAGTAAAGAGCTGGTAGCCGATCAACTGCCTGTCTCGGTTGAAAATGGTACCGAAGACTCCGCGAATCTGAATGCTGGAATCGACCAGACTCCGCAAAAACTCCGGTGAGAAACCAAAGGTCTCTACATGAACTTTTCCGAAAACCGTGACTATTTCCATCGTGCCATGCCCACCCGACAGGGAGTCGGTGGAATGCACAACACCCTTAAGGGTGACCCACTGCGAGTCTTCGCTGCCGGAAGCAGCCTCTTCTGCGGTAATGGGCACAGGCGTGGGGAAATCTCCCGACCCTAAAATGCGTATCTTGGGTGCCATCACAATAGGAGCAAAATCTCCAGAACTTGTGATTCCTTCCATATCCACTTCCTGGCCTGCAGAAACCAAAGTATTTACGTGCTCTACAAATATCCCCGCCGTCTCATCCTGCAAAAAGAGATATCGCCAGTTTGTATCGGAGTACGTGATGATGCCGTGCAACTTTACGGGAATCCCACGATCTGCCTCTCGACCCTGCAACATGCGGATTGCATTCACCGTTGTCAGAGCAGCATTCGGCTTGTCTGTAGAAGAGATTCCAGAGAGGGTTTCTTTCCCCGAAGTACTATTTCCCGAAGAACCGAGGGAACGAAACTCCGCGTGCAACAGATCCCCAATCGAGTTCCGTGGAGAAACAAATCCTGTGGCCTCAACAAGCGTGCCAGGAATCAGAGGAAATACAGTATCTGAAAAAATACGCGCCAGAACGGAGCCATCGACGATTAACGTTACTTGTCCATTTGGAACTGCCCGTTGCGAAACCACGACACCCCGAATGCGAATGCGATGGCCACCAAAATCGTTCGATCGCTGCAATAGCAGACTCTGTATGGAAGGGATCAGCGGAATCACGCTGGGCGGCGGTGCGTTGACAACCATGCCCGCCAGATTCGGCACCCACAGATAAATGTCGACCATGCTTTTGTCGGGAGTATAACTGCCTTGCGGAACTCCGGTCAGCGTGACAGTCGCATCCAACAATCTTGCAGGATCGACGTGGTTGCCTGCTGGCGGCGCAATCGTGACCCCAACCTCACGGTCCTCCACGTTGACAAGTAATCTCAGTTGCGAGGGATTGTCGCTTTTTTCTATCTGACGCACGATCCCATGCAACTGAATCCGCGTATTACTGATTGATCGGCTGGGAAGCATTTGGATGGATTGCGCGTACGCTTTGGGAAGTAGCCAGAAGCCTGCTGGAGTCAGCGACGCATCTTCCAGACCCACGCTGCTCGGTCCTAGCTGCGGATCATACGGCTTGGTCTTCCGTGCCGCAACCACCAGAATCTGCCCAGCGGAATACATCCGATTATGGGTCTTGAATACGATGCAAACCGCACCGGTGTCATCCTGGATATACAGCACGTCAGGATCGGAGTACGTAACAATTCCGCGCAGCCGGACTCCACCGCCAAGAGGGAGCGTCCGCAGGCTGCTGATGGAATCAAACTTCTCGAAAAGATGCAGATAGCGCGCCACGGGAACCGATGCAAGCGCCAAGGGGGCAAGTAGCAAAAGAAAGACACGTACAGACCGCCGGCTCCACAAGCGCCCAGGCAGGGATATACTCGCTTGAAATCCGCGACGAATTGTGTCGAGAAACCGCATCTGTATCCCAGTCCACTCTCTGGGTTCCCTCATCGGCAATCCCTAAAAAGTATTTACCATTGGGAATTTGGTACATAGGTTTCATTCTCGGAAAATTCCTAAAATGTGCGCGCAGTCCATACAGGGCAACGAACGCGCCATTGGCCCAAATCGGGAACTCTGCATTAAATATCGCCATTAAAAAATCAGGGCGCGTCTACGCATCCACAACGTAGCGCGCCCTCCCTCCTGCTTACGCAGTCTTACACCACGCTGGCACCCTGCAGAATTCTCGTCTGCCTGGCCGCCGCCACCAGATTCTCCAGAGCCTGACGCACCTCTGGCCATCCCCGCGTCTTTAAGCCACAATCTGGATTCACCCACACCTGCGCTGGCGATAAAACCTGAAGCGCCTTGTGCAGCAATGCCTCCATCTCCTCAACGCTGGGAATTCTAGGCGAGTGGATATCGTACACGCCTGGGCCAATCTCATTGGGGTACCGCGTGCGTTCAAATGCGTCGAGAAGTTCCATGCGCGAGCGCGAACATTCGATGGAAATCACGTCGGCATCCAGGCGTGCGATGGCCTCCATAATGTCGTTGAACTCGGCGTAGCACATGTGCGTGTGAATCTGCGTGGCATCGGCCACGCCGGTTGAGGCCAGCAGAAACGCATCCACGCTCCACTGCAAATACTCTGCCCAATCAGCATGGCGCAACGGCAGCCCTTCGCGCAGCGCTGGCTCGTCAATCTGAATCACGCGGATGCCAGCTTTCTCCAGATCGCTGACCTCATCGCGAATCGCCAGCGCGATCTGACCGCAGGTATCGGCACGCGGCTGGTCATTGCGTACAAACGACCATTGCAGAATCGTCACCGGCCCGGTCAGCATTCCCTTCACCGGACGCTGGCTCAACGACTGCGCCAGTTGCGACCAGCGAACCGTCATCGGTTGGGGACGAGAGACATCGCCAAAAATAATCGGCGGCTTCACGCAACGCGACCCATAGCTCTGCACCCACCCGTACTGGCTAAAGAGGAAGCCCGTCAACTGCTCGCCAAAATACTCGACCATGTCGTTGCGCTCAAACTCCCCATGCACAAGAACGTCCAGGCCAATCTCCTCCTGAAAGCGAATGGCGCGTTTTGTTTCCTCTTTCAGAAATTTTTCATACGTGGCCGTGTCGATCTTGCCTGCTCGCGCCGCCGCGCGCATCTTGCGCACCTCCGCAGTCTGCGGAAACGAACCAATCGTTGTGGTCGGGAATAGCGGCAGCCGCAGCGACTCCGCCTGTTTCTTTTGGCGAACAGGATACGAACTGCTTCGAGCTAGCATATCGGCACTCACTGCACGCAAGCGTTGCTGCACCTCTGGATTGTGGATGCGCGCGGATGTCTTTCTTGCTTGCACCCGCTTCCGGCTCTCCGCAATCTCGTGTGCAATCGACGCTGGCTCGTCCAGAGAGCGCGCAAGCATCGCAACCTCTTCCAGCTTCTGCTTGCTAAAGGCCATCCAGTTCTTTACTTCTGCGTCGAACGTAGTTTCCATGTCCAGATCGTGCGGGCTATGCAGCAGCGAACACGAAGGAGCAATTTCAATCTGCTCTTTTCCCAGCACCTGCGATGCCAGGGCAATCAATCTCAATGCAGGCTCCAGGTCGGTGCGCCAGATGTTGCGACCCTCCACCAATCCCAAAGAAAGACGCAGATTTTTCGGGTGCTTTGCCAGCAGTGCAGGCAGTTGATCGGGCGCACGCACCAGATCGAGATGCAATCCCGCCGTGCCCAGCGAAAGCGCAAGATCAAGGTTCGCGCCCAGATCGCCAAAGTATGTCGTCAGCATGAACTTCGGCAGCACCGCTTCGGTGGCAAGCTGCGCGTAGGCCGTGCGATACATCTGCTGCGCCTGCGCGTCAAGATCAAGCACCAGGCATGGCTCATCCATCTGCACCCACTCCGCGCCAGCGGTCTTCAGTCGCACCAGCACTTCTTTGTAGATTGGCAGAATCGCTTCCAGCACCTGCGGCAACGAGACCTTCGCATCCGTAGCCTTGCCTAGCAAAACAAACGACACTGGCCCCAGCAGCACTGGACGCGTGTCCACGCCAAGCGCCTTGGCTTCCAGATATTCTTCAACAGGCTTGCTGAAACGCAGTTGAAACTGCATCCCCGATTCAAACTCTGGAACCACGTAGTGATAATTCGTGTCGAACCACTTGGTCATCTCCATCGCAGGGACGTTGTGCTGCCCACGCGCCATCGCAAAATACGTCGGCAGATCGACCGGCCCTGAAGATATGCCAAAGCGCTGCGGGATCGCTCCCAGCATCGCGGCGGTATCCAGAACGTGATCGTAAAAAGAAAAATCGTTCGATGGTGGCACGCCAATGCCCGCCTCGCGTTGCAATTGCCAGTGCGCGGCCCGCAGCTCGCTGCCCGTTTTCCGCAAAGCGGCCTCGTCGCTCTCCCCTGACCAATACTTCTCCAGAGCGAACTTCCACTCCCGGCGTTTCCCCATGCGAGGAAATCCTAAATTGTGCGCGTGGTTTTCCATGTTTGTACTCTCCCTGATCTCGATAGACCTTGCTTCCGCCAACGTTTCAGAAGGGAAAATACTATCGATGGAATAATGAAGGAGTAGAAGAAAGCTCCGCCATCACCCGTCGCTCCCCTCGGAGGCGTGTGCGTTCATGCTCTTTGAACATGCTTCTCGGCAGGTCTTCGGACTTGCAGGCTGATCCCTACTAGCTCCAGCTTCCCAACCCGGTGCAGGGTCAGTGCTTTGGTTCGGAGCGTTCGTTCCTGCTTACCGCTGCGGGGCAGTTCCAGATTTTCACCGGATTCCCTTTTCAGCCCAATCCAACAACTTGGGCACCGTGAAGTATCTCGACTATATACAGTGGGTGGAGGGAAACGCAACCTGCGCGCTGCGGGATAAGGCGTGGGCGATGCCGGAACACTTATCTTCCGCTGGAGCCAAAGCCCTTCGCGCCGCGCTCCGCAGCGGACAGCGCGCTGACAACTTCAATCTCTCCGTCCGTCATCGCCTGAAAGGGAGACATCTGAATAATTTTGTCGCCCTTAGCCAAGGAGATGCTCACGTCGGATTTCTCCAGCGTGACATTCTCGACGCTGCCTTGCGCATTACGATCCAGCTTCACACTGTAGACGGGCTGATTCACATTGAGCAGACAGATCAGCAACTCGCCGCGATAGCCCGCGTCGATTCTGCCCCCGGCGTAGGTCACGCCGCGCATGGCCATCGAGGAGCGATCTCCCAGCACAAATCCCCAGCCCGGCGGGCCTTCGACGGCAATGCCGGTTCGCACGCGCACCGGTACGCCAGGCGGCAACAAAACATCTTCAATGGAGTACAGGTCGAATCCGATATCGGTACCCGGATGCGCAACCGTAGGAACCTTCGCATCGGGATGCAGCAGTTGAACCTTGAACATGCTCTCTCGTTTTCTGTTTAAAACTCTTCGTGGAAACCCACTTCGCCAGCCACTGCAACCTGATAGGCCGAAACGCGACGTTCAAAAAAGTTGGTCAGCTCCTGCACATCCTGCAATTCCATAAACCCAAAAGGATTTTTCGCGTTAAAGACTGGCTTGATGCCCAAACGGCTCAATCGCGAGTCAGCCACGTATTCCAGATATTGCCGCATGTCGCGCACAGAAAGGCCCGCAACGCCGCCGCTCAGCAAGTCTTCGGCAAACTGCGTTTCGCAATCGACGGCCTCGCGCATCATCTCGACCACGTCGCGCTCCAGGCGTGCATCGAAGAGTTCCGGGTGCTGGCTGCGCACCACGTTCACTACTTCAAACGCAAATTCCAGATGACAACTCTCATCGCGAAAGACCCAGTTGGTTCCCGATGCCAGGCCATGCAGTAGCCCGCGCGAACGCAGAAAATAGACATACGCAAACGCGGCAAAAAAGAACAGACCTTCAATCGCTCCGGCAAAGCAGATGATGTTCAACAGAAATTGGCGCTGCTCATCGGGCGTGTGCAGTTCGTCCAGCTTTTGAATCGAATCCATCCACTTCATGCAGAACTGCGCCTTCTTGGCGATGGAGGGAATGTTCTCGACCGCAGCAAAGGCCGCCGCACGATTCTCTGGCTCTGGAATATAGTTGTCCAGCAGCGTCAGATAAAACTGCACATGCACGGCCTCCTCATACAACTGGCGCGACAGATACACCCGCGCCTCCGGGGAGTTGATGTGTTTGTACAGATTCAACACCAGATTGTTCGACACAATAGAGTCGCCCGTCGCAAAGAATGCAACCAGCCGCTGGATCAGATGAATCTCCGCCTCGCTCAATCGAGCGCGCAAATCCACCAGATCGGTGGAGAAATCCACCTCTTCTACCGTCCATGTGTTGCGAATACCATCCTTGAACATTTCGTAGAACTGCGGATACCGCATGGGCCGCAAGGTGAGGCACAGACCGGGATCGAGGATCGAACTGGGGACAGCAACAGACATGATGCAACTCCTAAAATTTCTATTTCAAATTTCAATTTGCAAACTTTGCTTACTGGCAGGCTTCGCAGCTTCCAGGATTTTCCAGCGAACACGCAACGGCTGCGGCTGCGCTGACGCTGGCGATGGTGCCAGCGTGTTCGCCCGTCTGTTCGGTGGCCGTCGTCGGCTGCGCGACTGTGGTTTTGGCAATGCGTGTGGCCGGACGCGACCGCAGATAGTAGGTGGTCTTCAACCCACTCTTCCACGCAAACATGTACATCGAACTCAACCGACCAATGTTCGGAGACTCACTGAACAGATTCAGTGACTGGCTCTGATCAATCCACGGGCTGCGCTCTGCCGCCATGTCGATCACCGAACGCATGGGCATCTCCCAAACCGTGCGATAGACCTGTTTCACCTCGTCGGGAATCTCTGCAATCCCCTGCACGGAGCCTTCAGCCAGCTTGATGCGCGTGCGTATCTCCTCATTCCACAGGCCGCGTTCTTTCAACTCCGTCACCAGGTAGCGATTGATCTGCATAAACTCACCGGAGAGCGTTTCGCGCTTGAACATGTTGGAAATCTGCGGCTCGATGCACTCATAGCAGCCCACAATGGAGGCGATCGTAGCCGTCGGCGCAATCGCAATCAGCAGAGAGTTGCGCAGCCCATGTTGCGCGATGCGCGCCTTCAGCCCATTCCACTTCTCGATCTCGGTCGGCGTTACGCCCCACAGATCAAACTGCAACACTCCAGTAGCCGCGCGTGTTTCGTCATAGGCCAAGTGGCGACCATCCCTTTCGGCCAGCGTGCAAGAGGCAGAGAGCGCGTTGAAATAAATCTCTTCCTGGATGCGCGCCGAGAGCGCACGCGCTTCCAGCGAATCAAAGGGCAGACGCAACTGGAAGAAGACATCCTGCAATCCCATCACGCCCAAGCCAACCGGACGCCAGCGATTGTTGGCCGCAGCCGCCTGCTGCACCGGGTAGTAGTTAATGTCGATCACGCGGTCGAGCATCGGGACCGCAACGCGCACCGTGTTCGCCAGCTTTTCAAAATCAAAGGCACCATCAGTGACGTGACGCGCCAGATTGATGGAGCCAAGATTGCACACCGCCGTCTCTGCCGAAGAAGTCACCTCGGTAATCTCCGTGCAGAGATTCGACAGATGCACCACGTTGCCGGGCGCGCCCGTCTGATTGCACTTCAGATTGCAGGCATCCTTGAAAACCATCCATCCGTTGCCGGTCTCGGCCAGGCAGCGCATCATGCGCGCGTACAGCTCCCGCGCCTTCACCTGCCGCGTGTATTTCTGCTCCTGCTCCGCCGCTTCGTAGGCTGCATCAAAGGCCGCGCCAAATAAATCCGGCAGATGCGGCACAACCTTGGGATCGAAGAAGGACCACAGGCCATCCTGATCCACGCGCCGCATAAACAGATCGGGAATCCAGTGCGCAAAGTTCAGATTGTAGGTTCGCCGCGCCGGATCGCCAGTGTTATCACGCAGCTCTAGAAATTGCTCCACGTCTGCGTGCCATGGCTCCAGATAAACGCAGCAGGCGCCTTTGCGCTTGCCACCCTGATTCACCGCGGCGACGGAAGCATCCAGCGTGCGCAGCCACGGCACAATGCCATTCGACAGTCCGTTGGTCGCGCGGATCAGCGAACCCTCCGAGCGCACGCGATGGAAGGCAAGCCCAATGCCGCCCGAAAATTTCGAGAGCAACGCCACCTGTTTATAGGTGTCGTAGATCGACTCCAGCGAATCTCCCGGAGAATCGATCAGATAGCAGGAGGACATCTGCGCGTGCTTGGTGCCGGAGTTGAACAGCGTCGGCGAACTAGGCAGATAATCATGCTGCGCCATCAGCCGATAGAACTCAATCGCCTCAGTCGGCGTTCCCGCCAATCCACAAGCCACGCGCAGAAAAAAGTACTGCGGTGTCTCAATCACCTGCCGTGTAATAGGATGGCGCAGCAGATAGCGGTCATACACGGTGCGCAGGCCGAAGTATTCAAAGCGGTCGGAATCTTCATCCTGAATAGCATGATTCAGCTTGCGCGCGTGCGTGCGGACAAACTCCAGCACACCGGCGGAGACGACACCTTCACTCGCGCCCAACTCCACCGACTGCGAAAAGGAGTACAAATTCTGCCCCGCAACTTCCTTCAGCATGGTCGAAAGCAACAGGCGTGCCGCCAGCCGCGAGTACTGTGGCTCTTCGGCAATCAGCGAGGCAGCGGTCTGGATGGAGATGGTGTCCAGCTCGCGCGTGGTCGCGCCATCGTACAGGCCGCCGATGGTCTTGCTGGCGATACGCATCGCATCCACATGCGGCAGTCCGCTGCAACTGCGTTGCACGGCGCGCACAATCTTGTTTACGTCCACCGGCTCCAGCGCGCCATTGCGCTTGCGCACCTGCATCGTCGTTTCCGTGGGTACGGGAGGAAAATCCGGGGTCAGATCGGAAAGCGTCGTCTGCAACATCGCCATACAGTCCTTCTTTTGCTCCAGCGTAGGAATGGAATTCCAGCCGACATCGCACTGATGTCGCCTGGCACCCCACCTCCCCGCGGAGGCGCGTGATTTTTTTCTGCGCGTAGCGCAGGTGGCTGGCAGGTCTTCGGACTCACGGGCAGCCTACTGGCCATCGCTTCCCAATTCCAACGTGGAACCAGTGCCTGGGATGGCGTTCGTTCCCGATACCCTTGCGGGTAGTCCCGGATTTACACCGGATTCCTTTTCAAAGCGAGCGTTTTGCTTCTCGCGTACCAGCAACTGCAACCCAATATACGGGCATCGGAAGCCGATGGCAACAAGATGTTGTGGATAAGTTGAAAATTTTCCCCGTTGGCCCAGGTTGGGTTCCCGTTAGGGTTCAGGTTGGTACCCCTCCCCGGCTTTCTTGCCGGGGAGGGGTACCGCTGGCCTACTTACTCCAGGCTTTTTGCAGGAACAGGTCGCGATCCCGGTGCGCGTCAGGCCGTGCGCGCGTGGTGGCATCCAGATGGAGAACCTGCCAGCTTCCCGCGGCGTCGTAAATCGGCCAGTTCGGCAGGCCTGAGCCATTCGGGTTGCCGGTCTTCGCAAAATTCGTCCAGTAGGATTGCATCTGCTCCGAAAGCTGCCGATCCTCCGGCCTCCACTGCGCGCCATTGCGCACATCCAGATCGCCAAAAACATACTCGATGTCGTCGGGATAGAAGGCCCCGATCCCAGCCGGATGGTTCGGATCGCCCGGAAAACCCAGATCAAAGTGATACCTATAGACCGGGGCATCGCCGGTTTTCACCTGCGCCTCCAGCCAGGCCCAGGTGGAGTAGGCAATAAATTTGTCTCCGGAAAAATCTTCGGCAACGCGCAGGGCTGCCGCATCGTCCGAAGCCGCATAGGCATGGAGAAACGCATCGGCCTGTGCGCCAAACTGCTGCTGCGCCATCGCTTGCAGGCTGGCTACAGTTGTCTTGTGCGGAGAGAAGAGAACCCTCGCGCTGCCCTCATCCTTATTCCAACCAGCCAGCAGCGGCACATGCGCCTGTTTTCCGGCTGCATAGATGGAGGCGACACTCTCCGGCAGAAAATATCCATCAATATCCGGCCAGAAGTGCGGCATATTCCCCGAAGAATTGCTCGACGCGCCCTTCAGGATCGCTTCCGCGCTCAAGGCACGCAGCGCAGCGAGCTTGTCCGTTCCAAAGGCAGCGCGCACAAAACTCTCATCCTGCTTCTCTCGAACGTTCAGCGGTGGAAATCCTGGGCCTGCCGCGTATCCGCCGCTTTCTCCGATGGCACGCACGAACAACCCTTTCGCCAGCGGCGAGGCCATCTGCGCGCTCACGGAAATGGAACCGGCTGATTCGCCAAAGATCGTCACGTTTTTTGGATCACCGCCAAACGCTGCGATATTGTGCTGCACCCATTGCAGCGCTGCTGCCTGATCCATCAAGCCATAATTTCCCGTTGCATGATTTTCCGACTCGCGTGCCAGTGCGTGTGTCGCAAAGAATCCAAAAATGCCGAGCCGGTAATTCATCGAGACAATCAAAACACCCTTGTGCGCCAGATGTTCGCCATCCTGCCGCGGCTCAGAGGCGCTTCCTGTGACATAGCCGCCACCGTAGATCCAAACCATCACAGGGAGTTTTGAATGCTTCTTTTTCGCAGGTGTCCAGACGTTGAGAGTAAGGCAGTCTTCACTCTGTCCCGAATCGCGAAAAACCATGTCGGGAAAAATAGGAGCCTGCATACAGCGCGAACCAAAGCTCGTAGCCTGCCGCACGCCATGCCATTTTGCAGCGTCTAGCGGCGGTTGCCAGCGCAGTTTCCCCGTCGGAGCCGCAGCATAGGGAATGTCCAGAAATTCGCGCACCTGACCATCTGCGCTCATCTTCCCGGAAATTTTTCCGTGGTCGGTCTTCACGCGGAGAAGATCGCTCGCCTGCGCCGGAAGCGCAATGACCCCTGCACCCATGCACGCCATCAAAACCCAACCCGCAATGCCCTGTCTCATGCGTCCACTCATTTCTCTCAAACCCATTTCTGGTTTCATGCTGTTTCTCGACGCGAATTTTTCGCGCACCCAGCCTATCACGTCAGCGTTGCAGCGTTATCGCTGCAAGCCGACAAATCAGACCTTGAAACGGCGCAAATACTCCGCGTCAATTTTGAGCGACTGCATGGGAGGCATGTCGAAGCCCTCCTGCTCCGCAAAACAATGCCGAATCTGCCCCGTCTTCGCCGCTGCTGCAAAGATCGGGCCATTGTCCATCGTGCCCTGTCCCAGCTCGGCTGCCGGAGGCGGATCGGCGATCGTGACCGGGTGGTTCGTCCGCTGAAAGTCCTTAACGTGCAGCAGGGAGATGCGCGTTGGATAGCGCCGGAGATACTCAATGGGATTGCCGCCGCCAATATGCACCCAGCCGCAATCCATCTCCATCGTCACCGTGTCTGGATCGGTCAGGCGCAGCAATTCTTCATAGGGAACCACGCCATCCTGCGCTTGAAATCCCATCGTGTAGTTGTGATAGCCGAACTGCATGCCTGCTGCCTTCAGCTTTGCGCCAATCTGGTTAAATTGCTCCGCGTTCCAGCGCCAATCTTCCAGATTGAAGGCGAGAACCTGCGCGCGAAAACTTGTGTCTTTGAGCCGCGCCGGATTTTTGAATCCGGGGAAAGAGCAGATAATGTTGCGCAGCCCCAGCGCCTTGCCAAATGTAAGGATGCTGTCGAACTGCTCCTGCAAGTCGTGCAAGGAGTAGAGCGCGCCGACGCAGTGCAACCCAGCGCCTTGCATCACCTGCAAAACCTGCGCGGGGCTGTGGTTAAAAAAACCAGCCGCCTCCACCTCACGATAGCCCAGCGCAGCAATCTGCTTCAGCGTGCCCGCGTAGTCTTGCTGCAATTGCTCGCGCACGGAATACAGTTGCAATCCCAGCGGCAGGCCCAGGGACTCCGCGTTCAAAACTCTTCCCGCAGCCAATGCAGCCGTGCAGGTAAGCGCGGCGGCTCCAGTCTTCAGAAAATCCCTGCGTGACGATAGCAGCATATAGATTTCTCCTTGTAGAGGCGCTCTTTACTCGTACCGTGTAACGCTGCCCGGGCAGGCAATCGTTTTCTCGCCTACTGCAAAATTCCTCTGCGCGTCTTGCCCCTCTGTACCTCACCCGCCCCGACCCTGTATTCTGCTGCTATCCACCGTATCCGTTTGTACAGGCTCCTTCAATCCCTCTGACTAAAGGAATTTTCGTGGAACGCAAGATTTACACAGCACGGTTGCTGCAAAAAAGTCTTCTCTCCGAACCCGCGCAATGCTTTCATCTACAGTTTGCTGTCGAAGGGCACAAATCCTTCGACTTTCTGGCTGGACAATTTGTTTCGATGGTTGCAACCGACAGCCGCGGCAAACAGCAGACACGCGCCTATTCGATTGCATCGGCAGCGCGCGGCAGCGCCTTTGATCTTTGCCTGAATCGCGTCGAAGGTGGATTTTTCTCCAACATGCTGGCCGATCTCAACGTTGGCAGCACGGTTCAGCTTCATGGGCCGCATGGCCTCTTTACGCTGCCCTCCCCGCTAACAGATGCCTTGATGATTGCGACCGGAACAGGCGTGGCTCCCATGCGTTCGTTTGTCGAGCATCTCTTCCCGGCCAACCAGCCGGATCGCAGCCAGGGACGCTCCTTCTGGCTGGTCTATGGCACGCGACATGAATCGGAAGTCTACTACCAAAGCTATTTTGAAAATATGGCCGCCGAGCATCCCAACTTTCACTATCTGCCGACGCTGAGCCGCGCCCTGGAAGGCTGGGAGGGGCTGCGTGGCTACGTGCAGGCCCCCGTGCGCGCGCTGCTGGAAAAGTACACCAGCCAAACGGATCGCGCCACAGAAAATGCGGTGCCATCCCTGCACGCCTACATCTGCGGGTTGAATGATATGGTCTCCGCCAATCGAGAACTTCTCAAAGAGATGGGTCTGGAGAAAAAACAGATTCACTTTGAACGTTACGATTGAAAGCCTGGCGCGCGACCATCTCTACTATGGCTTGCAGGGGAATCTCAGCCCCAGGCTTCTTACTCCGGATAGGCGCGCAAACGATCGGGCATGTTGTCGTTGGCTAGATCGTGGCCGCAGTGCGTGCAGAATAAATCCGTGGAGCGCACGCTGCTGTGGCAACTGCCGCAATTCGCCGCCACGCGATATGCGCATTGCGGACAGAAGTGGTAATCACCCTCAATGCGCGATCCGCAACTGGGACAGACGGTGAGTATCGGCTGGCGCAAAATAAAATACAGAATCGGCCCGATGCCCCCCTGCAACACAATGCAGAGCAGAATCCAGAGCCATTTGCCCATGTTGCGACGCGGCGCATCTTCGCTGATGTAGCCAATCATCAGCATGTACACGGCAACCAGCGCCGACCATGAGGTGCTGAAATAAATGCGCAGCGCTACCGGAGCATGGTGCAGATGCGGGTGCGGAAAGACGTAATAGAAAAGATATTGCACGCCGACAAATGCGACGGCAGCCAATGCAATCGACCAGCGAGGAATCAACTTCAGTTCTTCACTGACGGAAAACGACGAATTGGGATCGCGATATTTCATCGTCTACTGTGGTCGCTTCCAGAAACGCGCTTCTTCTTCCCTGTCTTTACCGCACAAATGAAGTCAGCTTGCGCTCCGTTTTTTGCGAACGCGCCCGCAGGAACGCTACCACCAGCGTCACCAGGGTGATGGGCAACAGCAATCCCGTCAAATACATCACCTGAAATTCCGAATCCGTGAAATGCCGCCAGCCGACGGACTGGCTATATCCACCCCAGAGAATCGGCGTTAGCAGCAGCCATACCAGAGAGCACGCCAGCAGGGTCAGCCCAATCCGTTGCCGCACCAGCTTCCGGCGCTCGACCATCCCCAGCGAACGCTCCCGCACGCGACGCTGTACCTGACGTACCAGCGTGTGGTCGGCAACAACGCTTACCGATTGCAGCGCCGCCAGCATCTGCTGCTGTTGTTCGCTTGACTGTAGCAGTGCCGCAGATTGCTCATGCAGTCTCATGGCTGTGCCTCCGCTGCACGCGGCAACTGCGTGGGTTGCAGCCACGGCTCCAGTGCCGCCATGCCGCGATACAGCCGAGATTTTACCGTGGAGAGTGGCGCACGCGTCACGCTGGAAATTTCCTCCAGCGACAGCTCCTCATGAAAGCGCAGAACCAGCACCTCGCGGTACACCGTGTTCAACTGCAATAAAGCCTGACTCACTCGCGCAGAATTCTCGCGAGAGAGAAAATTCTCAAACGGCGATGGCTCTCCGCTGGGAATCTCCATCGTCTGGAAACCGTCAGCCGTAGTCGGCTCGTCGAGACTCTTCAGAACACGCTTACGCGCGTTATCCAGCATCAGATTGCGCGCAATGGTAAAGAGCCAGGTATCAAATCGCGCGCGTCCGTTATATTGCGCACCGCGTTCCAGCACGCGTAGCCAGGTCTCCTGAAACAAATCCTGCGCCAGATCTCGATTGCCGGTCAGAAACACCAGATAGCGCAGCAAGCGATGCTGGTAGAGTTCAATCAACTCCTCCACCTGAGCGGAATCCTTCCGCTTCAGTCGCGTTGCAATCTCCGCATTGGCTTGCTCCGCGCAGGGCAGAGCAACGGCACGCACACGTTCCATACCCTCTCTGACGCCAGCCGAGGAGGAAAAGACGCGCGATCCCGATGATATTGTTTGCAGGCTGCGCCACCGCATAGCTACAGGATACAACCCAAACGCCACCTGCGATAGCCTTTCCTGATGCCGATAACTCATGCCCTGTCATGGAGTTAGATGCTACTTCCCGTGGCGTACACTGGAGATATGGACGTTTTGTATGGGCTGCATCCGGTCGAGGAGGCACTGCGCGCCGGTAGCCGCCGCCTGGAATCTGTCTGCATTCTGCGCAGCCGTCAGGATGCCCGCCTGCAACGGGTGATTGATGCCTGTCGCGAGACGGGCGTGCGCCTGCGCTTTGAGCCGAAGGAACAACTAAATCGTCTGGCCGGGACTGAGGCGCATCAAGGCGTGGTGGCCGTGGTGGCCGAACGCAGTTACTCCGATCTGGGCGATCTGCTGCGCCCGCAAGGGGAGCATCTTTTTCTGCTGGCACTCGATGGCGTGGAAGACCCTCACAATCTGGGAGCTTTGCTGCGCACGGCGGATGCTGCGGGCGTCGATGGCGTGCTGCTGCCGGAGCGACGTTCCGCGCAGGTGAATGCGACCGCAGCCAAGGTCTCTGCCGGAGCGGCGGAGCATGTTCGCATTGCGCGCGTCACCAACATGGTTCGCTCGCTGGAAGAATTAAAGCGCAACAACGTCTGGTGCATTGGACTCGACGAGCGTGGCACGCAGGATTACGACACCTTTGATTTTCGCTCGCACTGCGTGCTGGTGCTGGGCCGCGAGGGTGCAGGCCTGCACGATCTGGTGCGTCGCACCTGCGACCATCTGCTGAGAATTCCGATGGCCGGACAGGTCGCTTCGCTGAATGTATCCGTCGCCGGAGCCGTGGTCATGTATGAAGCGATGCGCCAACGGCGGCAGGCCTCGCGCGCGCCAGAAGCACCCCCACAAGCCAAAGCTCCGAAGCCTCAAAAAGGACTTGGCTCATGAAGCGCTGCGCATGGTTGACTCTCATGTGCGCGTGGAGCCTGACCCTGTTCGCGCAAACCCCGGCAGCAAAGCCTTCTACCTCCGCGCCTGCAAACGGAGCGCTGGGGACGGTGCTCTTTTCGCGGCACGATGCTCCGGCTGACGCTCCGACCAAAAATCCGTCCGGCACGAAGCCAGAAAATTCTGCGCCCACAAATCAAGCTCCAAAAGATGAACCCCTCACCGTTACTGATGCCGAACGTGCCTCGCTTACCTTTCTTGCCTATGACGGCGAAGTTCATCTAGTTCCGTCGGATCATTCCCTCTCCATGCGGGCGCAGATAACGGTTCGCAACGATGGCCAGCAGCCACTCCAGCGCCTCGCGTTGCAGATTTCCTCTTCGCTGGCCTGGTACTCCATCCATGCCAACGGAAAATCCCTGCCCTTTGCCGCACATACGATTGACAGCGACATTGACCACACCGGCAAGCTCGACGAGGCTGTCGTCACGCTGCCGCAACCACTGGCCGCTGGCGCAACGCTCTCGCTTGATGTTCTCTACTCCGGCACGGTAGGCCAGTCTGCGGAGCGTCTGCTGCGCATTGGCGCGCCAGCGAATGTCGCGCTCACCTCAGACTGGGATCGCATCGCGCCAGAGTTTACGGGCCTGCGCGGCTTTGGCAATGTCATCTGGTTTCCGGTATCGACCCAGCCAGTGCTGCTGGGCCAGGGCGCACAACTCTTTGACACCATCGGCCAGTGGAAGCTGCGCCAATCCGATGCGCGCATTCATCTGCATGTTCTGGTGGAGTACAGCCATCAGGCTCCAACGGTCGCAATTCTGAATGGCAACGTTGTTCAGCCTGATACGTCACAGCCCGGCAGCACCGCACCCGTGACCACACCCGGCGTTCTGCGCGTGGCCTCCTTCACACTGCAATCGGCGCGTGTAGGATTCCATCCGCTCGGCCTGTTTGTGCTGACCCGCAATGCCATTGCCGCCAAGGGCATTACCATTTACGCGCGCGCTGAAAATGCTGCCGACGCGACGAGCTATCAGCAGGCGGCGGAGTTGGTTCGCCCCACCGTGGAGCAATGGCTGGGCACGCAGCAGAAACGCCCTATCATCCTGGTCGATCTGCCAGAGAGCGACGATCTTCCGTATGAAGATCGCAACATTCTTTATCTACCGCTGACGCAGGACACGCCGAAAGACCTGACGCCGTTGCTGGCGCACATGTCCAGCCACGCATATTTTCTTTCTCCGCGTATCTGGCTGGATGAGGGCGTAGCGCAATTCATCACGACACTGTGGACGGAGCATGTCGCCGGTCGCGACACGGCCATCGAGCAACTGGATTCTCGCCGCGCGGCGCTCGCGCTTGCGGAACCAGCGCATCCTGGCACCGGGACAGGAACCGGCGCAGGGCAGAGTTTGATCGGAGCCTACAGCGATATCTATTATCGCGACAAGGCCGCTTTTGTTTTTTGGATGCTGCGCAACCTCGTTGGCAATGACGCGCTTGGCAACGCGCTCCGCAACTACGACCCAGCGCAGGATCACGAGCCGAGCTACCTGCAACACCTCCTCGCACAGGCATCGCACAAAGATACAGAGTGGTTCTTTGATGCCTGGGTCTATCGCGACCGCGGCCTGCCCGACCTGAAGATCACAGGCGTTCACTCCCGCCCGCTGCTGCACGGAACAACAAAAAATTATCTGGTCGCCGTGGATGTTGCGAATGACAGCGATTGCGCGGCGCTGGTTCCGGTTGAAGTCCAGGCAGGCGCGTCGAACCAAAACAGCAACCTGCAGGTGCCAGCCCAGAACCAGGCTACCGTGCGCATCCTGTTACCCAATCCACCCGATACCGTGATCGTCAATGACGGAACCGTCCCGGAAGTGACCGCCAGCACCCACCATCAAGACGTGCAAGACCAGCTCGCAGTTCCGTAACGCGGCGCTATTCTTTCTTTGTTTTTTCCGCTAGCTTCTGCGAATGCAGACTGACAACCGGATGAGCCAACGTTCCCTGAATCTGCAACTCTGTCGGCTGCACATAGAGATTCACTCCGCCAGAAAAGGCCACCGTTCCGGTTACAAATCCATGCAGTGGCGGAGCCAGCAGCGCGCCGTCCGTAATCCGAACCGTCTGGTTTCGGATCGTCCCTTGCAGAGAAAGTCGTTGAAATTTCGCCAGTGGAGTTGCCGTAAACTCCGGCGCATTCCATCCACCCAACTTCCACTGTGCGGTCAGGTTCCCAGCCGCGTGCGCGGCCAGATCGCGAGCCGTAAAACCCTGAGATGTCAGATCGAGATGTACATCGACACTCCCGTTTCCCCAGGCGTGCGATTGCGCCAGCGCAGCGATGGCATTGGGCTGGATGCCATGCAAAACAATTTGTCCCTGATAGGTTGGCACCCCCGTCGTCCAATGCACGGAGCCGCTGCCTTGCAGCGTTCCGCCCAGCATATTTCCAGAGATGGACGACGCGGTCGCCTGCTGGCCTTCAACCTGCAAGGTCAACGCAGCATGATTTACTGGCAGCGCGCCCAGAGAAAACCGATCCACCTGAATGGTTCCTGTGCAGGCTGGCAGAGAGGGAATGTTGCCCATCCAGCGCTGCACCACTTCCAGCCAGCGGGAAGAGCGAGAACCCTCTGCCAGAATATCCGCGAGTACATGACTGGGATTCAATTCCTCCGCATGGAGATGGAAGACGCAGGGAGACGATGGAATTGTGCCCGTGGATGTTGCATAGTGCAGACTGCCATCGAAATTTTCTTTCTGAAAACTCCCATGAACTTTTTCCCAGGAAATATTTTCTGGGTTGAGCTGCACCATTGCCGATGACACCTGAATTGTTCCCGGCCAATTGGCAAGCGCAATCTTCGCCTTTTGCAGTTGTATGGTTCCTTGCCATGCCGTTGGTGGAAGTGCTGGCGTGAGTGTCGTCTCGGCTGCAACATACGGCGCAGGCAGCCACCTTCCCTGCAGCGCAAGCCCCAGCAGCGCATGTCCCTGAACCGCTTGGATTCCAGATGGAAACGCTCGCCCACCCAGCGCGCGCGCAAGGGGCAGCAGGGCATCCATCGCAGCCGTGCCCGTGACGACCATGCTGTACCCCTGCTGCGTCAGTGCGCCGGTGATTGTGGCCGGTGTGGCAGCACCGAGCGAAAGATGTACCGGCTCCAAAATAAATCCCTGCGGCGGTGTCTTTTCTTTTTGTACAGGTCGGTGGTTGCGCAGCATCTTTGCAGTTGGCTTGGTTGAATTCTCACCGTCGGCACGCACCAGATCCAACGGCGGAAAGACGAATGGCTGCGCCACGCCAGGCAGGGCCAGCGTCCAGCGCGTGGCATGGAATGCACCCGTGCATGGATTGCCGGTATCTCCTGAAATTTCTCCGCAGTGGAGCTGGCCATTCAGTTCTCCGGTTGCGGATGCCTCCGCAGGAATGCCCGCATGAATGTGTCGCAGCAGTTGCAGAACAAAGTTTGCTGGAACTTTTTGGATCAATATCTGAAGACTCGACGCAGCAGTCCCCGACGCTGCGACCATCTGTGGATGTAGAGCCTGGGGATGTAGAGTGGGATGCAGAGAAAAATTTCCCGTCAAGCGTACCTCGCCACGATCCAGAGGCGCGCTGCAGGTGATAAAAGAAAGCTGCTCCAGCGCGTGTTCGTACTGCGCGCTGCATAGGATGTGCTCATCCATCTCGCCGACAGGAACAACCTCTACGCGGCGAAATCCCTCCACATCCGTGCTGGTTGCAAGGTTCATCGCATCCAGCGTTCCACCCAGATCGGCGGTCATGTTCACCATGCCACGCCAGCCGGTATCGCGTCCCTGCAGCAAGCGACTGATCTCGCCCAGTGGGGCTTTGCTCCACTCCACATGCGCGGTAACGGGTGTCTGGCCCAGGGCCGTTGCCGACCGCAGAACGGCCTCGCCACGCAATTCGCCAGTATCGTTCAAATCCAGATCAGTACGAACGGGCTGCGCTTTCAGCCGAAGATGCCAGGAGCCAGCAGATTCTCTCCATAAAGCGAGGTCGGCATCCATCAGGGAAAACGGCTGCTTCTCGTTGTTCAATTTAAAGTTGACGCGCGCGCCGGTGGCCTCAACATAGGGAAATTGGTCAGGCCTGGCGACACGCGACGAAGAAGTGCGTTGCAGCACGGAATTAAAATCCCACTGCCCGGAGGCGTTGCGCACCAGGTTCAGGCTGGGATTTTCCAGACTCAACGTGGCCACCCCGACACGTCCGCGCAGCAAGCTGCTGATTCGCAGCGTTGCCGTTACCGTATCGGCGCTCATTACCGGCTCTGCGCCAAAGGCCGGGTCTTCAGCTATGGAGACATGGCTCAACACAAACGCGGGCTGCGGAAATAATTGAAACGATACAGAACCAATCTGCGTGGGCCTGCCAATACCCTGGCTGATGGATCGTTCGATCCCTCGACGGAAGCGGCTGACGTTCATCCACGGTGCCACGAAGATCGCCACCAGAAGGAGTGCGACGAGTGCGAGGATGCCCCAAAGAATCGAACGCCGCCGCCCGACCATCTGCAACAGATGCCGCATGTTACTGCACCCGATGGAAGGTTCTGCGCCAGCGCGTCTGATCGAAGAAATGGATGAGGATATGTCCCATAAACTCTAGCCGGTCTCCCATTCCCGTCTTATCCACCTGATCGGCAGGAGTCTTGAACGACCAATAGACAAAGAGCGGGCGGCCCAGGATATTTTCTCGCGGCACAAAGCCCCAGTAGCGGCTATCCAGGCTCACCAACCGGTTATCGCCCATCGCAAAATAATGTCCCGGCGGAACCACCAGATCGCCATTCTGAATATAGCGCGGCATATCCACGGCCCAGGTAGCCGTTACGTCGCTGTTCATGGAGGGCGGAACAGCAGGGAAATCGTCGCGATACGGAAAGTAGGACATCTCTGGATCGCCATCTTCCGCAGGCATGGCTGCGTAAGGCTCTTTCTGCGGCACGTCATTCAGGTAGACGACGCCCTGCTCCAGATGAATGTGATCGCCGGGAATGCCCACAACGCGCTTGACCAGAATCAGGTTCGTCTCATGGGGCTTGATGAACACAATAATGTCCCCGCGACGCACATCGCGATAGTGGACGAACGGTGCCCAGTGCGTGGCTGGCGAGAGGCTGATGCGATCCACCAGAACGTGATCGCCAATCAGAATCGTCTTCTCCATCGACGAGGAGGGTATCTCAAAATTCTGAAAGATAAAGGTGATGATGAAAATTCCAATCACCAGAACCGAGCAGATGGAGGCAAAGGACTCCATCGGTGTTTCTTCTCTCGGCACATCCTGCGGCTGCGGGCGCAACGGGGTTTCTATTGATTCTGTACGGGCCAATGCCTGCTCCATCAAAAAATAAATCGTTAGTGAATAACGTGAAAAGTGCGATCCCAGCGCGCCATGCCAGCCAGTTGCGCCCACCAATTGTGACCGTGCGTCAGTCTATCATCCGGCAAGCCGGTAATCTCTGAGGTCGCAGCCCCGCGCAGGGAAAAATACACCAGAAACGGCTGGCCTACAATGTTTTGACGCGGCACAAAACCCCAGTACCGGCTATCCAGGCTGTCATTGCGATTATCGCCCAAAACAAAATACACCTGCGCGGGAACCATCAGCTCCCCGTCGCGCACGCGCCGGTGCATCTCCATCCACCAGAGCGTGTTCACTCCGGGATCTGTGTACAGAACGGAGGGAAAGTTGTCGCGAAAGGTGCTGGGAAAACTGCGCGTATACACGGCAAAGGGTTCTGCGACTGGGCTGTCGTTGACATACACGCGCCCACCCAATAAACGAACCCGATCCTGCGGCAGGCCCACCACCCGCTTCACCAGATATGTTCCGGGATCAACCGGATAGTGGAAAACAATCACGTCGTCATGCTCAAGATTTCTATAAGGCAGCAGATGCCGCCACACCCCCGGCGTGGCATACACAGCTTTATTGACCAGAAGGAAATCTCCCACCAGCAGCGTATCTTCCATCGACGCTGAAGGTATCCGATAAGGCTGCGCCAGAAATGTCAGAATGAACAACGCGATGACCAGAATCATCAGCATGGTCTGCGCCACGTCCAGCACATGCTGCGGATACGCGCTGGCGTGGCACTCCCCGGCAGGAACATCGATCAGCGAGTCCTCTACGGCAGCACCCTCCGTGGTCATGACTGTATTCGACGCGATCGCTGCATCCGCACTGTAGCTTTTGTCTTCGCTCATGCCAGATATTCCTGCGCGTCCACAATTGCTGTTTCTTGTACCGCTGTTTGGCGATGATCCGCAGTTCTCTGCAATAGCTCCAACGCCAGCCTGGCGGCTTCCTGCTCAGCATTCTTTTTGCGCGATCCGCTGGCGCTGGCCAATGGTTGTATCTCCCCATCGGGCTGCACAAGCTGGAGCGCAACCAGAAACGTCTTTTGATGATCCGGCCCGCTCTCCGAGGTCACAGAATAGCGCGGCTGTCCTAGTCCTCGCGCCTGAAAATACTCCTGCAAGGCGGACTTGTGATCGCCCACAGCCAAGCCGGAGCGCGAGGCATCGGCCAATCCTTCCAGCGTACCGGCCAACAACCAGCGGCAGACAAATCCAGCGGCTGGCTCCAACCCACCGTCCAGATAGATGGCGGCAATCAGTGCCTCCAACGCATTAGAAAGAATCGCCGCTTTTCTGCGTCCACCATTGCGCTCCTCGCCGTGCCCCAGAAACAACGCCTCGCCCAGAGACAGCGACCGCGCAATCTGCCCCAGATGCTTGCGACTCACCACCTGCGCGCGCAACTGCGTCAAATCTCCCTCATTCATGTCGGAACAGGTGCGGTAGAGATGCTCCGTAACCACCAGGCCCAGCACAGCATCGCCCAGAAACTCCAGTTGCTCATTGTCATCCTGCGGAGTGCGGTGTTGCTGCCGTTCGTAGGCCAGAGAACTGTGCGTCAGCGCCTGCTCCAGCAATTTTCGATTGCGAAATGTGTAGGCAATACGCGCCTGCAGGGATTCCAGCGCGTCGCCAGAACCAGGGGAGTTCGCTTCTCTGCGCACTAAGGCCGAGTCTTCTTCCGGCTGCACGAATTCGGAGATGGCGGCGCGCTTGCTCAAAAGTTTCTCCTACTCGCAGACTACTGCGCTGCACTATCGGGCGCGCCTGCTGATGCAGCCGAGGGTTGTGGCGCATCCGCAGCGGGCAGATGATAGGGCTGCTTCAACCCCTGTTCGGCAGCCTGCTTGGTGTCGGGGCGGCTATCGCGGGATTGCAACGCTGCTTTGTATTGGGCCACGGCATCGTCGCGATTCTCCTCCACGTCATCAATGCGTCCCAGAAATATATGCGACCAGGCCACGGTGCGCGGATCGTGGGAGAGCTGCACCGCCTGCTGAAAGGCCGTCACCGCTGCCGTTGGCTTGCCGCTGAAAAGCGCGACTCGCGCCAGAATGAACTGTGCGCGACCCGCATGCGCTGTGTGTCGAGCCAGTGCTTGGTTAGCTAGCTGCGCCGCCTTGTCCGTATTGCCAGCGGCGAGACTCTCCTCTGCCTGATCCAGAATGTCCTGGCCAGAACTGGGCCGCTCCACCACATCCTCTTCTCCGTGACTCGCAAAAACGAGTCGTCGCACGCGCGATTTTTCTGAGGCTACGTCGATGCTGTACACCATCTCACCAACCGCCTCCTGCAAGCTGACCGGGTTGCTCTCGAAATTTACGAATTGCTCGTAGAAGTACTGCGTCAGAATGTAGCCCTGCTCCATATCCTGCTGCACAATCGCGCGGCGCACCGCTTCTACCGCACGGTCGTGTGCGTTGACCAGATTGTTCACGGCAACCAACTGCGAGCGATCCACATGCGCAGGTGGCGTGTAGCTGGGCACGCCCGTATCCATGGTGCGCGCCTCAATGGCGCGAATCATACTCTCCGTCACCAGGGAGAGGATGTCGTTTTTATCTGAAAAAGGCAGCGGGGCAGTCTGCACCCGCTCCAGCAGCGGTTGCAGTGCATCAATGGATGGGGCACGCGCATAAAGCAATGGCTCCAGCTCGTAGTGCAGATAGGTGTGTTTGATCTCCTTCATCCGCACCACGCCGTTCACAGGCGAGGCCACCACAACGTAGTCGCCGCCATAAACGCGTGCATTCACCTGTCCCGGCGCAATCAGCGGCTCCAAAATCACAATGAAGCGCCGGTTGTTGTACTGGCTAGGCGGCTGCTTCAGATAAAGATCCATCCCCACAATCATTTTGGTCATGGGATCGTGGAGCGTGTTCACTTCAGCATCGTACGCGGATCGCTCTAATACCCAGATCAGATGCAGATCGACGGCCTCAGCATAAGTCCGTACCAGCGAGGCATACTCGACAATCGGCACGGCATCCGGCGGCAACTCTTCCGTCGGCACGCTTACGCTAAGCCCTGGCGGCACGTTCAGAAACAAAGCCAGCGAAACGTACTGCGCCAGATTGTGTCGGGAATCGCCCAGCGTATGGCTGCGAACAAAATCGCACAGGCGATCGCGCGCGGCACGGGCCGTCTCCGATTGCGCCAGCGCCTGATTCATCAGATCGCGCACCTTCTGCCGCACAGGGTCGGAGATGGCTAGCTCTTCGTCATAGCCGCAGGCATTCAGCCCTGCCATCACATCGAAAAGCGTTTCATTGGTGTCCAAGGAAATAGAAGGCCCTGTGGGATCAAGCGCCGGAGGAGGTTTCTGCTCGGCGGATTCCCCAGAACGATTTGGAGCCTGGCTCTGGCTGGTTTTGTGCGTGATGCTGCTGGTGGAGGAAGATTCCGACTGCGGCGCCGATTGCACGGTATTCTGCGCCAGTAGAGCAGAGCAGGCAAGAACACCCATCCCCAGCAAAACCAGAGCACGCACATAATGGGAAAATCCCGGCGAAACCGTTCTTGCCTGCATAGTGGATACCGAAAAGCTCTTCTTTTCAGTCTATGCACCCGGAGACGGCAGGGTCAAACCGCTGTGATCCTGCACCGCCCCCACACGCTCAATGCGCGAACCATGTTAGAGGAATAGCATCCGCCATAACCTTGTAGCCTGCGGGCGAAGGATGGAGATGATCGCCGGAATCGTAGGCAGGAAGCATCCGATCCGGATGACTGGGATCGCGCATCACCTGATCAAAATCCATCACGGCATCAAAGTGCCCCGGCACGCGAATCCACTGGTTAATCTGCTGCCGATCCGCTTCGCTGGTCGGCCCAGGATGGTAGTAGTCGGAGCCAGTGTACGGCAGAATCGTGGCTCCGATTACGCGGATTCCATGCGCATGGGCGCGGGTCACAATCTGTTCGTAGGCTCCTAAAATGTTCTGCACCAGCGCCTGGTGTTCTGCGGGCGATACATCGTGATCGCGCGTCAGGGTTCCAAGATCGTTCACCCCTTCCAGAACAATCAGATCGCGCGCGCCAGCCTGGGCCAGCACATCGCGATCAAATCGGGCCAGCGCATTCGGCCCCAGCCCATCCAGCAGAAGGCGGTTGCCACCAATGCCTTCGTTCAGCACGCCAATGTTCTGCGTACCTGCACCAGCCTGCAACCGCGCCGCCAGCACATCTGGCCAGCGATTATTGCCATTCACCGTTGAGCCGTGACCGTCTGTGATCGAGTCGCCCAGGGTTACAACCGCCGTCGGCGCGGCTACCGTAGCCACATCGACATCGGAGATCTGATACCAGTGCTCCACCTTCTCTGCGCCGGGCAGAGAAGCAGCGGCAACATGGTCTCCATGCGTCACGTAGGAAACGGCGTGCGAACCGGGATGGCCCGTCTCCTGCGCTGGCGGTTGATCCAGATGCAGCGTGATGGCAAGATTGGACAGCGGCGGCGCAGAAAATGTAACGGGATCGGAGATGTACTCCGCACCAGCGGGCACCGTCACGCTCGCGCTGCCATGAAAGGTCAGCGCACAATCCGTCGCTGGATCAATTGCGTCAGAGTCTGCGACAATCGCCCGCGCAATATGCACGGAGATCAATTGCAGCGGCGCCGTCCCAAAGGCATTCGAGATATGCACGCGAAGCTGCGCGCCTCCAACGGACAAATGCACAATTTGGCGCAGTGTGGCATCGCGCAACGCCTCCGAAGGCAGGGCATTCCGCGGCTCCGGCACTTGCTGGGATGTTGCCCACGAGCCAACCCACACACTCGAGGCCGATGCTGGCGCAGTCTGCGCTTTTGCATGGCCTGCGGCCATGACCACCATCCCCATCGCAAACATCCGAACGAGCCAACTCCGACCGTACGCAATACCTGAAAATCCCATCTTCCCCTCACTCCTTGCAGCGTCAACTTTTACCCGCGTTGGTGTCTCCGAGCCATGATAAGCCCTCCATCTCCTCTTGGCTCCTGACTCGCACAATTGTAGGTCAGATTGCTTGCAGAAAAATGGCCCGCTGCAAGCATGCAGCAGGCCTAGGCGCAAAGCTTGATGGCAGCGTTCTTTATCCGCGCACAGCAATGCGGGTAAAGGAGAGCACGGCGTGGCTGGCCACGGCCTGACCATAAAAACGGGCCGGAGAAAATACACTGGTCAGCAGCAGATTGTTCAGCTCCGCCTGTACATCCGGCGACACGGGGCCAGAGACGACCCGATAGTCGTAGACCCGTCCATCTTTGCTGACGCTGGCCTCCACCACAATCGGCTGCGCAGCGGGGAGGTGCGCGTCGGCATCGGCCAGCGAGTAGAGAAATCTCGGCGCGCTGGTGGTATCGACGGTGGCATCGTTGGCTACCAGCGGCTCCGGCGTGGCAAAGGTTCCAATCAGCAGAATGACCGTGCCCAGCAGAACCACGGAGCTGGCAAGCCCCGCCGAGGCGCGCACCAAAAAGGGCGCAATGGCGTTCTCCCATTGCATCTGCCAGCGATCCAGACGGCGACGCACGGCATTGTTGCTGCACTCCCGCGAAATAGCCAGGCGCAGCCGCAGATCCAACCCAGCAGGCGCTTTGGCTGGCCCAACGGCACTCAGCAGGCGCTGCATTCCACACCAGGCGTTAAACTCTTCAGCGCAGGTGGAGCACTGATCCAGATGCGCCGAAACGGCCTGCATCTGTGTGCCTCGAATTGCTCCGTCCAGATAACCGGAGAACTGCGTTTGTATGGATCGACACGTTTTCATCCAGCCTCCTCGCGTAAGCTCTGTTCGATTGGTGTTGCCGGGGAAATCTCTGGACGCCTGAGCGCAGTCGTGACGTACCCGGTCAGATTTTTCTTCAACACGGCGCGTCCGCGCATCAGCCGCGACTTCACCGTTCCGAGGCGCACGCTGAGCACCTCTGCTATCTCCTCATACCCCAGACCTTCCAGATCGCGCAGCACCACCACGGTGCGGAATGGCTCTGGCACCTGCCGAAGCGCCTCCTCTACCCGCGCACGAACCTCGGCGTTCGCCGCAGACTCAAAGGGGGAAATTCGTTCATCCACCAGCGTGTCTTTCAGACAGAGTCTTAGGCCGCCCGCCTCAGCGCCGCTCTGCTGCGCCTCCATCGTGACCTCTCGCGCCTTGTGTCGAAACCACCAGCGACGCTGATTGGAAGCCTCATGCAGCGCAATGCGATACATCCAGGTATGCAGGCTCGATTGGCCATGAAAGCTGCGGATATTCCGAAACACTTTGATGAAGACATCCTGCGTGACATCGGGAGCATCATCGGGGTCGGTCAAAACACGAGAAACAACGCTGTAGATGGACTGGTGATACTGTGCAATGAGCGAGGCAAAGGCATCCTCTGAGCCAGCCTTCAGCTCAGCGACGATAGCAGCCTCTTCGGGCCGAAGTTCAATGACGCTTGCCAAATCTCCCACAGCAAATCCCGCGGACATGCGGTCACTCCTAACCCTACCAGCACGACACCGATAGCTCAACCCCAGATTGAACTCCGCGCGTTGGCAACCTTGCGCCCGGCACAAAATTGCCCCACATAGAGTTAGACACTGCGGAGGAGGAAAGGTTCCCTAAAATTACAGTATCCGTGTAGATTTTTCTCACTTCGCCCCGGTTCTGTGGGCAGGCCGTAACCGCCTGGAGCTGGGTACTACGGGGTAACGTTACCGGTTGTCGGTAATGGGGGCAGCGGGGTCAGGAGCGTCTTTTTCTCTGGCTTGTGTACTTTTTTCGTCCGGTGCTGGACAGGGGGCCGTATCCCATCGTCCACGATGATCGTCTTGCTGGGCTGGCCGCCGCCGGATTTTGCATGCGCATCGAGTCGGGCTGTCAGCATGGCAACCTCTCGATCCTGATTCGCCGTCGCTGCAATCAGGGTTGTGATCAGATGCTTCCGCGTCTCGCCCAGTTGATTCTGCACATCTGTCAGCAGGCTGGCATCCTCACGCGAGGCCGCCAGATTGGCCGTTGTGGTCACACGCACCAGCACGTCGTATAAGGCATTCACATTCTGCATCACCAACCACTGCGGCGCTAGCTCCGTTGGCACAGCCTTCGCCTGATCGAGCAAGCCCGGCAGAGTGCTGGACACATCCAGACGGATGGAGTCCACATTCTCTCCCATCTGGTCTTTCCCGGCGCTGGGCAGCTTCCAGTGATCCAAATCTATCGTGTCAATCGCAGCGGCAATCTCAGCAGCCACCGGCCTCACGGCCTCGCAGGGTGCAGGCGTGGTGACCGGCGCACCCGTCAGGACTGGAGTCGTAGTCGGGGCTGAAGTCTGCGTCGGAGCCTGCGCGCGCAGATCCACGGCTCCAGCAAGCAACAAGAGCACCACAACAATCGTGCTGCAACACCGACGCACGCGAACTCGCAAGAGAAGAAGCATATTTATGAGTATACGGTTGCGCTCCAGCGGGTTGCCTGCAAATGAAAATGGATTGCCTCTATGCAGAATTCTCGCGTCTCGCCACTGTGCATCTCGCATTTTTTGATACACTACGAAATGTCCGCACTTGTGGGCCTGTGGCGCAGCTGGGAGCGCGCTTCCATGGCATGGAAGAGGTCGTCGGTTCGATCCCGACCAGGTCCACCAACTCTAGCAACAACCTGCTTCGCCTCTAAAATTTGGATGGATTTTCTGCCAGCGCCACCAGCGCCCGCACGTTGCGTTCTTCGTCGCCGGGGGCATCGACTGGAGTTTCGGCGATAAACGCAGCGTGGGCAAAATCTGGATTATGCAGCAGGCGACGAAAGGGTTCCAGGCCAATCTTTCCCTTGCCGATGTGTTCGTGCCGATCCAATTTTGATCCGCGCTCGGCCTTGGCATCATTGCAGTGCCAGACATGCACATGCTTCGCGCCGATGGTCTGCTCAATCTGGCGCATCGTCTCCAGATAGCCTGCCTCGCTGACCAGATCGTAGCCCGCGACATGGGTATGGCAGGTATCGAGGCACGCTCCTACAGGCGCGTGCGGGCGCAGACGCTCGATCAACTCTGCCACCTGCTCAAAAGAGCCACCAAGAGAAAACTCCGCACCCGCAGTGTTCTCAATCAAAATATGAAAGGGCGTGCCCTGCCAGGGCAGGCCGTCGATGGCTTTCTCAATGGATTCCGCAGCCAGCACCAGGCCCTGCTCCCGCGTCATGCCGCGATAGGAGCCAGGGTGCAGCACCAAATACTCCGCGCCCAGGGCAAGAGCGCGTTCAATCTCACCACGAAAAGCGACAATGGATTTCTGGCGCACGTCCTCCGTCTGGCTACAAACATTGACCAGATAGCTGGTATGGATGACCAGCGGGCCGACGTTGAGTTTGGCGCGGGCGGCGCGGGTCTGCTCCCCCTGCGCGGCAGAGATTTTTGTAGCGCGCCACATGCGCGGACTGGCAGAAAAAATCTGGAGCGTATTGGCGCCAATGAGTGGAGCTTGTTCGACGGCCTTGTGGACACCACCGGTGGTGGAGAGATGGATGCCAATGCGGCGCGGGGCGCTTTTCGTCTGCGTGCTCATGTGCAATTGAGCATAGCGATTTGCACCCATCCTTCGCAACAGGAGTTTGAATCTGCCTACTAAGCCAAAAGATGGCTTGCATGGGCCACCAGCCAACGCGGAGGCAGATGTCGATTGCCATACCGTAATGCCGGGTGCCCCCTTCAAGCCATCTTTTGGCTTGAGTGGGCGCGTCTTTTTAACTCCCAGGTCTCAAACATGAGACCCTTCGACAAGCTCAGGGCAGGCTCTGGGGCACCCGTGTTTTGTCAGTTTTTGGTGGGTGCGTGCGGCCCTCTTACCAGCGCAGCAGCACCATCTCCGCGCAGAAGCCCGGCCCCATCGCGGCCAGAATGCTGTAGCTTCCTGCTGGAGGATGGATGTTCTGCATAAAATCCTCCAGCACCAGCAGCACCGAGGCTGAGGACATATTGCCAGTGCGGCGCAGGCACTCCCATGAAGGAGCAAAATCCTCGCGCTTCAGACCCAGCGCCTCGGCATTCGCCTCAAGAATTTTTGGCCCGCCGGTGTGCATGATCCAGGTGCCGATATCCTTGCGGCGAAGATTGTGGTCAGCCAGAAAGGCATCTACATCCTGCGGAAAATGCTTGTGGATAATCTCCGGCACCTCGGCGGAGAGAATAATCTGGAAGCCTTGTTCGGAGATGCCCCAGCCCATCAGATGCTCGGAGTTCGGGTAAAAGCTGGAGCGATGACCAAGAATCTCCGGGCCGGTAGCCGCAACGCGGTCGCCCGCGACAACGACGGCAGCCGAGCCATCGGCAAACAGGCCCGACGCAATCATATTGGCGACGGAGAGGTCTTTGCGCTGCCAGGTCAGCGAGCATAGCTCGACAGATAAAAGCACGGCAATGCGGTCAGGGTAGGCCTGCACGTAATCCGCAGCCTGCGAGATGCCCGCAGCGCCAGCCACGCAGCCCAGGCCAAAGATCGGCGTGCGACGCATGTCGAGCGGCAATCCCATTTTGTTGGTGAGCTTGGCATCCAGCGAGGGCGCGGAGATGCCGGTGACGGAAACCGTAATCATCGCGCCGATGTCGGAGGTCTTGCGTCCTGCGCGTTCGAGCGCGGTACTGATGGCGCGGTCGCCAAGTTCGAGCGCGGCGCGAATCCAGCGGTCGTTGGCATCGCCCCAGGTGTGGATGGTCGCGTACTCTTCGATGGGAAAAGCCAGATGGCGACCGTCCACGGCAACGCGCTGATGTAGCCGCTCTAAAACCTCAGGCTTGTCGAGTTGATCTTTCCAGTGTTCGCAAAGCGTTGTGTAGATTTCCTTCTGGCTGTAGTACCACTTCGGCATGGCACTGGCGACGCTGGCGATTCTCATAGTCTTGGGCGACCCGTGGAAATCTTTCGTTGGATTCGGAGAACGTACAACGGATGCGGCAATACGGTACAGGCGGTATTATATGCCGCTGGAATTTTCCGGAGGAATTGCCACAATCAGGATGGTAGATGTTTGGAATTGTCACGAGGTTGGGTCAGAAGAGAAGAATTTCACACTGGTCGAGCCAACCCAGGCCTGAAAAACAAGACCTGGGGCACCCGATAGAAAGACTTTGCTGAAAATCTTTTACCCAGCTTTTTCCAGCAGCAGGACGGAGAGATCGCGCTTCTGCACCATCTCTGCCGTGACCTCGACATCCTTGGCCTTTTTGGAGCCGGGCAGGTGGTACATCATGTCGAGCATCAACTCTTCAATAATCATGCGCAATCCGCGCGCGCCTACTTTGCGCGCCAGGGCTTCGCGGGCGATGCCCTTCACGGCACCCTCCGTAAAGTGCAGACGAACGTTTTCGTATTCAAACAGCCGCTGATATTGCTTCAGAATCGCGTTGCGCGGCTTGGTGAGAATCTCGACCAGTGCGGCTTCATCCAGCTCGTCCAGCACGCCCACGACAGGCAGCCGTCCGACAAACTCCGGGATCAGGCCGAACTTGATCAAATCCTGCGGCTCGCACTGGCGCAGCAACTCAATATCCCGCTGCGCAGGCAGATTGTTTTCGGGCTGGCCATCACGGTCGGCAATCGCCTTGAATCCCAGCGCCTTTTTGCCGATGCGGCGACCCACCACGCGCTCCAGACCCACAAACGCGCCTCCGCAAATAAAGAGGATGTTGGTGGTATCGACCGGCGTAAACTCCTGATGCGGATGCTTGCGCCCGCCCTGCGGCGGCACATTGGCAACCGTGCCTTCAAGAATCTTCAGCAGCGCCTGCTGCACGCCTTCGCCAGACACGTCACGGGTGATCGACGGGTTTTCGTCCTTGCGGCCAATCTTGTCGATTTCGTCAATGTAGATGATGCCGGTCTGCGCGCGGGCCACATCCCCGTCGGCAGCCTGAAGCAGCTTTAAGATAATGTTTTCAACGTCTTCGCCGACGTATCCCGCTTCGGTGAGCGTGGTTGCATCCACAATGGCAAAGGGAACATCCAGCATTTTTGCCAGAGTATGGGCCAGCAGAGTTTTGCCGCTGCCAGTAGGGCCGACCAATAGAATGTTGGACTTGGCAAGCTCCACATCATTGCCGCGCACGCGGTTCATCTGGATGCGCTTGTAGTGGTTGTAGACCGCCACGGCGAGCTTCTTTTTGGTAATTTCCTGGCCGATGACGTATTCGTCGAGGAAGGTCTTCACCTCCAGCGGCTTGGGCAGGTGCGGCGGAGCCGTGCTGGGGCGCGCCTCTCCACCACGGTCATCTTCAAGAATTGAATTGCAGACGGCAACGCATTCGTCGCAGATATAGGCCCTGGGATAGTCGCTCGGCGAAGAGATCAGCTTAGCGACAGCATCCTGGGACTTATGGCAGAACGAACAGCGAAGCGCTTCATCCGAACCAGCGCGAGTTTTCATATTGGCTCCCTCCTCTTGCTTCCGGCAGCCGACTACGTACGGGGACGATCAATAATTTCATCTATGATGCCATATTCTTTGGCTTGTTGCGAGTTCATAATGAAATCCCTCTCTACATCTCGTTCAATTCTCTCCAACGACTGGCCCGTGTGCTTGGACATCAGAGTGTTGGTAATCTCTCGAATCCGCAAGATTTCTCTCGCATGTATATCAATATCGGTCGCTTGGCCAGAAAGACCACCCATAGAGGGCTGATGGATCAAAATTCTTGAGTTCGGTAATGCGAAACGCTTGCCGGGGGTGCCAGACATCAATAAAAATGCACCCATACTGGCCGCCTGGCCAATGCAGTACGTCACCACGTCGTTCTTAATAAACTGCATGGTGTCGTAAATTGCCATGCCTGCGGTGATGGAGCCGCCCGGCGAATTGATGTACAACTGCAAGTCCTTCTCTGGGTCTTCGCCAGAGAGAAAGAGCATCTGCGCGATGATAAGGTTGGCAATCTGGTCATCAATTGGTGTACCAAGAAAGATAATATTGTCGCGTAGCAGACGGGAGTAAATATCGTAGGCACGCTCGCCTCGACTCGTCTGCTCGACCACCATCGGAACTAAACCCATACCGCTCCCTGATCCTTACCGTAAAGGGGATGAACCCCACTTGCCGCCCCACCGTCAACGAATGCACAACTCCGCTGGCGACATAGATGTTTCCGTCTACACAGTTGCGTTTACGCCGTCATCCGCTCGAACAGCAGGTTGACGACCTTGTCCCGGCGCATTTGTTCTCGAATTCTAGCCAGCCCACCATCTTCCGTCAAACGCTTGCGGAGTGTCTCCATCGGTTCACGCGTCTGATAGGAGAGACGCTGCAATTGCTCCTCCACTTCTTCTTCGTCCAGAGCAATCTTTTCTAATTCCGCCACGCGATCCAGAATCAGCAACCCCTTCACTTCGTGCAACGCGCTCTCGCGCTGCGCCATGCGCAGGCGTTCAAAGTCAAGCTTGCGCATCTGTTCCGTCGTCATGCCCTGCGCCGCTAAGGCACGCAGGCCGCGATCCAGCCGCGCATCCACCTGCTGCTGCACCAGAGATTCTGGAACAGGAAATGGGAATCGTGCGGCCAGAGCCTCAACCATCTTTTCCTTGGCACCGGACTCCAGATGGCGACGCTTCTCGTTGGACAAGCGCTCGCGCAGCTTCTCCTGGAACTCAGCGATGGTGGTAAATTCCCCCATCTGGCTAGCGAAGGCATCATCCAGATCGGGAAGATTCTTCTTCTGGATGGACTTCACTTCCACGTCGTAGGAGACACTTTTGCCCGCCAGACGCGGCTCGCTGAACTCCTGCGGATAGGCGGCTTCAAACTGCATCTGCTGGCCCACCTTGGCCCCACGCAGCGCCAGCGTAAAGGCCTCCACCGTGTTGGAGCTGCCCACTTCCACCGTGGCATCTTCGCCCTCAATGGGCATCGGCGTTTCTGCGCCCTGCACATTGCCCTTGAAGCGAATGACAGCAAAGTCGCCATCTACAAGCGGGCGATCCTCAGCAACCGTCTCCATCGTGGCCTGCGTGTCGCGGGCACGCGCCAGCTCCGATTGGAATTCTTCCTCGGTCAGCGCCACGTCTGGCCGCTCGACCTTGACCTCAGCGTAGCCGGTCACATCCAGCGCGGGCATCACTTCAAAGGAAGCCTGAAAACGCAAGGGCTCGCCTTCAACCAGATGCAGGTTTGTAACCTGCGGCTGCGAGATGGGCTGCAAGCCCTGTGCATCCAGAGCCTTGCGCAGGTGCGTGGGCAACAGAGCCTCCAACACATCCTGGCGCAGGCTGTCGGCAAACTTGCGGCGAATCACCGGCTCCGGCACCTTGCCAGCGCGAAAGCCAGGGATGTGCGCCATCTTGCGATAGCGCTTGACTACGGCGGCATACTCGCGACCAACCTCTTCGGCGGAAACTTCAACCTGCACCTGCCGCGTGCATTCCTGGTTCAGCGCGGGAGCAGCATGCGCGTGATCGTGTGTGTGGTTGTGGTCATGACCGTGGTCGTGATCGTGGTCATGGTTGTGGTCACGGTCGTGCCCAGGGGCCACACCCTCCAGCGAGGAGGAGGGTTCCGTGGGATTCTGCGGGGTCGTAACAATGTCAGTAGTGTCTGCGGAACTCAAAAGATTCGCCTTCCAGATCAGCTTGTTGCGTCGATGGCAGTCCAAAACACACGCGACTTCGGGTATTTATGAAACAACCAGATCGCGCAGTTGTTCGTACTCCCAATGGTAGGAGCTTCTGCAGAGTCGGTCAAACGACCGCGGCGGATGCAACACCACACCCGCCTATTGGAGTTCCCGGCGATATCACAACTCCTTCGCTATTGCCGCTATTGCGGCGGAGCGGGTTGCCCGACCTGCGAGGGCTGAAAGAGTTCCAGCCGCACCTTCCAGACGACGCTCCTCCCCGGCTCTACAGTGACCATGCTGGTATCCTCACCAGCCCACTCCGCGCCGAAGGGATCGCCGTAGTTGAACTGCGGCTCGATGGCCACGAAGGATTTATTCGGCGGCGAGTAGACCTGGAAGGCGCGAACCAGCAGTGTCATGGCCGTGATGCGCAGGCCGTAATCTGCGCCAACGTCCGTCAACTCGCAGACGGTTTCGCCATCTGGCGTGCGCTGCAACTGCACGAAGGAATCATCCACCAGAACGGGCGGCAACGGCGCGCCCAGATCGGAGTTAAAGTCATACGGCGTGCCCTGCACCGGCAACAGCTTGCCGGTCGGAAACACATCGTCGTAGTTGTTGACCTCGGCGCGCGCCAGGGCTGGCAGATGCAGCCGCGCATTGGCGCGATTGCCGCTGGGGAGCTGAAAGTAGGGATGCCAGCCTACACCGATTGGCTCGGCCTCCGTGCCAGTGTTGGTTGCCTTCAGGGTCACATCGACCGCATCGGCCTCCAGCGCGACATCAATCGTGACATCATTGTCCGAGAACCAATGGCCATCGGATTTCAGATGATAGGTTGCCGTCGCCACGGCACCGTCAGACATCGTATTCAGGTCAACCGCGTCGGCTTTAGAATTCAGAATCTGTCCGTGCATGGCGTGGAGTGGCGCGCCAAGATTCTTGCCATGCCAGTTCGCCCTGAGCTGAACCGTGCGGTCGTGCCATGTCGCCGTGATCGATTTTTTGTCCGCCGAGAGCTGCCCCAGAATGCGATTGGCATAGGGAAACAGAATCGCTCCACCCATGCTGAAGCTGGAATTGCCGCTGGTATCTTTTGGATTCGCGTTGAGGATTCGGGATGCCTCCTCCGGCGTGGGCGAAGACAGCAGGCCAATCTCGCCCTTTCCGGGAATAAAGGCAGAAATCTGCAATACATTCATGCCCCGTCCCGGCAGCAGCGTTACGCTTAAAAACTCCGGGTGTGCGCCGTCACCCGTGGCGCGGCGACGCAGGAAGATGGTCTTCTGCGAGCCAATCTCTGGAAAATTCTGCGTCGCGGTTGCCAAAGGCACCTGCGTATTCGGTTGATTCTGATTTTTTTTGCATCCCGTCATTGGAACAATGCTGGCTCCCGCCATGAGTAGAACACATCCTTTGCGTAGCATTACCTTCATCGTGCAGACCTCGCCTGTCGGATTTCCACCCGATCTCGTTGAATGCTCTGCCTAATTCCAGCATAGGATTCTTCCTTGATCGCTGAGAACTGCTCCCTGGTGGCCCTGCATGGGATATGGCCTACGATAGCATTGATGCCGGATGAATTCACGAAAAATCCACGCGTCTATCGCCTCCTTTTATCACGCGCCTATCACCTCCTTTTATTAGGAGCGATACAATTCTGGCGTGATCGAAAAGAAAATCCCCGCGACGCAGGCATTGGGTGGGCAGGAACTTGAAGCCTGGAACCAGAGCGTGGTGGCCTGCGAGCGTTGCCCGCGACTGCGCGCGTACTGCGCAAACATTGGCCAGACCAAACGCCGCGCCTATATGGACTGGGAGTACTGGGCACGACCCGTTCCCTCCTTCGGCGATCCCCGCGCGCGTGTGTTGATCGTAGGCCTGGCTCCGGGCGCGCATGGTTCCAATCGCACCGGACGACCCTTCACCGGCGATGGGTCAGGAGATTTTCTATATCCAGTGCTGCAGGAGGCGGGCTTTGCCTCGCAGCCCAAAGCCATCTCCCGCGAGGATGGAATGCGCCTGCACGATCTCTGGATCACCGCCGTCGTGCGCTGCGCGCCGCCGGACAACAAGCCGCTGCCCGAGGAATTGCACAACTGCGCGCCGTATCTGGATGAAGAAATTGCGCTGCTCCCGCGTCTGCGCGTGGTCGTCTGCCTGGGCAAAATTGCCTTCGACGGATACACGGAGCATCTGCGCCGCACGGGACAAATCGCCAGCCGACGCGGCCTGGTCTTTGCGCACGGCGCAGAATATGCCGTGCCGCAGGAAAATTCTCCACAAGGAAATCTCTCAGGCCCGCGGCATCTGCTTGCCAGCTACCATCCCTCGCTGCAAAACACCAACACCGGACGATTAACCCGCGCCATGTTCCTGCGCATCTTTCAGCGCGCGCGAGAGTTGGCGGTAGAATAGCGGCAACGAAGATGTGGGCCACCCGCTGAACACGCTCACATTTTGTTTCAAATTGAAACAATGAAGGTTTTCCATGCTTTTGAAACAGAAGAAGGTGGTGAACACCGCAGCTTTTGTACTGCTACTCAGCCTCACTGGCTGTTCGCTGTCGCCGTTGTCCAAAAGGACGGCAGCGTTCTCAACTGCGGCTGTGGCTGCAACGCAAAACACGGCCAGCGCGTACCAAGTCGTTGAACAGTCTTATTACAATGCCCAGGTCGCATCGCTGGTCGCCAACTTTGATACGAATGGATTCCACCCTGAGCAGTTACAGCCGTTCCTGTCTGCCAAAGACATGGAAGCGCGGACACGGGTTATTGATGGGCTGCGACAATACGCCGAAACACTGGCTGAAGTGAGTGGAGATCAACCATTGAATGATTTGGATACTCAAGCGACTGCACTGGGAAAATCGCTTCAATCCATGAGCAAGAACGGTGATATCCAGTCGTTGCATATCTCAAACACCGACACAAATATTGCAACAACAGCGGTGGATGCTTTGGGGAAGGTACTGATTGAAAGAAAACGCAGCAAGGAACTCCCCGCGATTCTCAAAGAGATGCGAGATCCCATCATTCAGATATGCACACTTCTTGAGGAAGACATTGGATCCCCAGAGAAATCTGGCTTGAGAAACCAGTTGAAGAACGATTACGACAGGCTGGAACGAAAGCAGGAGCAATACATCTATAAAAATGCTGACAAGATGACCGCGGAAGGGAAGCGGGCAGAGATTGAGCGGCTACCAAAGATGGAAGCGTCCAGAATAAAAGCAGACCAGGCACTTGCTGCGACGCAGGCGGCACTCGCTCAGCTTGCCAAAACCCATACCGCCCTTGTCGATAGCACGCAGAAAAAAGATTCTCCAGCGTTTAAAACGCTGCTGTCAGAATTGATGGATGACGGGCAACAACTTCACAGCTTTTATCAAAACCTTCCGAGTCAGTAAAGAGGAACTCCTTTGCCGAACGAATCTACAATTTCCTTGCAGCAGGCGCATGACGCGCTGCAAGCGCTCGAAGATCAACTCCAGGCTGCGTACAATCAGGCACAATCGAATGAAATCCGCGACGCAATTGATTCCCGCCTTGAGGCAATCGATGCGGCACTGAAGGGGCTCAATCAATTGGACATGACATCGCGCACAATTGCCTTAAATGCAGCAGCAGATACAGCAACTGCCGCGCTGAATCAGCTCGGTTCACTCAAAGCTCAGATTCAATCCATCACCCAGGATATAGGCAAAGCCACGCAAGTTCTCAATGGCGTGGATAAACTTCTATCTGCGATAAAAACATACTTCAATTTTGCATAAATCCCAGCAACGCCTGTTATCCCAAACTACGTATCTTACTGTAGCGAGATGTAGAGTCGGAAATACTGCGTTTCGTGCCATACCCACCAGCCGCATCCCGCTATCTCCCCATGAAACCCTAGACTGATGCTACCACCCCACCCCCAACGTGGTAGCATCAGTCTTTAAAGGTAAAATGACAGAAAATAAGCTGCAAATCATTCCGCTCGGCGGATTGGGTGAGTTTGGGATGAACTGCCTGGCGCTCCGCTGGCAGGATGACATCTTTGTAATCGACGCGGGCCTCATGTTTCCAGAAGAGGAACTCCTCGGCGTCGATATCGTTGTTCCCGACATCACCTATCTCATCGAAAACCGCAAGCATGTGCGCGCCATTGTGCTGACGCATGGACACGAAGATCACATCGGCGGCCTGCCCTGGATTCTCTCTGAGCTGAACGTGCCGGTTTATGGCACAGAGTTCACGCTGGCCTACGTCGAAGGCAAGCTGGAGGAACACGGCCTGCTCGACAAAGCCGTGATGATCGAGATGCTGCCCGGCAAGCCGTTTTCGCTGGGGCCATTTAAAATTACGCCCATCCGCGTCACCCACAGCCTGGTCGATTGCGTGGCTCTAGCCATCGAAACCCCAGTCGGCGTGGTCATCCACACCGGCGACTTTAAAATCGATCTCTCTCCGCCAGACGGACGTGCCTTCGACCTGCAAACCTTTGCCGAGTACGGCAAGCGCGGCGTGCTGGCGCTGTTGCAGGATTCCACCAACGTGGATCGTCCCGGCTATACGCCCAGCGAAAAAGCTGTCATCCCCGCGCTGGATGAGATTTTTTCGCGCACCAAAAAGCGGCTCTTCTTTAGCTGCTTTTCGTCGTCGATTCATCGGCTGCGCATCGCTGCCGATCTTGCCTTCAAACATGGCCGCAAGGTCGCTATCGTAGGCCGTTCGGTTACGGACTCCTTCGACATGGCGCAGGATTTTGGCTATGCCAACATCCCCGATGGCCTGCTGATCGCTCCGGGGCAGTTGCAAAACATGCCGCGCGAAAAGGTCTGCGTCTTCATCAGTGGCACGCAGGGCGAGCCGATGTCCGCGCTTTCGCGCGCGGCAGTGGACAACCACAAGCACGCCAAAATCGAGTCGGGAGACACCGTTGTACTCAGTTCGCGCGTGATTCCGGGCAATGAAAAAGGCATCTTCCGCATGATTGACCATCTCTGTCGTCGCGATGCCAATGTGATCTATGACGATGGCACGGCAGGTCTGATCCACGTCAGCGGCCACGCCAGCCAGGAAGAGCTGCGGATGATGTTGCAAATCCTGAAGCCAAAGATTTTTATCCCGATTCACGGCGATTATCGACATCTGAAGCGTCATGCCGAACTGGCTTCGACCATCAGCGAGATCAAGCAGACGATTTTGATTGAAGATGGCGACGTGCTGGAACTGGATCGCAACTCCGCCAAAAAAGCGGGCAAAGTTCCCGTGGGTCGCGTCTGCATTGATTCCGGCTCTTCTGGCGATGTGGTTGAAGACGTTATTATCCGCGATCGCCGCCACCTGAGCGAAGGCGGCATCGTGCTGCCGATTCTGGCAATCAATAAAACGACGGGCCGCGTCGAAAGTATGCCAGAGATTGTGACGCGCGGATTCGCTCCGACAGAACAATCGCTGATTGAAGAAGCGCGCCTGGTCGTTGGACGCACGCTGGACGCATCCAGCGCCGAAGAGAAGGCCGACTACGGCGTCATCAAAGAAAAAATCCGTCAGGATTTGAAACGCTACATCCAAAAAAATACCAGCCGCCGCCCCCTCATTATGCCGGTGATTCTGGAGATTTGAGCCATGTGCGCCTCGGCTGCATCGGGACGCGCTTCGACGAGCCAGATTGGCCCGTTCCGATGGTTGCTGCGCTGGATTGTAGCCGCGTCCCTGTTTTTTGGAGCCGCGCTCTGGATGCTCTGGCCGCAGGTGCGCGCGCACCTGCAGGCCGTGGCGATTCTCTGGCAGCTTAACGACTGGCCGGCGCCAAAATACATTCAGCCCTTCGCCTCGGAGCCGCTGACTGCCCAGACGCTCACCCTCCCCACCGCGCATGGAAGTCTGCAAGCCATTTTGTATACGCCCGTCAACCAGCCCGACGCGCCGGGGCTGGTAATCCTGCATGGTGTTCATCATCAGGGCATTACGGAGCCGCGCTTGGTCGCCTTTGCGCGTTCCATGTCCGCCTGCGGGCTGCGCGTGCTGACCCCGGAGCTGCCGGACATCCGCGACTATCAAATCTCGCCCGCCTCCATTACGGAGATGGGCGACGCAACAAGCTGGCTGGCGCAGCAGACCGGCCATCCCGTCGGCATGATGGGCATCAGCTTCTCTGGCGGGCTGGCGTTGATGGCCGCTGCCGATCCACACTATGCACCCAGCGTCTCCTTCGTCTTTACCGTCGGCGCGCACGACTCCATGCAGCGCGTGGCGAATTTTTACGCCACCGGCGATGATGTTCTTCCCAACGGCACCAACGAACACCTCCAGCCGCATGAGTACGGCCCGCTGGTGCTGGAGTATGAGCATCTGGAGGATTTCACTCTACCCGCCGACACGGCAACGCTGCGCGCCGCCCTCCGTGCCGACCTGAATGAAGATCCTGCACAGGAGCAGAAGCTCGTCGCACAATTCACGGTCGCGCAATCCATCCAATATCTGAGCCTGATCCATCCGCCGCGCCCGCCGCAAGAGGACCCGCGCATCGTCGCATCCTGCCGCAAGCACGCTGCTGAACTGGATGTCGTCTCGCCGCATGGGAACCTGCAGGGTCTGCGCGCACCGGTGCTGCTGCTGCACGGCAAAGAGGACAACATCATTCCTTACGCTGAGGCAGAGTGGCTGGAGCGCGATCTGCCGCCGGGAACTCTGCGCGCGCAACTCATCAGCCCGCTGGTCTCGCATGTCAATGCGGAAAATGATCGTCCGCCTGACCTGCTGGATGAGTGGCGGCTCGTCCATCTGATTGCACAAGTGATGGAGTCTGCGGAGCGCGTACCGGCCCCGCATTGAGAATCGCGCTTCAATCCACGGCAAGAGAAAACTGGTGGCGCACGTCCGCGCCGCGCACCCAGAAGATGACATCCTCAGCGATGTTGGTCGCGTGATCGGCAATGCGCTCCAGATTGCGCGAGATGATGATGGTATTCAGCGCCTGCTCGCTCCATTCCGGATGAGTCTGCATCACCTCTACCAATCGCTGGTGCGTTTCTTTGTTGATACGATCTACATTGTCATCCATCGTGAGCACAGAGCGCGCCATGCCCGCATCGCCATCCAGCAAGGCCTGAATCGCCACGCGAATCATCCATCCCGTCAGCTCGCCCATCTGGCGCAAATCCACCGGCAGATCCACGGCAGGATGCCGCAACAACTCTGCGGCGCGCTCAACAATGTTTACAGATTGGTCGCCAATGCGTTCCAGATCGCTGTTGATCTTGATGACGGCCAGCAGAAAGCGCAGGTCGATGGCCATCGGCTGCTCCATCGCCAACAGGTCGTAGGCCATCTCATCCACCGAGCGCTCCGCTGCGTTGATGGCCGTCTCGTGATCGTGGACATGATCCACCATCAACTCGTCGCGCTTCAGGTAGGCATCCAGAGAACAATCCAAAGCCTGCTGCGCCAGCGCGGCCATGGCAAGTAGCTTGTCCTTCAACGCCGCCAACTGCTGTTGAAAATGAATGCGTGGCATTGGCCTCTTCTTCTGCCTGGATTCTGAACTCTGGTATCCCCTATTGTGCAACAGATGTGTTGATGTTGCGTCCCTGCTTTTGTAAAAAATTCGATCCAGGGATTCTCTTTGCCAATATAGAAATCCGCTGCATGGCTCAGCGTCGCCATACCCGCGCCGAAAATTCCCTCCACCCGGAGCAACAAATCTCTGTACTCTGTGTTTTCACAGTAGAACCCGGAGTGGTCGAACCATTGCACACTCCGGAACAAAGCACAAAAAAATCCTGGAAAGGTCTCTGTTTATGCACTCTCTTCGCGCCATGCCCGGCCAGCAGGAGATGGAGGCCAACCGCGAGCAGCACTTCCAGCCTACGTCCAACCAGTTTGCGCACGAGCAGGCGGCCAGCGTGAATCGCTCCCAGTGGGCCTCAGTAAATCGTGGCCACCCCGGCGTGCCCGCAATGGGTACCATTAACGACCGCCGCTACAACCAGCAGCAGCGCATCGCGCAGGGCATTCGCAGCGAGCAGATGACACCCGGCGAGGCTGCAATCGCCAGCAGAACATTAACCGCCAGGTCTATGCCGATCGTCAGGCAAACGGCGGCAGACTGTCACCGCAGCAGCGGCAAAACATCAACCAGCGTCAAAACGGAGCCAGCCGTCAGATTTACAGGGAAAACCATAACAACCAGAGAGGGCGGTAGGAAAGGCAGCTGGAAATCGGGCCGAGGGCGCACATCGTAGGAGCGGACGATGCGTGCCCTGCAGGCCGCTTTGCACTGGAGCGCGTCCAAGGAGTGCTCCAAGACAAATTCAAGACAAACCAAAAATCATTTCGGGTTATTTCGCGTGCTCCACGTAATCCAGCGCACGTGTGGCCACCAACGCCGGCAGCAGAACCATGCTGATAAAAGCCAGAGCTTGCAGCGCACCCATCAGAATATCCATCTCCGCAACCTCCCTGCTAGGTCTAGGATGCACCCAATCGCGCCATTCTGAACCGAACGAACGTCACATTTTGTTACTTTTGGAATCTAAAGTTTTCCCATTTTGAAGCCGAGGTAGGATTCAGAAACCTGCTGGCCGCTAACAAAACCTGCCTGGCTTGTGCAGTTCGAGAAATACATGTTATAACGAATGTTGTTCTATCGAACATCGCAACAAACAACGATTCCGCAACACCAAATTCACTCTCGCTGAGGCACACATGAGAACAACGTTGCACCCATCTTTCTGGATACGCACTCTCTCCGTTCTGGCTCTTGTAGCCGGATTGCACGCCACGGCCCAAACCCCTACACCGACTACCCATTGGCAGATTGATCCTGCCCACTCTGACGCGCTGTTTTCCGTGCGGCACATGGGCATCGCCAACGTACACGGCAGCTTTTCCAAGGTGACAGGCACGGTCACGCTCAACGACAAAGACATGTCGCAATCAAGCGTCGAGGCCAGCATCGACACCACCACCGTGGATACCAGCAACGCCATGCGCGACGCCGATCTGAAGAGTGCTCGATTCTTCGACGCAGCCACATTCCCGACCATGCACTTTATCAGCACCAAACTGGTGAACAACCAGGGCCAGTGACAGCTTGACGGCAACCTGACCCTGCATGGTGTCACCAAACCCGTGGTGCTCAATCTGGATACGCCAGGCAAGGAGCAACTTGACCCGTGGGGCAAGACGCGCCGCGGATTCACCGCAACCACCACGCTGAATCGTCGCGACTATGGCCTGGCCTGGAGCGGAACGCTCAAGTCTGGCGATGCCGTGGTGGCTGACGCAATCAGCATCACGCTGGAAATTGAGCTGATTAAGAACTAGGGTCTGGCGCTCTAACCCGTTAGAATGCGAGAACAAGCGTGGCCGGTGTTTCCAAAAACGCCGACCACAAGCGAATCCATGAAAAAGCCCGTTCTCGAAAAAAAATCCCGTAAATCCGTACCTCGCACCGCAGCTCCCTCTACAGGCAGCCTGCAACAGGAGTTGCGGCAGCGCGTTCCCTTTTCTAATCTGCGCGCTGAAGCCTTTCTGAACCTGCTGCGCACCGCCGACAAGTTGCAGCGCAAGCTGCGTCTGGCGCTCAAGCCGCATGGGTTGACGGAGACGCAGTACAACGCGCTGCGTATTCTGCGCGGCGCGGGCAGTCAGCCGCTTCCCTGTTCTGAGATTGGCGAGCGACTCATCAGCCAGGAGCCAGATATCACGCGCCTGCTGGATCGGCTGGAGCGCAATGGATTGATCCGGCGGGAACGCGACCGCAAGGATCGCCGCATTGTGCTTTCGCGGATTACGATGGAAGGTCTGGCGCAGTTAAAAAAACTGGACGGGATCGTGGAGGCGTGTGTTGAGCAGATGCTGGCGCACATGCACACCGCCGAGTTGCAGCAGATGATCGCTCGACTGGAGCAAGCAAGGAATCCTGAATCCCCTACGCACGGTTCCGGATCGTCAGCGTAGGCGCAGCAGGCGATGACGGTCGCGCCTCCGCCACCGTCATCGCCTGCTGCTTCAGAATCTGATGGTGCAGGCAATAGAGGGCCAGCTCCAGACGGTCAGAAACCCCCAGCTTGTCATAGACCTTGCGCAGATAATTCTTGATAACCTGCTCCGTGGTTCCCAATTGATAGGCAATTTCCTTATTGCGCATCCCCTGGGTCACGCAGGTCATAATTTCCAGTTCTTTGGGTGTCAATCGCGGCTGCAGGCGCGGATTCGTCAATTGATTGGCCTGTGCCCGGTAGGCCTCAATCACCCAACTGATGGATTGGTTGTCGATCCAGGTCTCGCCCAGCGCAATTTTGCGCACGCACCGCACCAGCAAATCCGGCGGAATGGAGCGGGAGATGACCCCGCGAACGCCGCGACGATACAGATCGACGATATTGTTCTCGCTGGTCTCCACTACCTGGACGATTAACTTGGCATCCGGAGCACGCCGCATAATCTCTGGAATCGTCTCGTTCTCGCTGGTGATCAGACTGCCTTCCAGCAGCACCACATCCGCAGGGTAGCGCTCCAGCGCCGCCAAGAGTCCCGTGCAGTTTTCTGCCTGGGCAATTACGCGGATGTCATCTTCAACGGCGAAAATTTTGCGAATCCCTACTCGATAGATGGCCTGCGTATCGGCCAGTACCACACGGATGCCGCCTGTGGGCTCCGTGTCTGTACCGTCCTGGGAATGTGTGTCAATGCTCTGCGGATTGGGGGAGTGCTTCTGAATTTCGATAGCCATAGAGCCTCAGGACAACATCTGATACCGATCAATCACGGCGGCAATTTCTGCATCCGCCTCACCTTTGCGAAAGCAGCGTATCACGCGTCCAACGCAATGGACCACAACATCTTTCTCCATGCCAAGCGAACCCGCTGGCATTTTCAAGTCGAACTCAATCGGACTTCCCTTGGCCAGACAACGCTCAAATGCGAATAACATGCCGCTGGCTGAGATGTTGATCGTCTCCGCCGACTCGACCCCTCGATCCGCCTGAATTTGTACTGGCAGCCGAACTGGGAACCGTACCGCCGTTCGCAACTCCGTTGGCGATATCGGCTCGGTGGAATCGACCTTGCCCGTCGAATTTTCTTTTTCTGTATCTTTGTCGGTCATGGTATCAAACATTCTCTGGAGAAATGTACCTCATCGCAAAAACTTGTTTACCAAAGTTATACCCGTGTGGTTACCTTCGGCTATCTTCTTGGATTTCCGCAGGGCAGGCCCCGCCAGCCCTGCATTCCAGTATTTGCGGTAGTGGACAAAGTGTACATCCACTTTGGGTACAACGCTCAGATATTATCCGCCTCTCGGCAACAAATCTGTGCCTATTGTCTACATCGGCTCAATCGGCCCGTAAAAAGAGCGAACCGCCGCGCAGGCATATCTGACCGGTTCCCAGGCTTACTCCCATTCAATGGTGCCCGGGGGTTTGGAGGTTATGTCATACACCACACGGTTGATACCCCGTACTTCGTTGACGATACGGCTGGAGATTTTCTTGAGCACCGCATACGGCAGCGGCACCCAGTCGGCGGTCATGCCATCCTCAGAATGCACGGCGCGGATGGCGCAGGTGGCTGCGTAGGTACGTTGGTCGCCCATCACGCCCACGCTCTGCACCGGCAGCAACACGGCAAAGGACTGCCATATCTGCTGATACAGTCCGGCGGCCTTGATCTCCTCCACAACAATTTCATCGGCATTCTGGAGCAAAGCAACACGCTCCGGGGTCACTTCGCCTAGAATTCGCACAGCCAGCCCAGGCCCAGGAAAGGGCTGGCGCAGCAGAATGTCCTCCGGCATGCCCAGGTCGCGGCCAATCCGACGCACTTCATCCTTGAACAGATCGCGCAGCGGCTCAATTAACTTTAGCTTCATCGTCTCCGGCAGCCCGCCCACGTTGTGATGGCTCTTGATGGTCTGCGACGGCCCCTTCACGGACGACGACTCAATTACATCAGGATATAAAGTTCCCTGCACCAGCCAGTCCACTGAGCCGGAGAGCTTCGCGATGCGGTGCGCCTCATCGTCAAAGACGGCGATGAACTCCTTGCCAATACTCTTGCGCTTGGTCTCTGGATCGGTCACGCCCGCTAGCTGCTTTAGAAAGCGCTCCCGCGCATCCACCGCGACCAGATTCAACTTCAGCTTGCCGCGCATATTCTCCTGCACTTTTTGGAATTCATTCTTGCGCAGCACGCCATTATCGACAAAAACGCAGGTCAGCCGGTCGCCCATCGCGCGATGCACCAGCACGGCAGCCACCGAGGAATCCACGCCGCCGGAAAGCGCGCAGATGGCATGGCCTTTGTCGCCGACCTGCTGGCGGATTTGGGCTACGGTCGTCTGGATAAAGTGTTCCGGCGTCCAGTCCGGAGCAACCTTGCAGATGCGAAAAAGGAAGTTACGCAGCAACTCGGTTCCCTGCCGCGTGTGGTGAACTTCGGGATGAAACTGCACGGCCCAGATGCGCCGCGCCTCATCCATAATGCCCGCGACGGCATTGCTGGTCTTCGCTGTCAGAGAGAATCCCGGCGGCAGCTCCAGCGCCTCGTCGCCGTGCGACATCCAGACCTGCTGCATCTGCGCCAGGCCTTCAAACAGCGGCGTTTTGGCGATGATCTCCACCTCGGCATGGCCGTACTCGCGCCGCGCCGCCGAGCGCACTTTGCCGCCCAGGTGATGCGTAATGAACTGCAATCCATAGCAGATGCCCAGAATCGGCTTTCCCAGCCCAAGCAGACGCGCATCGGTTGGAGGAGCGTTCGTGTCGTAGACCGAGCTTGGCCCGCCGGACAAAATAATGCCGACTGGGTTGGCCTGTTCAATCTGCGCCAGCGAAGCCGTGCAGGGCAACACAACCGAGTAGACATTCTGTTCGCGAATGCGCCGCGCGATGAGCTGCGTGTATTGCGAGCCAAAATCGAGAATAACAATAGATGGATTGTTCATAAATAGACTGTTTCCAGATTGTTCTCAGGTCGTTCTTTCCAAAGAAATCCACTGGAGCGGGTACCTATCAGTGTAATGCAGCCGCGTGCATACCTTCCCTTCCCCGCCGTTGTGCAGAAGAGAATCCAACGTGCTAGTCTGGGTGCGTTTGCGCGCAGCCGTCTGGTCGCGTTCGACTGCGTGGCACGGTATACCTCTCCACAAAGGCTGGGACAGATTCGCCATGATGAAGAACTGTATAAAGAAATTTTTCGCCCCTCTCCTCTGCTCCATGTTTTTCGCTGCAACGGTTTTGGCTTCAACCGCAGTGCTGGCGCAAACGACACAGTATCCCTTCAACGATCCCAAGCTGCCCACGGAACAGCGCATCACCAATCTGCTCTCCCTGATGACAGCCCAGGAGAAGATTGACTGCCTGGGCACCAAGACCGGCGTGCCCCGGCTGGGCGTGCCCAACATTGGCAGCTCGGAGGGCATCCACGGCGTTGTCCAGCGCCAGCCGCGCGGCAAACTCCAGCCCATCCCCACCACGCAGTTCCCCCAGCCCGTAGGCATGGGCGAATCCTGGGATCCCGCGCTGGTGCAGCAGGCCGGTGACGTTGAAGGCTACGAGGCCCGCTTCATCACGCAGACGCCCAAGTACAACCGCCAGGTTTTGATGCTCTGGGGGCCGCAGTCTGATCTGGCGCGCGATCCCCGCTGGGGCCGCAGTGAGGAGGTCTACGGCGAAGACCCCTTCTTCAACGGAACGATGGCCGTCGCCTTTATCCACGGCCTACAGGGCGACGATCCAAAATACTGGCAGGCAGCGGCCCTACTCAAGCACTTTCTCGCCAATGAAAATGAGGATCACCGGAACGCCTCCTCCTCCAACTTCGACGAGCGTCTGTTTTGGGAGTACTACTCCGTTCCCTTCCGCATGGGCTTTGAACAGGGCGGAGCCAAGGCCGTCATGGCTTCCTATAACGCGTGGAATGGCACGGCGATGGCCGTCAACCCAATTCTGAAAAGCATTGTGATCGACAAGTGGGGCGTGGACGTTCTCTCCAGCGATGGCGGCGCCGTCACGCTGCTCGTCAATCCGCGTCATCTCTTCCCGAATCAAGAGGCCGCCGTGGTGGCCTGCATTCACGCCGGTATCAATCAGTTCCTCGACAAGTATGCGGACGAAACCAAGGCAGCCTTGAAGGATGGTTCCCTCAAGGAGAGCGATCTGGACACCGTGCTGCGCGGCAAATTCCGCATCGCCATCCTGCTGGGCCTGCTCGACCCGCCTGCAATGGTTCCCTATACCAAAATCAAAGATGCGCCAGAGCCGTGGAGCACAGAGAAGGATCGCGCGATCTCTCGGCAGATGGCGCAGGAATCCGTGGTGCTGCTCAAGAACGAGAAAAATTTCTTACCGCTGGATCGCAAATCCATGCACTCCATCGCCGTCATCGGCCCACTGGCCAACTCCGTGCATTGGGATTGGTACGGTGGCACGCCGCCCTATGCGGTCACGCCACTGCAAGGCATTCGCGACGCGGCAGGAGCGGGCATTACCGTCAACTACGCTGCGGATGAGCTTGGTAACGCAGCCGTCAACGCAGCGCGCAAGTCGGATGTAGCCGTGGTCGTCGTCGGCAACGACCCCACCTGCGGCCCTGACATGGCGCATGACTGGTACAACACTGCCGAAGGCGGCGGTGGCACCCTGCCCTGCACCGTGCCCAGCGACGGACGCGAAGGCCGCGACCGCCAGACCATCGACCTCTATCAGGAGCAACTCATCCGGCAGGTCTACGCCGTCAATCCGAAGACGGTCGTCATTTTAATCTCCAGTTTTCCCTTCGCCATCAACTGGACGCAGGCCAA
>OLLR01000051.1_pt1 | contig 73631 bp, 71 predicted proteins | sample 1604601 | NCBI WGS metagenome assembly OLLR01 (sample SAMEA104055725, study PRJEB20765) | soil metagenome | biome: Arctic tundra; feature: Polygonal ground; material: soil | place: USA | collected 2011-09 | depth 0-0.5 m | reverse complement strand
GAGATCATGGCCACGCAGGATCCACTCCCCGCCGGTCTGCGCATTGGCGTGGTTGGAGGCGGATGCTCCGGCTTTCAATATTCCATGTCCTTTGAAAATCAGGCGGGCATGATGGACAAGGTCTTCAAATTCGACGACATTAAAGTCTTCGTCGATGCCACCTCTGCCATGTACCTGAACGGCTGCGTGGTCGATTACGTTGAAACACTGGAAGCGGCCGGCTTCAAATTTGAAAATCCCAGCGTCAAGAGCACCTGCGGTTGCGGATCGTCCTTCAACGTCTAAACAGCATCCGGTGTATCTCGCAAAAAATGCCTCGCGCTCAGCGAGGCATTTTCTTTGCTTCAAACAACACAGCGCATCCCTACTGCGACCCAAACCCGCCGCCCGAAGAACTGGGCGAACTGGGTGAAGAGCCGCCCATCCCACCAAAGCCCGGAGAACCTGGCCCGGTGGGAGCATTGTTTCCCATGCCTTGAGTATCCGGCCCGTTGGAAGGACTGCCGCTAAAAATCGATGACGTATCGGTTGCGGGAGCAGCACCAAAGCCCCGATCGCCGCCAGTAATTGGGGGCGCACCGCTGTTCCCTCCGGCATTCATACTCGTATCCTCCGCTGGGTTGTAGACGAAGGCCCACTTGCAGTACGACTTCTGTTTCCGATACACGATCATGGATTTTTTATTCTTTGGAATTGCAACCCCGACGATGGGTGCGCCCCCAATGGCTTGCGTGCCAAATATGCCGTTCGAGCTGGTGGATGTGCCAAAGCTCCCACCACCGGTCGGCGCCCCTGCCTGCTGATTGCTGCCGCCGAACCCTCCACCGGAGCCACCACCAAAATTGCTGCCGGAACCACTGGCACCGCCGAACCCGCCGCCAGAACCGCTACTGCTGGAAGCGCCGCCAAAACTATTCGAGGAGCCACCCGAAGACCCAGTGCTGCTTCCGTTGCTGGAGGAGTTGAAGAAGCTGTCAAAGTCGTCCGACCCATTGGAACCTTTGGTATCGCACACGCCAGCCCAACCTGTACCTCCCGCCGCAGGATTCGCTCCTGTTGTCGTTCCATCGCTTCCTGCTGTCGTCCCACTCCCCGGCGTTGTTCCACTACCGGGGCTTGTCGTATTGCCAGAGCTTGCATCGTTAAAAAAATTGTCCGTTGATCCCGATCCACCTGCACCCTGCCCGCCCGGAGACGACCCTCCGAACGGCGACGCTCCCGACACTCCCGATGCGCCAGACATCGCGCCCGCAGGCGTGGCTCCCGGCATCCCCCCGACACCTGTCGCTGCGGATAACTGCCCAAACAGTCCCATCGTCTGCATAGGTACCTGCCCAAGATGCAGCAGTACCCAGTCTTTTTTTCCGGTGATTGGATCAACGTAATCCTGGCGCAAAAAACGAATGTTGTTTGTGTTTTTCAGCATATCCATCGAGGCTGGATACTGCCCCATCTTGCGGTAATAGAGTTGAATGGCGCGCTTGTACTGGTTGCCGCGGTGTACGGCTTCGACCTCTTTTTCGCGCTGCAACTGCCGGGCGATCTTGGGCGCAGCAATCGCCAGCGCAACCAGAATTATGACCGCTAAAAACAGCAGGCCAAGCAACAGGTAGCCCTGCTCGCCTTCGCGCGCGGACACCTTCGCATGCAGCCTGGGATGGAAAAGACCAGAAGACACAGCTCAATCGGTCAAACAGACCGCCTCTATCAAGAAAATACGCCGTCTGCGGGGAAAAGTCGCGGCGTGGCTCCACTAGAACAAAAAACACAGGTCGTTCGCCGTTCGTGCAGCAGACCTTAATTATCCTGCAACGGCAGTGTTTGCTTGTCGTTATACGAGAGGTCTTCGATGACTACGGCGTTCGCCTGAATCTGCACCACCTGGTAGCGTCGATCCACGATGTCGCCTTCCCCGGCGACAAAAACATCCTCGCCATGCAACAAAAAGACCATCTTTTTTCCATTCTGCACGGTAGAAAAACCGTAGAATTTCAGGTCAATCGGAGGCGGGGGCGGTGGGCCAGCCGGAACCACAGGCCCAATGCGTACTGGAGCCACCGGCCTCTCAATGCGAGCGGCAGCGGCGATTGCCGCAGGCGAAGGTGCGGAGTCTTTTGAGAAAATGTTGCGACCGTTGCCAAGATACTCGATCGTCTCGGCAAAGCGCATTCTTTCCGGGTGCAGGGAGGGATCCAGATCCGAAGCACTCTCCAAACGCTGCGCTGTATGTTGCGCGCCCTGCATCGTTGAAGCCGTCATGCCCGAATGCGACGCGCCAGGATTCATGGCAGCAGGCGCAGTCACCATCGGAGCCGATGGCGGCGTGGATGGCCCGCTCATCAGATTCATTGCCGTATAAATTGCCAGTGAAAGCGCCACGCCGCCCAGCACCACGGCCATCGCCAGTTTCTTTTTGTCCTCAGCCCCTATGCGAATCGCCATGCGCTATTGCCTCCCCGCTGAAGTGGAAGAAGCAGCCTGCGCTGTTTGCGGTGGAAATGTCTCATTCGAAATCTGCAAGTATGTCGTCAGGCGCAGGCGTAGGTTGACCAGGCCGCCTTGTTGTCCTGTAAGCGCGATACTGTCGATCACAAAAAAAATCTTGTCTCGCTCCAGATCGTTGATGAATCGCGCAATCGGCGCATAATCTCCGGTAAGGCTGCCATCCATCTGCACCACATACAATCCCTGAGCAGGCTTGCCCTGGGCATATTGCACGCGCGACAACAGCACATTGTTTTTTACTGCCAGCGCGCCTAGCTCCGCGGCCACGGTCGAATAATTCTTTGGAAAGCGCTTCGCGTAAAACGCCGTCTGATCCGACTTGGCTTTTTCGATCTTTTTGTCCAGACCGCGTAGAGGCTTCGTTTTGAGCATCATCGCCTTGTAGCTGGCCTCATGCTGCTGCAACTGTTCTACATCCCCGGCGTGCACGCGCTCCCAGGCCAGTACCACGCGCGTCAGCAGCACCAGATTCACGATGCATAACAGCGCAACCCCGACGTAATGCACATGCAACACGGTCAGGCGAATTTTAAATCCCTTGGGCCATTGCATCTTCATTGCCCACCTCGCCCGTTGTTGTTCCCTTGTCCGCCTGCACCACGGCCACCAAAGTTGCTACCCCTCCGCATGGGGTTAGGACGAGAAACGCCCATGCGCGGCTGCCACGGCATCTGCCGTTGCACTGGATTCTGAACTTGATTCCGGGCTTGCGTTTGCGATGGAGATGCTGGACGAACCCCTGCATTCCAATTCCCATGTGAAGTCGCAGCATCTGTCGAAGGCGCCACACTAGATTGAAAGCCTGCCGCGTTGGAATCCGACAAATTTGCATCCGAGGCCTTGGTCTTTTCCTTCGGCGTTACTTCCATGCCCTGCGCGTTGTACTCGGCCAGAATGTCAAAGTTCACGTCCTCCGATGTCGAAGGCTGCGGCGCAAAGCCGGGCCTTCCATTCCCGGTGCTAGCCTGTGCCGCAGACTCACCTGCAATTCTGGGGTCCAGAAAATGTTTTGAAGTCTCCAGATTTTTGACCAGTTCCACGGCCTTGTCGCGTTCGCCCGTCACTTGCAGGCGCAGCAGGACATGACCATCCTTCGTCATCTGCGGCTGCATGCTTACCACCTGCACGCCGCCCGGCAGCACATTCTCCATGTCCATCAATGCTGCCGTCCAGGAGAATGCCTTCTCCGCGAACAAATTATTCAAAAATTCTGAGGTCGTCAGTGTCGCCGCATTTTGCGGCTCCCGCATCATGGCCTGATCCTCGTTCCACTCCCGCTCCAGTTCACGCGTGCGATCCGTCCAGTGGCTTACGTTGGCGTCGGACACGGCAGCCTTTTTCTCCAGACTGTGCAGCGCGATCCATTGCCCCAGCATCAGCACAGCCAGCACGGCAGCCACTGTACGCAGCAAAGCCAGGATAGGCCGCAATTCCACGAAAGGCCGCGAGGCCAGATTGAGCATTACGCGCATCAGCCGTGCAGCGCCCCCACCACGCCCGCAAATCCACAAGCCGCCTGCCCGCTGGGCATGGCCTCGGCCAAAAAGTGTTCGGTGCGCACCAGACTGCGAAGCGGAATCTGCCAGTCACAAACGGCGTTGAGTTGCGCGGATAGCGACTCCGGCGTCTCGCTGCCGGCAACCAGAACATGATCCGGAGTGCGTCCGAGCGTGTCCTCGTAGTATGCCGCCGCCATTAAGATCGCCTGTGCCAGATCGTCTCCCTGCGCGGGCGAAGCGAACTCACGCGGGGCATAAGGATCGGCCGACGCGGCGTTGACCGGGACAGTCCGCTCCACCGTGCGGTACAACAGCAGATCGCCTGCCTGCGTGATCGCCGTCGTCACCGACTGTAGGCCGGTATGTACCAGCAAATGAGCGCCGTCCTCCGGCACAGCAGCCAGAGCTGCCAGCGTTGCGGGTAAAATCGCTCCCGGCTCAAAACCAGCGCCACGCACCAGAGCCTCCAGCTCCTCGCGCAGCTCCGCCTGGACTGCGGCCACCAGCACCCGTAATGAGCCAACTTTTTCCACTTCTTGATTTTTCTTCAGCACCTGATAGGAGACGGCCGCAGTATCTACATCAAAGGGCAGCATCTTGCGCAGACGGAAACGCACCAGCGGCAGAGCCTCGCTGGCCTTGACGGGCAGCGATTCAAAGTCCAGCACCAGCACGCGCACGCAGATGTCCGGAACGACCAGCGTCACCTGTTTGGAACGGCTCTTGCCCGCAACCTGCTGCAGGGCTTTCAGGTTTTGGAGTTCCTCTGCCAGGGAATTGCCGGATGCCAAGCTATTGCCAGAGAAAATGGGCGCCGTCCTCGCTGGCGTGATTGCACCCGGGGACACAGGGTGCCATGCTGTAGCCAGCAATGGAGCAGCCGCAGACACCGAGTGCCCAGCATAGATGGCCTCGTCTGTGATAGCACAGGCGAGCCGGGGGCGGGATGTGGTTTGCAGAGAAGTTGGGATTAGACGCATCGTTTATTTAGACTTCTTGCTGTAGCTTACCGCGTTGCTTCAATAAAGGTCACCTTATTGATCTCCCGCAACGTGGTGACGCCCAGGCGCACGCGATCCAACGCGGACTCCCGCAGAAAGCTCATCCCCTGTTCGCCTGCCATTTTTCTGATTTCCGAACTTGGTTTTTTTGCCAGAATCATCTCGCGAATCGTGTCGTTCAACTCCAGCAACTCGTGGATCGCCGTGCGGCCACGATAGCCTGTACCGCCGCAATCAATACAGCCCTTGCCATCGTAAAACGTGCAGTCGGCCCATTCTTTAGGATCCATGCCACTGGAGATCAACGTAGCCTCATCATGCACCACAACATGTTTGCATTGCTCGCAAATGGTACGCACCAACCGCTGCGCCAGAATGCAGTTCAGCGCGGAGACAAAGTTGTACGCCTCGACACCCATGTTCAGGAAACGGCCAATCACGTCCACCACGTTGTTGGCGTGAACGGTGGTAAAAACCAGATGGCCGGTCAGCGCGGAGTTGATGGCAATCTGCGCCGTCTCTTGATCGCGAATCTCTCCCACTAGAATCTTGTCTGGATCATGACGCAAAATAGAGCGCAATCCGCGCGCAAAGGTCAGACCTTTTTTCTCGTTCACCGGAATCTGCGTGATGCCGCGAATCTGATACTCCACCGGGTCTTCAATGGTGATGATCTTGTCTTCGTCGCTCTTGATCTCATTCAGCGCCGCATACAGGGTCGTCGTTTTGCCGGATCCGGTTGGCCCCGTCACCAGCACCATGCCGTAGGGTTCACGGATGTAGGTGCGAAAACGGCGCAGGTCTTCTTCGGCAAAGCCCACCACTTCCAGCGTCAACTTGGTGAACTTCTCGCTCATCGACTCTTTATCCAGCACGCGCAGCACGGCGTTTTCTCCATGCACGGTGGGCATAATCGACACGCGAAAATCAATCAGCCGCGTCTTGTAGCGCACGCGGAAGCGACCATCCTGCGGCACGCGCCGCTCGGCAATATCCAGTTCGCTCATCACTTTGATACGCGAAAGAATCGTCTGATGGTGCTCCCGCGCAATGGGAGCCATCGCCGGTTGCAGCACGCCGTCGATGCGGTACTTTACGTGGACGCTGTCGTCGTAGGTTTCGATGTGGATATCGCTGGCTCGCCGCTCCAGCGCCGTAAAAATTGTCGTATCTACCAGCCGGATAATCGGGCTGATGTCTTCCTCTGATGTCAGCTTTTCAATCGAGATATTTTCATCAGGGTTATCTTCCGAAGAAAGAACATCAAAGGTGAGGCCTTCACTGGCCTCATCCAGCACGCGCTGCGATTGTTCCATCTTCTTCAGCAGGTCAGTAATCTGGCTCAGCGTGGCGACGCGAATTGAAAGCCGTTGCCCCAGCAGTCCAGAAATTTCGTCCAGCACCATCAGGCGGCTGGGATCGCTAACCGCAATCACCAGACGATCCTCCTGCTGCTCCAGAGGAACAAAGTTGTAGCGAAACATAATATCCACGGGAACGGTGCGCAGTAGATCGTGCTGAATGCGAAAGTCGCGCAGATCGACATATTCCGAGCGATAGCGCTGCGCCAGCATCTTCGCCTGGTTCACCGCATCAACGGTTCCGGCCTTGCCCACCGGCAGAACAATTGGATCGGCCATGCTTCCCTCCTGCTGCGAAAATGTTACTTAAAGCTGCTGGCAGCGCCCAGATTGAAGATTGGCAGATAGAGTGCAATCAAAATCGTCACCACCACGCCGCCCATCACAATCAAAATTGCAGGCTCAATCAGCGCCAGCGCCGCTGTCAGCGCCGTCTGCACGTCTTCCTCATAAAACTCGGCAACGGAGTTGAGCATCCCCGGCAGCGCGCCGGTGGATTCACCCACTTCGATCATTTCAATCGAAAGCTCTGGGAAAACCCCCGTCATCTCCAGACTCTTAGCCAACCCTTTGCCCTCGCGCACGCCCACTACGGATTTCAGCACGGCTTGCATCACCTTGCGACTGCCAATGGAGCGCGCCGCTGTCTCCAGCGACGGCACCGGCGGCAATCCACCCGTCAGCAGCGTTGAAAGCGTCCGCGAAAATTGCGCCACCTGATACTTGAGCCAGATGCTGCCAAATATCGGCATCTTCACCCGGATTGCGTCGATCCCGTTGGCTCCGCTCTCCGATTTCCCCCAGCGGTACAAGCCGAATGCTGTACCCCCCACAGCGATAAACAGATAGGGCATGTAATCCTGGATGTTCTTGCCCAGCGCCAGCATAAAGACTGTGATGAGAGGCAGCTTGTTGCCAATCTGGTCATACAACGCGGCAAAACGCGGCACCACAAAACTAATCAAAAACACCAGCAACACGGTCACCATCACGATCAGCAGCACAGGATAAACCAGCGACGCGATCATTTTCTTACGAAAGGTAAGCGAGATGCGCTGAAAGGCCAGATACCGTCCCAGAACCTCTTCCAGATTGCCGGAGCGCTCCCCGGCCAGTAGCGTGGTGGTATAGACCACAGGAAAGCCGCCCTGCGCCTCAAAGGCCAGCGAGAGTGACTGCCCGGTACGCACACGCGCTGACACATCTTCCAACTGGGCGCGAAAAACCTGCGCCTTCTGCCGCTTGGCTAACATCTCCAACGAGGAAAGAATCGGCAACCCCGCTCGAATGAGCGTAAGAAATTGCTGATTGAAGACGAGGAATGGCTCCAGCTTGACGCGCTTGCGGTTGCTGGATCCGCCCACCAGTCCCTTGGGCTTTACGGAGTAGACCAGATATCCGGCCTGCGAAAAGCGATGCCGCAACTCTTCGGCGGAGTTGGCGATATGCACCTGCTCCTGAATATGCCCACGTTCATCTGACAGCTTGATTACAAATTCCGCCATAACCCATCATTCTTAACTTCCCAAACAACCCTGTCATCCCGACCGCAGATCGTTTGCCAAGAGCAAACGATCGAAGTAGAGGGAACTGCGTTTCAAAATGCGTGACCGCCGCGCACAGCCCCCCCACTACATGGGCGGAAGGCCGTCGGCAATCTTCACTCCGGCAGGCGGAGTGAAAACAAAATCATCCTTGGAAGGCGACACGCTGTCATTCTCGCCGTAGAACTGGAAGTGCGTCTCCGCGCCGCCAGTCTCCTCCATGCGCATACCCAGAATGGTTCCATCCTGCGATACCGTCAACTCCAGAGCCGTCATGCGCTTCTCCAGACCCACCGGAACGCCGCTCAGAATCGCCACCTCACCGTCAAAGCTCACCGTCAGCTTGCCCATTTCCTTGCCCAACTCCGTGTGTCCCAGCAAAAAGCGCAGCGGCGAGCGAAGATCATCCAGCTTCTCTACCGGAATACGCTGCGCCTGCGCATCACCCGGCGTGTAGGCATAGGCATCATGCTTGTCAATGATGAAGAGCTTGCCTCTGGGCCGCGAGTAGCTCCAGCGCATGAAGCCGGGCTTTTTGAGCAACAGCTTGCCTTGCTCGATGCGCTCGATGCCCATGCCTTGGTAGCGCTCGACAAAGTCAAGCTGCAAGGCGTGCAGATGGTTGTAGTGTTTATCCACGCGCGCTGCGATGTCCGCCGCCGTTGGCTGCACCAGCGTAAAAGGATCGGTCTTCGGGTCGAGTGGCTTTGCCTCTGGGGTTGGAGTCGGCGCGGCCTGGTCATCCTGCGCGCGCATCCGCGCCGGAGCCAGCAACAACATCGCCAGCATCATCAGCCAGAGGCCAGCCGTAGCCAGCCGCCTCGCATGTCCGGTATTTACTGAATCGGTTGCGTGCAATTGATACCGCCTGCTGGATCGGATTTCATCTCACCGGTTTGATCCATGCAGAAGCCCCGGTGACCTGTTTTGCCCACGGACTGTGGAACCGCCGTCACTTCAAACGAAGTGTAGACATCCTGATTGTTCACTGTCACCTTAGTGCAGTTCCCAATCACAAAGGTATAGCCGCTCTTGAACCCTGTGGACAGATCGTTGGACAACAACTGCGCAGACTGCGGACTGGGCGCTCCCGTCTTCGGATCGCCGCCCAACTGGCTTAGATTGCAGGAAAAGCCATTGGCAGGATAATCCGTTTCGTACTGAATCTCCGCGCTATTGATGGCGCGCAGCGATTGCAAGGCCGAGGTCTCATTGGCCTGGCTGCGCATATTCATGTAGTTCGGAATGGCAATGGCCATCAGGATCAAAATGACCGACATCACGATGAGCAGTTCCATCAGCGTATACCCCCGCTGGCGATGCTCGTTCCGGCGTTTCAGTACGATGCACATAGATAGCTACCTTAAAACAATCAAAGTTATCAGATCGGGGACGTTTTCTGTCTCCATCAATGTATCAGCAAGCGACGGGTTTGCGTATCAGCAATTTTCGCGTGACCATTAGCAATCCAAATGCTGGCGGGTGATCTTCAATCCCTCAAGATTTCCCAGCATCGCCACGGCAATCTTTTCTGTCTGAAATATCTCCTGCGCCATCGCCTGAACATCCTCGCGGCAGACACCCTCCACGCGCTCCAGAATCTCCGCGATACTGAAAAAGCGATCGAAGTACATCTCGTGCCGCGCCAGGTTCGACATGCGCGCACCAGAGCTTTCCAGACCGAGCAAAATGTTTCCCTTCAACTGATCTTTGGCCCGCTGCAATTCTTCCTCGGCCACGGGCTCACTCTTTAGACGGTGAAACTCCTCGACCGTAAGCCGAATCACCTGCTCGGCATTCTTGGCTGAAGTTCCCGCATACACGCACAGGGAGCCAGTATCGCGAAAAGAACTCGGCTCGCTGTAAATGGAGTAGGCCAGCCCGCGCTCCTCGCGCACCGTCTGAAAGAGCCGCGAACTCATCCCGCCACCCAGAATCGTATTCAGAATAAAAGCCGTGTAGCGCCGCTCGTCATTGGTCTGCGGACCGGGCACGCCCAGGCAAAGCTGCACCTGCTCCAGCGATTTCTTCTGCCGCAGCGTAATCTGCGCCTGCGCCTGCGGGCGATCCGTCGCGCTCTCCATTTTTCCGGCAGGCATCGCGGCCAACTTCTCCGTCACCATCGCGATCAGTGCGTCGTGCTCCAAATGACCTGCGGCGGAAAAGACAGCATTCCCTCCCAGAAAGCGCCCCCCGTAATAATCCAGAATCATGGGTTGGTCGAAGCGGCTCACCGTGTCCTTGGTGCCAAGAATCGGTCGGCCCAGCGGATGATTCTTCCATAAATTCTGGACAAAGGTCTCATGCACCAGAGTGTCTGGATTGTCCTCGTCCATTTTGATCTCTTCCAGAATCACATCGCGCTCGCGACGAATATCCTCTGGCGCAAAGATAGGATTCAGAATCAGATCGCTCAACACATCCAGCGCTCTGGGCACATGCTCGTCCAGCACCTTGACGTTGAAGCACACCGTCTCCTTGCTGGTAAAGGCATCCAGATTGCCGCCCATCGCGTCCACTTCGCGCGCGATCCGCTGCGCGCTGCGAGACTTGGTTCCCTTGAAAACCATGTGCTCCACAAAATGCGAGATGCCATTCACATCTGCTTGCTCGTCGCGCGACCCGGTCTTAATCCAGACCCCCATCGACACGGATCGCATGTGCTCCATGCGTTCGGTCAGCAGCACCAATCCATTGGGCAATACCGTGCGGCGTAGATTTCGTATTTGATGTCCGTCCATTTGCCCTCAATTTCGATTGTTTCATAGCTGGAGACAAGGCATTTGCGTACACAGCACAAAACCTATGTCATCCCGACCCCTTCGACTTCGCTCAGGGCAGGCTCCACGAAGTGAAGTGGAGGGATCTGCGTTTGTTTTGCCGCTAACATCCCCACAGAATCCCACAGAATCTTTCCCGCCCAGCCCGTCGTCGCGTTACCCTAGAGCTTGGATGCTCGTACAACTCCAACCCGGAGAATTACAGAAAAGCCAACAGGCCAGCACCCTGTTCGGGCAATCTTTTGAACAGCTTACAGCCATTCTTTCTAGTTTTACGCAACCGGCCTACCGTACCCGGCAACTCTGGCAGGCGCTCTATGAGCAGCGCGTCACGCATCTCGACCAGATTGCGCCCTTTCCGCTGCAACTCCGCCAGCAGCTGACCGCTGCCGGGTATACCGTCGGCCTGCCAGAGATTGCCCAGGTCTTCACCTCCACCGATGGCACCGAGCGGTACCTGATTGCCTGCGCCGACGGAGATACAGCCCAGACCGTGGAAACCGTCTGGATGCCGAATGGCGATGGCGGCGAGCGCGACGATGGCTCTGAAAACGAGGCAGGATCAGAAAACGAAGCAGGCTCTGAAAGCGACGAAGAAGGCCAAGCCCCAGCCCCATCGGAACCCTACAAGCGCGCCACCATCTGCATCTCCAGCCAGGTTGGCTGCGCCGTCAATTGCGATTTCTGCCTGACTGCGAAGTTAGGTATCCAGCGCAATCTCTCCGCAGGCGAGATTGCCGGGCAGGTCGTTGCCGTGCTCAATCGGCATCGGGTACGCATCGGGCGCGACCGCATCAATCTTGTCTTTATGGGCATGGGCGAACCCTTCCTGAACTATGACGCTTTTATGGACGCGGTGCGCCTGCTGGTTGCGGGCATCGGCATTCCAGAGTCGCGCATGACCGTCTCCACCTCTGGCATTCTGCCCGGCATTGAGCGCATGGCCGCCGAGCCAGTGCGCCCGAAGCTGGCGCTCAGCCTGAATGCGCCCAACGATTCGATTCGCGAATCCATCATGCCCATCACGCGCAAGTGGAATATCGACGCGCTGTTGACTGCGCTGCGCGCCGTGCCCTTGCGCCCACGCGAGCGCCTGACTTTTGAGTATGTTCTGCTGGGTGGAGTGAATGACCGGATGCAGGATGCGCGCGAGCTGGCGCAGTTGGTACGCAGCTCCGGCCTGAATGCCAAAGTGAACTTGATTGTCTGGAATCCCGGTCCGGAGATTCCCTATCAGATGCCGCGGCCCGAAGATGTTGCCGCCTTCCAGCAGCACCTGATCGCTGCGGGCGTGCCTGCCTACATTCGCCGTCCGCGTGGGCGCGATATTTACGCTGCCTGCGGCCAGCTCAAGCGCACGACCACGCAGGGATAATTTTTCAGGTAAAAAACTTTGCCATGCGGCGCTCCAGATGCGCCTTGGTCTCTGGCCACTCCTCGCGAATCACGCTGAACCAGACGCTATGGCGCACGCTGCCGTCGGGCATAATCATGTGATTGCGAAAGGTGCCTTCTTCCTTTGCGCCCATGGCGCGCATTGCGGCCTGCGATCGTAGATTCTGATGATGCGTCTTCAACGCCACGCGCATCGCGCCCATCGTCTCAAAGGCGTGCTGGAGTTGCAGATATTTTGCCTCGACATTCAAGCCCGTGCCCTGGCACTCGCGAATCAGCCACGTATGACCGAGTTCCAATGTGCTGTGAGCTGCCTGAATATCAGCAAACCGAGTGCTGCCCACAATTCTTCCAGAGGATTTTTCTCGCGTCATCCACGGCATAGCTACACCTGCGCCTTGCTGCTTGAACGCCGTGTCCATCCACGCCTGCAACTCCGCCGCTGTCACGACAGACACGGGCATCCAGCGCCAGATACTGGCATCAAAGGCAATCTTTGCCAGAGCAGAGAAATGCTCCTGTGTCAGCGGCTCCAACCGCACATACTTGCCTTCCAGCACAACGGGCGTAGTATCCATAAATCCAATTTTAGTATGCAGGGTGCTGCGCGACGGCGTGTTCCATCGCCAAATGCAGCAAGGCTTCGGTTACGTGGTCGTAATTGTGCCGGAGCACATCGCCTTCAAAAACGAAATTTCCCGGCACACAGCGCACGCCGAGAGCCTCAATACGTTCGATGTCAGCCTCAATCGGCAAAGCACCCTGAGCGGCATACCGCTCCAGCAGCATAGGAGAGATGGGCGCAATGTTGACCAGTGCGTAGTCAAAGATCGGCACGCGCGCATGATCGTAGATGCGCTCAATATGCTGGGAGGTGGTCAGGCCCAGGCTCTCATTCGCCTGCGTCATCAGATTACAGACATACACGCGCAGCCCTCGCGCCGTGGACAGCGCTTCGGAAATTCCTGTCACCAGCATGTTGGTAATCAGGCTGGTGTAGAGCGATCCTGGGCCGACGGTAATCAGATCGGCGTTCGCGATGGCCTCCAACGCCTCTGGGAGAGCCGTGGCTGCGGCTGGTTCCATCATCAGCCGCTGAATGCGCCGCTGGCTGGCCGTAATGTTGGTTTCCCCACGCACGATAGAGCCATCATCCATCTGCGCGGCCAGCGTGACATCCTGCGTGGTCGCGGGATAGAGCCGCCCGCGCGTAGCCAGAATCTGCGAAGACATTTTTACGGCCAGGGCAAAGTCGCCAGTAATCTCAGCCAGGCCCGCAAGAAAAAGATTGCCGAGGTTGTGGCCTTCCAGCCCGGTGCCCGATTCAAAGCGATATTGAAAGAGCCGCGAGAGCAGATGCTCATCTTCCGACAGCGCAACCATACAATTACGCAGATCGCCGGGCGGCAGCGTGTTCATGTCCTTGCGCAGGCGACCACTGGAACCGCCGTCATCGGTAACGGTGACGATGCCAACAAGATCAGAAATCGTGCAGGGAGTTTGCTCCCAACCCAGAGAAGATGCAGCCGAGGAAGGTGGCTGAACATGGCGCTTCAGGCCCCGCAGCAAGGTGGAAAGTCCTGTACCGCCGCCGATTGCGGCCACACGCAGACCCGAAACACTCGTGTCCCGTGATCTTTTCGGCACTTCCGTAGTTACCCGAACTGAACTATGCCTGGCCATTGACGACCACTCCCCGGCGTTCGCTATGCAATCTCTGGATACAAGAGTTCGGTGAAACGTGGATCATCGGCCATGTCCTGAAAATCGGAGTCGCTGCGCGCCTGGATGCGATTGTGCGGATTCAGGCGTATCGCTTCAGTTAGATGCTGCAAACATGCCTCCGAGCGGCCTGTCAGGCTTTCCAATACAGAAAGACCGTAATATGCAAAGTCCGCCGAGGCCCTGGCCTTGATGATTGCTTCCAGATGTTCCCGCGCATCATCGTAATACCCGGTATTGACCAGCGAGATGGCGTAGTCGTAGCGCTCCTCCAGATTGGCAAAGCTCACATCCTTCTGGCTGATCTTACGATTGCAGGCTGACAGATGTACGCGAACACGTTCCGTCAGATCGCTGGTATTGTTTTTCAGCATGGTTTCAAAAGCTGTTTTGGCTTTTTCCACCTTGCCCTCCTGGAGCAACTTCATCGCGGATTCATAGTGATGGAGAAGCTGCGTCCGGGCAGGATCGGCACTGGGCTTCACATGGCCCGCCAGTGTCCTCACCTTCTGCGTTTCTTTCTTTTCTCGCACTTCTTTCATGCAGGAAGCTCTCTACGGTAAAAAATCGGGATGCACGAGCGAAAATCGACACTTGCCAATCCCCGTAAACGTAACAGGATTGTCAACAATCTGCAATGGACGCTTCCAAAACGGTCGATTCATGCGCAGGCATCAAAAGAATTATCGACAATCCGCGTACATTTCGCCACTGTGACCCGCTTGTTCTTCCCCCTGCCAGTGCTAAACTAGGGACAGAATCGTATGCCAACCATCGTCCGCAGAACCACAGCAACCGCACTTGTCGGCAATGTCCGCATCGGCTCCGATGCGCCCGTAGCCGTGCAGTCGATGACCAACACCGACACCGCCGATATTCCAGGAACCATCCAGCAGGTGGCCGCATTGCACCGTGCTGGTTCGGAGCTGGTGCGCGTCACCGTCAACAACGACGCCGCCGCCAAGGCCGTGCCGTTTATCGTCGATGGACTGACCAAGCTCGGCCTTGACGTGCCCATTGTCGGCGACTTCCATTACAACGGCCATCAGTTGCTGAAAAAATATCCGGCCTGTGCGCGCGGATTGGCAAAGTACCGCATCAATCCCGGCAACGTATCCATTGGCCGCAAAAATGACGACAACTTCCGCACCATGATTGAATGCGCGGTAGAGAATCAAAAACCCGTCCGCATTGGGGTCAACTGGGGTTCGCTCGATCAATCCCTGCTGACGCGCATGATGGATGAAAACTCCAAGCTGCTGGAGCCGCTGGACGCGCGCGATGTAACGATGGAAGCGATGGTCGTCAGCGCCCTGCAATCGGCCAGGATTGCCGAGGAGAGCGGCCTGCGCCACGACCAGATTATTCTGAGCGCTAAGGTGAGCGGCGTACGCGATCTGCTCGATGTCTACACCATGCTGGCCTCACGCTGCGACTATCCGCTACATCTGGGATTGACCGAAGCGGGCCTCGGCATGAAGGGTATTGTTGCCTCCACAGCGGGTCTGGCTCCGTTGCTGCTGGCCGGTATTGGCGACACCATCCGTGTCAGCCTGACGCCCAAGCCCGGCGGTGACCGCACGGAAGAAGTCCAAGTCGCGCAACAAATTTTGCAATCGCTGAGCATTCGCAGCTTTACGCCGCAGGTAACGGCCTGCCCCGGTTGTGGCCGCACCACCAGCACATTTTTCCAGGAGATGGCCCAGCAGATTCAGAACTACCTGCGCGACTCCATGCCTGCGTGGCGCGAAAAATATCCAGGTGTCGAGGAATTGAAACTCGCCGTGATGGGCTGCGTCGTCAATGGCCCCGGAGAATCCAAGCACGCCAACATTGGTATTTCGCTGCCGGGAACCTTTGAAGCTCCTACCGCGCCCGTCTATGTGGATGGACGACTGATGACCACACTGCGCGGCGATCACATTGTCGAGGAATTCACGAAGATTCTGGACGAGTATGTCGCGGCACGGTACGGCAAAGCTGTCGAACTGGTCAGCATACAATAACTGGAAATACCGACGAGGCTCTCCTGTGCGCTGGCGGTTGCCCCTCACTTCCCTGCTGCTGATCGGCGTAGTTTCCGTGCCCTGCTTCGCCAAGGCTAAGACCTGCATTGCGCCCGACCAAGCCATACAGCACGTCAACAAAGATGTCTGCGTCACCGCCCACGTATACACCGTTGTTCACGCGGCGCAGGACACGCATTTTCTGGACGTGTGCAGCCCGCAGACCACCGATGCCGCCTGCCACTTCACCATCGTCAGCTTCCATCAGGATCAAAAAGATGTCGGCGACCTGACTCTGCTGGTCAACCAGAACATTCAGATTCGCGGCACGGTACGCAGCTTTGAGGGGCGCGCGGAGATTGTGCTGAATCGCAAGCAGCAACTGCACGGCGGCAAGCCAAAATTTCACGCCAACCCTCGACTGATACAAAGTTTTTCTGCGGAGAATGGCGGCAAAGCCTTCAGCGCTAAAAATGGTGTCGGCGGACAGCGCGGCGTTCACTTCCACCACGGTTCACGGTGACAATTGATTCTGCCGTATAAGCATTGCCTTCACCAAAATCAGCCTTCTGGATTTTCCGCGCGAGCATAGCGGCGCAACTCCGCCAGCGGATAGAGCGTACCGCGCCACAATACCCCGCCACGCCAGTACGTCAGCACCAGCGAGCGCAGCATGGTGTAGAGCAACAACAACGCCCCAACTGGGAAGTAAATCAAATAGAGTGGCGAAAGGCGCGTCTGCTTCCAGTAGCGCAGGTTCAGCAGCAGCAGCGCGACCAGTGTTGTCACTCCTGCCCAGCGTGCCGGGCCAGGAATCACCAGCGCCACAATGGGTGTCATGCAGAGCAATAGAATCCCCACGCAAGCCGCCAGCAGCAGCGATGCACGAAAGCGAAAGGCGGAGAACATGTTCTTGGTCAGATTGTTCACCATCCCCAGCACGCCTTCTGCCCAGCGCACGCGCACCATATCTCTGCCAAAGGCCACGCGCTGCGCGTAGCCTGCCTGCTTGACTTTGTAGCCAATGCGCATGTCCTCCAGCACCTCCATGCGCAAAGCGTCAAAACCGCCCAGCTTTTCATAGACGCTGCGGCGAATCAGATTGAATGCGCCCACGCCAATAAAATCGCGCTTGGCGCGTGCATCGGCAATCCTCCACGGACGACCGGCCCAGACGGAGAGACTTTGAAAGAAGGTCAGAAATCCATGCTCCGCCCAGCCTTTGAGAATCATCGTAGGGTAGACCACCAGATGATCGGCGCGGCTCTCCTGGGCATAGGTCATCGCGCGGCGCAGCACGTCGGGAGCGAAGAGAATGTCGCCATCTGTACAGAGCAGCCAGTCCGTCTGCGCGGATTGTGCCGCCAGGGCCATCGCATGGGGCTTACCGAGCCATCCGGCTGGCAACTCCGCAATATGCAGTACGCGCAGTTTGCCTGCTGCATCCGGCTGGCGAGCTACAGACTCCATAATCTCGCCCGTTGCATCGGTGGAGCGGTCATCGACGGCAAGAATGTGTAGCGCAGAATACTCACAGGCTAGCAGCGAGCGCAGCGTGGCCGCAATTGCCTGCGCCTCATTGCGTGCTGGGACAATCACAGTTATCGACGGCGTATCTGCCGGAGATAAGGCAGCAGAATATTTTTTATCGTGCAAGTCGGGAATGCGCGGCAACCCTACCAGCGCAGGCAGCACGCGCCAGAGCCACGCAGCGGCAAGCAGCCAGACAAAAGCAACAAAAACATGCGTTCCGGTTATTCGGGAGGCCTCTTGAAACAATCGTTGCACCATGACTGTCTTCAAGTATGCCGGTTTTCTCTGGCTACGTGTTCTCCACCAGCGCTGGATCAACCGGGGGAGCAAAACGCGCACCGAGAAAGAGTAATCCGCCAGAGAGCAGCATCGTCACCAGCGTCAGGGCTAATCCAATGGGCAGCGAGCTGTGATCGGAGACCCATCCAATCAATCGTGGCGAAGGCGCATCCCCCAGAGCGTGGATGGTGAACAACTCAATGGCAATGGCCGTCGAGCGCACGGGCGCAGCCACGGAGTTCACTATCGCAGCATTCAGCGGGCCAGTGTTCAGGAATAGAAGAAACTCCGCCACCGCCAGCCAACTCACCATACCTGCACGCGGGCCAAAAAATGTCAGCACGCCTGCAGGAATCGCCAGCAGCACACTCCAGGCGGAGAGCAGATAGAGCGCGGCGTGATTGCGTCGCAGCCAGCGCTGCGCCAGCCATCCTCCAAACCAGGTGCCGGTAATTCCGGTGACAACCGTGATTGCGCCCAGCAGTTGGTTGGCCACTGGCAGCGAGTAGTGCCCGTTGCGATAGAGAAAAGTCGGCATCCAGACCGAGATGCCGCCCATCGAAAACACCATCATGGCCATGCCCAGTGTGGCCGTCCAATAGGCGCGATTGCGGAGCAGCCCGGCGAAGGTGGCGCGTGCAGCCGTCGGCACCGAATGCTCCGATGCGCCGCGCTCTGGTTCCTGCATAAAGAAGAAAATCAAAATTGCCAGCAAAACTCCGGGCAACGCCGAAACATAGAACGGAGTGCGCCAACCATAGGCATTGCCCAGCGTGCCACCGATGATGTAGCCCAGTGCCGCTCCGATAGGCAGTGAAAGATAAAAAAATGTCAGGATGCGGTTGCGCTGCTCCTCCGGCCAAAAGTCGGAGAGCAAGGCGGGCGCAAAGATGCTGAAGCTGGCCTCGCCAATGCCAACGATGGCGTGGCGCAGGTACAGCGTTTCGTAGCTATGCACGGTTGCAGTCAGCAATGTGGCCACGCTCCACAGCAACGCGCCCAGCACGATGAGCGGTTTCCGCGCAAAGCGATCACCCATCCATCCGGTAAGCGGCGCGGCCAGCATGTAGGTGATAAAAAATGCGTAGGTCAGCGCGCCCATGCGCTCGTCGCTCACATGAAACTCACGCTGCACCAGTGGCTGCACGCCGGGAAGAATGTAGCGATCAATGTAGTTGAAGAGGTTAAGCGCCGTTAGCAGTGCCAGCGCAATCCACGCGGCGCGCTTCCCTGGGTTCGGTGCGCTGTCTTGTTTTGTCATGCGCGCTCAGCATAGCAGGCCATGCGTACGTATGGATTATTTTGCAGCCTATTTTGTAACCGGTTTGGGTTCTGGGCGCGGCCAGTGGGCTTCAATTACGGTGGAGATGCCGCCGCGTGGACGAAAATCTCCCTTCACGACTGCCCAGACGGGATTGCAGGCCTTCACCACATCTTCCAACACCTGATTGGCGATATTTTCCTGAAAAATTCCCAGGTTGCGATAGCTGAAGAGATATTCCTTCCAGGACTTCAACTCCAAACAGCGCTCGCGCGGCATATAGCGCAGCGTAATGGTGCCAAAATCCGGCAGCCCGGTCTTGGGGCACACGGAGGTAAACTCTGGATCGTCGATGACAATCTCATAAGCTGGAAACTGATTGGGCCAGGTTTCAATGGCTGGAAAGGCAAAGTCGAGGCCAGCCTTGGCATGGTCATCGGTATAGCGCGGGCCGGTGGAGGTCATACACTCATTGTAACGGGATCGAAATCGGGACAGGAGGCGTATTCTTCCGTATCCTTCTGGGAACGTCGCTGCAGAATCGAAATGTGCATCCGTTTCCCCTGTGCTGCGTCTTATATACTAGGCCGTAGCCATCTATGTCTTTGCAAGTATCCATTCCCGCATCCACGCACGCAGCCGAGATTCAATCCTCGGCGACCCGTGCATTCGCGGCAAAGCAAAAATCCCGCCGCGCGCAATGGATTGCCTTGGCCGCTGTTCTGGTTCTGCTGGGATTCTTGATCCATCACTGGACGCGAAGCGAACTGCAAATTCGTACAGCTACCGTACTGCGTCAGGATCTCATCAGCAGCCTGAGCACGAATGGCAACGTAGAGCCGCAGCAGAATTTTGAAGCGCACAGCCCCGTGGCTGGAACGGTAAAAGCCATTTACGCGCATGAGGGCGAGCAAGTTTCTGCCGGAACACTCCTGCTGGCCATGGATGATCTGGCGGCCCAGGCACAGGTGGCCTCCGCGCTGGCCGCACTCCGCACCGCGCAGGCGCAGCGGGATGCAATGCAGCAAGGCGGCACGCAGGATGAGCAACTGCAACTGGCAGCCAAGATTACCGCAGAACGCGACCGCCGCGACCGCGCCATCAGCACCCTGGACGCTCTCACCAAGCTGGAGCAGACCGGTTCGGCATCGCCAGACGAAGTTGCCTCGGCAAAGATGCAGTTGGCCGTAGCGAGCGCGACGCTGCAAAATCTGGAGCAGCAAAAAACGCAGCGCTACGCCTCCATCGACCGGCAGCGCGCAGCGGCAGATTTATCCAATGCCCAGGCTGCGTATCAGGCGGCACAGGATACCCTGCAACAGGAAAATATCCGCGCTCCCTTTGCAGGTACGGTGTATTCCATCCCTGTGCAGACCAGCGCGTATGTGCAGGCAGGAGACACGCTGCTGAAGCTGGCAAATCTGACGCGCATTCAGGTTCGCGCGTATTTTGACGAATCGGAGATTGGACGTCTTTCCGTGGGCCAGCCCATCACCATTGTGTGGGATGCCCGGCCCGGACGCATCTGGCATGGTCACATTATCAGCACACCTTCTACCATCATCATCTATGGAACGCGCCATGTTGGAGAGGCCATGATTGCTGTCGATGATGCGGATGGCGTGCTGCTGCCCAACACCAACGTCACGCTTACGGTGACTACGCTGCATCTGCATGATGTTTTGACCATCCCACGCGAAGCACTCCATGTGGATGGGGATCAGGATTACGTGTATCAAGTTGTCGATGGACATCTCCAGAAGACACCCATCCAGCTTGGTGCCTTAAATCTGACGCTGGTTCAGGTTCTTTCTGGACTGGACGAACACGCCACGGTCGCGCTGTCGGCAGCCGACGGCTCGCCTTTACGCGACGGTCTGGCCGTTCGCAATACACCTTAACCGTGTCTCATTGTCTCCGTACAATCCGCAACGCGCAACTTGCGATTCTGATCGCAATGGCCTGCCTGCCCTTATGCGTGCATGCTTCGTCTGGCAACCATCCGGGCAGCAATAACGTAAAAATCCATGCCATGCTGAACGGCGGACATGCGAACGATGCCATCGCGGCTCTGCAAAATATTTTGACCGCCAATCCACAGAAAGCGGAGGCACACAATTTTCTCTGTCGTGTTTATGAGCAGGAGCGCCTCTGGCCAGAGGCCATCCGCGAATGCGAGCTGGCCGTGCAGCAGCAGCCCGACAGCAGTGAATTCCATCTCTGGCTGGGCCGCAACGAAGGCGAAGAGGCCGAACATGCCTCCCTGTTTGCCGCCTTCAATCTGGCTCGAAAAGTTCATGCGGAGTTTGAAACTGCCGTGCGACTCGATCCACGTAATGTTGCTGCGCTCAGTGATCTGGGGGAATATGAGACCGAAGCGCCCGGCTTTCTCGGCGGCGGTGTGGACAAGGCTGAGGCAATTGCACAGCAACTGCAACCGCTGGACGCAGTAAAATCCCATGAGTTGCTGGCCCGCATCGCCCAGAAACGAAAAGATCCTGCAACCACGGAACGAGAATTAAAGCTGGCCGTAGCGCAAGCGAAAAATCCAGCAAAGGCCTGGATGAATCTGGCAGTGTTTTACGCCCGGCAAGGAAATTTTTTAATCATGGAACAGGACATCCAGAGCGGTCTGGCTACCGACACCCATCACGACAGCGCGCTGGTAGACGGCGCTTCCATTTTGATTCGATATAAACGCAATTTTCCGCTGGCTGAAACAATGTTGCGGATGTATTTGGCCTCTCCGAATCAATCTGAGGACGCGCCGGTCTTTCAAGCTGAAACAATGTTGGGCAATCTGCTGGCCCACGAAGGAAACTCTGCCGCCGCGCAACAGGAGTATGCCGCCGCCAAAGCGCTGGCCAGCGGCTACGTGGTTAAACAACACTAGAGCAAGAACAGGCTACAGAATCGTTGTGTAGTTTTGGGCGAATCTCTGCGGCCATATAGAATCAGCCTTAACAAGCATGGCATTACGAAATAGGAGCTGGCAGATTTTGAACAAGACGTTGGCAGGCATCGCGATCTGGATTCTGCTGGGAGCAGCATCTCATGCCCAGATATCCCTCTCTTCTGCCGTTGATCTTGCCCTGCGCGACAGCAACAAAGTTCGCATGGCCGAAGCCGTGCAACAGCGCGCCCGCGGCGTATTGTCCGAGACGCACTCCGCCTACATTCCCAATCTTTATGTCGGTGCTGGCCTGGGCCAATCCATTGGATTTCCACTGGGAACCCCCAACCTTTTTAACGCCAGCTCCCAATCTTTGATCTTCAGCTTTTCGCAATTGGATTACATTCACTCGGCGCGTTCAGCGCTGAAGGCCGCAACGTTTTCTTTACAGGACGCGCGGCAACAGGTAATTCTGGACACGGCAACTGCCTATCTGGAACTGGACAGAACCAATCGCCAGATCTCCACGTTGTACGAGGCCACCAACGATGCCGATCAGTTAATCTCCATCGTAGAAAATCGTGTCGCTGCCGGGTTAGACAGTCGCGTGGAAGAGACGCGCGCACGCCTGACACGCGCGCAGATGCGTTTGCAGAAAATGCAGTTGGAAGATCATGCAGCGGAACTTCGTCAGCATATTGCCAACCTGACCGGGCTGCCCGCCGACACGCTTACGCTCGATGCCAGCAGTATTCCGGCTCTTCCTGATCTTGATCTTGCAACATCCAGCAAGCCCCAGCCAAACACTCCTGCCTTGCAATCGGAACTTGCCACGGCAGATGCGCACAGGCTCACGGCCCTTGGAGATGTACACCAAAACTACCGGCCCACCCTGCAACAATTTACGCAGTACAGCCTGTTTTCCACCTTCAACAATTACCAGCAGTATTACAACAACTTCCAGCAAAACAACTTTGGCTATGAGGTCCAAATCACTTGGCCACTCTTCGATCCCATACATCGAGCCAAAGGAATTGAATCCAACGCTGAAGCCGTGCAAGCTCGCCATCAAGCGGAGCAGACCAAGATACAGGTATCCGAGCAGAATCTTGCGCTCTGGCATCAACTGCGCGAACTGAAGGCCGAGCAGGACGTTGCCACCTTGAAGCAACAACTGGCTCAGGACACCCTCAACGGCGTTCTGACGCAAATGAAGAATGGCACCGGCTCGCCCACCGCACCTGCCATCACGCCCAAGCAGGCCGAGCAATCCCGCATCGACGAACGCACCCGCACCATCGACAAACTGAATGCCGATTTTGACGTGGAACGTGTACAACTCCAACTCCTCCAGCTCACGGGCGGGCTGGAAGACTGGGCCAAAGGTCAGAAGTAAAATTTTCCAGCGCTACAGTTTCAAAACTGAAATTTTCTCGCATCAATAAACCTGGCAGTCAACTTCACCCGCATAGCACTGGACAGAGAAGGTTCTCAACCTTCTGTTGGAGAACCTTCTCCACACTCCGGGCCATGACAAAAATATCGCAGACAGCTACCGTAAATCAGCATCTTCAAAATACAGCCTTCGAACAACTGCATTTGCCGAATTGCAATCCATATTTTTTACATTGGATTGCCCTTCGCAAGCGCGTGAATGTTGACGAATCTGATTTGACGCTGCCGCAGTCGAAGATTTTTTTTGACTGGAAAATTTACCAGCGAGGCGATTCACTTTGCACCGAAATATCATTCAAAAAAAACAATCCTGCTGTACGTATGGAACCAAGCATCTTCTTCTGGCGAGCCTGGCAGCCCTTGTGCTGTTGCTGCCCGCTGGAAAAACCTGGGCGCAAGGCTGCATTGTGGCGCATTCCGTCGGCGCAGTCGGCGGACCGCAGGATCAAGGCGGCTATCTTCAAAAAGGCCATTGGCAACTCTCGCTCGACTACCGCCATCAATATTCCTTCCGCCACTTTGTCGGTTCCACCGAACAGGTCTACCGTACCCAGGGCGGAACCAATGTTCGCAATCGCATCAATCTCTTCGACGGCGGTTTGACCTATCAAATCACGCCGCGTTGGAGCGCCTTCATCAATGTTCCTGTCGAATTTGCCAGCCGACGCGCAAATATTCCTGCTGACAGTTTTGGCACCTCTCCCACTACAACCCTGAATATGGATTATGGATTGTCAGGGCTGGGAGATATCAGCCTCTCAGGGCAAGTTTGGGTTTGGAATCCCAAAAGTAATCCCCGGCATAACATCCAATTTGGCTTGGGAATCCAGGCCCCCACCGGTCAGGATGACATCAAAAATCATCTCGTCATGTCTCCCGGCACACCCGCCATCGACTCCACAGCCGATTACTCCATCCAGTCCGGTATCGGAGTTTGGGGTATCCCCATCAGTTGGGCATCTTTTCAAACCATCGGCAAATCATCGCAGGTATATTTCAATGGGAGCTATCTGATTACGCCGCAGGAAACCAATGGCGTGCCGAATACACCCCCGCCGGGATTCCCAGCGCCAGCGCCACAAAACGCTAAAGTCTCTGCTGCCGATGAATACCTCATGCAGCTCGGCGTGGCTTACTCTTTTGTTCGCGTCAAAGGTTTAACCTCGACCTTCGGTTTGCGGCAAGAAGGTGTGCCCGCCAGTGACCTGATCGGTGGCAATGAAGGCTTCCGCCGCCCCGGTTATTCCATCGCGCTTGAACCGGGTGTGCTCTATCTCTTTCACGGCGGCAATGATTTATTTACGGCCAATATTGACCGCGCCCTCTATCGCAATCGCATCCCCAGTGTGCCCGATATGCAATTGGGCGGTCATGGCGGCGATGCTGCCTTCGCCGACTGGCTGTGGCTGGCCAGCTTTACCCATAGGTTCTAAGCGCCCACAAAACGATGCCCCATCCTTGCAATTTTTTGGGTGGGGCATCAAATACACTCGAAAGATATGGCTATGCCGCGTTTTTCCTGCTTCCGCAAAATGTGCTGGATCGCTTTCAGCACGCTTCTGTTGTGCAGTCTGCTCGCCTCGCCTCTCTACGCAAGAAATACTCCGCGCGCAGCCAAACTTTCCCTGACAACGCTTGATGGAAAAAAGATTTCTCTGCGCGACCTGCGCGGTAAAATCGTCGTGCTGAACTTTTGGGCTACCTGGTGTACCCCCTGCAATGCCGAGATGCCGCTGCTGGTCGCCGCAGCACAGCAATATCACAATCAGAACGTCATTTTTCTCGGCGCATCCCTGGATGACTCACCCACGCTGGCAAAAATTCCCGCTTTTCTGAATCAATATCATGTGGTGTATCCCATTGGGATTGGAGCCACAGGGGACGATCTGCGCCGACTCCAGATGGGCGTAGCCGTCCCCGCGACCGCATTCATCAATCAGGACGGAGTCATCCGCGCCCGCATTCTGGGCCAGATGCAGCCGGGGGAGCTACAGGAGCGCATCGACTGGCTGCTGCGTGGAAAAACGCCTCCGCTACCCCCCGAACGGGTAAACCATCTGGATGCAAAAGAGAAATAGTCCGCCGCTCTGCAGGAGTGCAACCCCGAGCCGTAGAATGGTATAGTTGTGATTGCGAACGTCTCATGCGGAAGTGGCGAAATTGGCAGACGCACTAGCTTGAGGTGCTAGCGCCGCAAGGCATAGGGGTTCAAGTCCCCTCTTCCGCACCAAACGTTATCACGCAAACTGGATATCGAAATGGTCTCCTGAAAATTCCTGCGTGTGGGCTAGAGTCATCTCTTTGCCGCGCAGAAAGCAGATAGAAATGGTTATTCTTTTTACGGTTTTGCATGTCATTGTGTGCTTCGTGTTGATCGGTGTCATCCTGTTGCAACAGGGCACCGGAGCCGACCTGGCGGGTGCCTTTGGCGGCCAGGGATCGCAAACCGCCTTTGGCCCGCGCGGCACCACCAACCTGCTGACGCGGGTAACCACCTGGGCCGCAATCATCTTCATGCTTACATCCATTGCGCTCACGGTTCTGGTCGCGCACCAGAGCACCGGACACTCCGTGCTGCACGGACTTTCGTCCTCTACAACACCTAAGAAGTAACCTTCGCGCTCCTGCAAATACAGGAGCGCAGCTTCCTTGGCACGCAGCCATCCTGCTGCGCACTCAAACTTCTTATGATTCACGAGATTCTTCCCGTCGGGCCGTTGCGCTGCAATTGCAGCATTCTCGGCGACCCCATCACGCACAAAGCCACCGTCGTCGATCCCGGCGATGAGATTTCCGCCATCGTGCGCCTGCTCGAAAAACATCAGCTTCAGGTGGAGCAGATTGTCATCACCCACGCGCACATCGACCACGTAGGCGGTGCCGTGCGCCTGAAAAAATTGACTGGCGCGCCGATTTACATGAATCAGCTTGACCTGCCCTTGTTGCAGATGATGGACATGCAGGCTGGCTGGCTGGGCATCGCGCCGCCAGAGGTTCAATCGCCCGACGTGAGCGCAGAGGATGGACTGCAAATCATCGCCGCTGGAGAGCTGGCGCACATTCTGCACACACCCGGCCACACGCAGGGCAGCATCTGCCTGCATCTGCCACAGCAGCATCTGCTGCTGGCTGGCGATACGCTCTTTGCCGGCTCGGTGGGCCGCACCGATCTGCCGGGCGGCGACTTCCCTGCACTGATGCGCTCGCTGCACCAGCGCGTCCTGCTTTTGCCGGACGTAACGCGCGTGATTCCCGGTCATGGCAAAGCCACGACCATCGGGCAGGAGCGCGAGAGCAATCCCTTTCTGATCCAGAAGAAATAGCGCACGGTCACCCGGCAGGGATTATCCTGAAAGCACCGGTATTCTAAAAAGCCTTTATCCTAAAAAAATTATGACCCACGCGAAAAAATTATGACCCACGCGGAACGAGAACAATTGAAGCTCCAGCATCGCCTGAAAAAGATACGCGGGCAGTTTGAAGCTATTGAGCGCGTTTTAGGCGAGGACGAAAAATGCGCCGATGCGCTGATGCTACTGGCCGCTGTGCGTGGCGGCATCAATGGCCTGATGGCTGAGGTGCTGGAGGATCACATCCGGCTCCACCTCTCCGACAAAGAGGGCAAGAGCGTTGCGCCCGATCTTGCCGAGGATTTAGTCGAACTGGTGCGCTCATACCTGAAGTAATCTCAGGCCGATTCCGACGCGCCCGCATCTGAAAAAAACTGTATCAGCCGTGAGATCCCCTCTCGAAATTCTGCAACTGGCGTCAACAGACTAACCACCAGCCAGCCCTCGTCAGCAAATCCATAAAAATATCCGGGATGCACCAGCACCTGTTGCGTTTCCAGCAGCCGCACCGCCGCTGCATCCGTTGAACCAATCGCCGGAACCCGCAGCACGGCATACCATCCTGCCTCGACTTCCAGGCGCGAAACCATCGACGGCTTTTGTAGCTGGCGATCCAGCTCCGCCAGATTGGCCCGCGTTCGCTCCAGAATCTGCGGCTGCATGGCATGGCGTGAGTCCAACATACCGGGCAGCGCAGATTGCAAGGGCGCATTCATGGAGAGAAACGTGTCGGCGATGACTTCCAGCCGCGCCGTCGCCTCCTGCAGAACCACCCCCGGCCCCAGGCAAAGCAACCAGGCAACCTTCATCTGCGGCAGGGCGGAGACCTTACTCAGCCCACTCAATACAAAGGTAAGAACGGGATGCTCTCCTGTGGAAAAGCTGTGCGCGTCTATTGAAGTATTACTTTCAACATCAACGGTATAGTCAAGAAAAACCTCGTCTACAATCAATGCAAGCCTATGTTCCAGGCAAAGCGCTTCCAGCGCACATCTTTCGGCGAATTTGGTAAAGTGTCCCGTCGGATTGTTGGGCTGTACCACGACAATAGCGCGCGTTCGTGGCGTGATCTGGGAGCGCAGCGCAGCCAGATCGAGATGCCAGCCGTGGTCGTAAAACAACGGGTAGCTCACCAGCCGGACATGATCCAGATCGGCAAGAAATTCAAAGAGCGGGTAGCTTGGCTGCGCGATCAGCACCTCGTCGCCGTGGTCGCAGAGCAGGCGGAACAGGAAGCTGTAGGCCTCGCTGGTGCTGGTGGTCAGGAAGATGTGCTCCGGATCGGGCTTGGCCCCAGTCGCCTGCTCGGTATACGCGGCCACGGCCTCGCGTGCAGAACGCAGACCGCGCGGGTTCGGCTCATAGGCAGCCGTTTCCGGCGCAAGCAGGAGCTTCTGCCAGCAACTGTCGTCGTAATCGAAGCCGCAGGTGGTGGGATTGGAGACAGTCAGGTCAAACATCGTCTGCTGGCTCTGACGCGCATGGCGCAGTGCGACAGCGTAAGCCGTCTCGCTCAAATCCCATTGGGTTCGCGTGGAAAATTTTGGCTGCATGGGCTGCTAGTCAAGATTCTACCGTTGCGCTGGCTGGGACGCTGGAGTCTGCCAGATGCGCACATAATCCACCAGCACTTGTGCTGGAAATGCTGTGGACGCACCCGGCGAGCCGGGATAGGCTCCACCCACGGCAAGATTCAGAATGAAGAAGAATTTTCCGCTATCAAACGGCCAGACCGCGCCCACTGGCAAACTGGCAGGTGTGTAGCTTGCGTAGATATTCGTCGGAGAATCCACATAATATTGCACACTTTTCGGCGACCAGATTATGCCAAAAGTGTGGAAGCCGCTGGAATAATCCGCGCCACCCGGCAAAATATATTGCGTGCCAATCATGGAACCGATAAATCCTGTGCCGTGGATGGAGCCAGTGTTGATGGTGGGCTGGCTGCCAATATTTTCCATAATGTCCATCTCGCCACAGGCGGGCCAATTCACCGTGGTGATGTTATCGCCCAGCATCCAGAATGCCGGCCACAGACCCTGTCCTGCTGGAATCTGAATTCGCGCTTCAATCTGCCCATATTGGAAGCTCTTCAAGCCTTGCGTTTTTAGACGAACAGAGGTGTACTGGCCCTGCGCATTCTTCAATGCAAGAATGTGCAAATAGCCATCCGACCCCACATAGGCATTGGGGTTCGCCGTACTGCATGGAGCGGTATTCGATCCATAAGCACAGTAGGTTTCCAGTTCATTATTGCCCCAGCCTCCGCCGCCCGTATCATAGATCCAATTCGCAGGATTCGGCGCGGATTGTGGGGCCGTCCCGTTAAACTCATCCGACCAGACTAGCTGTGGCGTGGTCGGCGTAGGGGTTGGTGTTGGAGTGGGCGTAGATGTTGCCGCCATGCCAGAGGAACCGCAGGCCGCCAGAGAAACCATGACGCAAGCTACGGCCAACCCCGCTACGAAGACTCCGCTACCTGCACGAAATACTCTACGATTCCACATTGTGGGTCACAATTATGGGTCACGGTTCCAGATGAAAGTTTACGAACTTGCGACCAGAGTATAGGCGGAACACATTCGCCTGCGCGCCCGGTACGATCTGAAGCGGACGTGGGCGGACTAACTTAGCATCTGCACTCCATGTGGCGCTCAGCACATCTTTTGCGCCAAGGTTCATGATGGAAAAATTATTGGAGGCTAGAAATCCAAAGCCGTAAGCACCCGGAGCCAGTTTCTTCCCGGAGAAATTCAGTGGAACTTCGGTGAGGATGTAGCCTTGATATTTCTGCTGGATGCCCGTGGAATAGCCAGAATTATCGACCAGCCCCATCAGCACAATCGAGCCATCCGCCGTGCGCAGCCCAAAGGTATTGCGTAGTTGCATGGGCGCGCTCTGGCCGCGAAAGAAGACCGTGGCAGGCGTGAGTTTGGCCGCAGCCGCAGGGTTCAAAATCGTGGTTGCAACTGCAGAGCTTTTTGCCTGCGCGTGCAGCAAGGTCTGGCTTCCAGTAAAACACACCAGCACCGCCATAAAAATTCCCAGTAAAAATCGCTTCATGAACCACTCCTTTTTCCTGAACAGGCCAATGTACAGCTTTGCGCGATGCTTATCAAATCACCTGGCACGCCACCATTCCTGGGGAATGCACACTGGAGCTGTACTCCTGCACTGATACTTGCTTGTAATATAGAAACGTTTGCCAGAACAGGAAGAGTCCGAGCTGAAAATTATGTCTACCCTTTCTTTTTCGAGAGCAGCTATTTTGTTATTCGCCTCCACGCTTTGCCTGCCCTGTGTGTGTACCCAAGGCGCGTATGCCCAAACCCGCGTGCCGAAATCTGTCCCTGCACCGCCACCCATCCTGCTGGGCACGGCCTGGTATCCAGAACAGTGGCCGGAATCCCGTTGGTCTGCCGATCTTGACCTGATGCAGAAGGCGAACATCCACATGGTTCGCGTGGGGGAGTTTGCCTGGAGCCGCATGGAACCATCTGAAGGCCAGTACGATTTCGACTGGCTGGAGAAGGCTATTAACGAAGCAGGCGCGCGCGGCATCTACACCGTGCTGGGCACGCCGACGGCTGCGCCTCCGGCCTGGTTGACGCAAAAATATCCTGAAACGCTGCGCACCAACCAAGATGGACGCAAGGCTGAGCATGGCAACCGCCAGCAGTTCAATTGGGACAATCCAAAGTACCGCGAACTAGCCCGCGACATTGCCAGCCGCATGGCACAACGCTTTGGACACAACCCTTATGTAATTGGCTGGCAGATTGACAATGAATACGCAGCTGTCTCCTTCGATGCAGAAACCAAGGCCGACTTTCAGCAATGGCTGAAAACGTACTACGGCACGCTGGACAATCTGAATGCGCGCTGGACTACGGCCTACTGGAGCCAGACCTACTCCAACTGGAACCAGATTCCCATTGAGACGCAGGCTGGCAATGGCAATCCCGGCCTGTTGCTCAGCTGGAAGCGTTTTGTCAGTGATACCTGGCGCAGCTATCAAAAGAACCAGCTTGATGCGATTCGCCAATATGCATATCCGCGCCAGTTCATCACCACCAATATGATGGGCTGGTTCGACGGCTATGACCATTATGTCGTTGCCAAAGATTTAGACTTCGCGTCCTGGGATGACTACGTGGGACAGGGCCATCTCAATGCTTATTTGAATGGCGCAACGGATGATCTGACACGCGGGTTCAAACGGAAAAATTTCTGGATCATGGAAACCCAGCCGGGGCACGTCAACTGGGCACCCATCAACAACGATCTGGACAAAGGTGAAGTGCGCGCGATGGCGTGGCATAACATTGGGCATGGCGCGGAGACAGTCGGCTATTGGCAATGGCGCAGCGCCTTAAATGGCCAGGAGGAGTACCACGGCACACTTGTCGGAGCCGACGGCAATCCCCTTCCGCTTTATGAAGAAGTGGCGCAGGTTGGCACAGAATTTGAGAAAGCTGGCCCGGTGCTCGCAGGCACTGCGCCAAAATCGCAGGTCGCTATCCTGCACACATACCTCAGCTTCTGGGCCATCAACTGGCAACGGCACAATAAAAATTGTGACCCTGTTGCCGAGCTGCTCAGCTACTACCAACCGCTGCGCGATATAGCGCAATCCATCGACATTGTGCAGCCCACTGCTCCGCTGGATCAGTACAAGCTGGTCGTTGCGCCGGGGTTGAATGTACTCTCCGATGCTGCGGTAAAAAATCTGATTGCCTATGTCGAACATGGTGGCCATCTGGTTCTGGGCCAACGTAGCGGCATGAAGAATAGCGACAACGGATTGCAACCGCAGCTAGCGCCAGGACCGTTGACCGATCTGCTGGGTGGTCGCGTCGCGGCCTATTATGCGCTGGAAAATCCTGTTCCCGTCTCAGGTCAATGGGGCAACAACACCAGCCAACTTTGGGCCGAACGTTTAAGCGTGGACAAAACCGACGTAGAAATTCTGGAACGCTTTGGCAAAAGCAATGGCTGGCTCGATGGACAACCCGCAGCCATTACGCGCAAGGTTGGCAAAGGCCGCATCACCTACATCGGCGCGTGGATGGATGAAGCTGCAATGGAAAAGGCAGCGGCCTGGATGACCTCCATCAGCCACGTCACGCCAGCCTTCGGCCCTGTGCCCAAGGGCGTGGAGGTCGATCCGCGCTACGGCAAGGATCATACCGTCTTTGTTCTGGTGAACCTATCCCACGCAACGCAGACGATCACCCTGCCCGCCAAAATGCAGGATGTGCTGCACGCAACCACAACGCGCTCCGTCACCTTGCCCAACTATGGCGTGGCCGTGTTGTCAGAGTCTAGAAAATAATCAGGGCTGTTGTTTCGGTGTATTTTCTGGAGCGTGCAGAAACTCCAGTGCTCGCTCCAGCCGCACGCCGCGCGAGGCTTTCAGCAGAACGGCGTCCTCTGCGCGTACATGATCGCGCAACCACGCGCCAGCTTCTTCTGGCGTATTCAGAAATAGCGCATCGCATCCGGCCGCCTGCGCTCCAGCCACAATCGACGCAGCCTGACCGCGCACGCCCACAACGATCTGCACTCCACTCTGCGCCATAAATCGTCCGCACTCTTCGTGAAGATGCGCCGTCTCCGTCCCAAGCTCCAGCATCTCACCCGCAACCACAATGCGCCGCTTCGCCGGAAGATTGCAGAGCACCTCCACCATTGCGTTCAGCGCCGCAGGGTTGGAGTTGTAACAGTCATTCAGCACTGTAGCGCCACGAAATTTTTCCATCTGCCCGCGCTTGTCCGCGGGGGTCAGTGCGGCCAGCGCAGCCGCGCACGACTCCAGCGAAATTTCGCAGGCCATGCCGATAGCAATGGCAGGCAGCACATTCAATACGTTGTGCTTGCCCAGCAATTGCAGCGCAACCTGCACCTGCTGCGTACCAGCGATAACGCGAAACTCTGTGCCTGTCACGCCCTGCGGCTGTATCGCCTCCGCGCGAAGATCAGAGCAGGCTCCCGTGCCAAAATAAATAGCCGTGCCAGCGAAGTCGCGCCCAAACTGCGAGACATACGCATCATCGCAGTTTAAAAATACCTTGCCGAGCCGTGGCAGCGCGGCAATCAATTCATACTTGGCGCGTGCAATTCCAGCCTGCCCATCGGGAAAGTTCTCCGCATGGGCGACACCAACATTCGTCACAACACCCCAGTCCGGCGCAGCAATTTTTGCCAGCGCGGCAATCTCTCCACTATTCGACATGCCCAGTTCCACCACGGCAATTTCATCTTCTGGTTGCAACCGTAACAATTGCAGCGGCAGGCCATAGCCATTGTTCAGATTTCCCAGCGACTTGAGAACGCGATAGCGCGACGCAAGCACCTGCGCAACGGCTTCCTTCGTCGTCGTTTTGCCTGCACTGCCGGTGATGGCAATGACACGCTTGCCCCAATGGCGACGCACGGCGTGAGCCAGCGACTGCAATGCGCGCAGCGTGTCGTCCACAATCAGCAACCGCTCACGCTGCCTGGCTTCTGGAAAGCGAGGAAGCTCTGCACGAGCAACCACCGCCGCAACCGCACCAGCGGCAAGCGCTGCGGCCACGTACTCGTGACCATTCAATCGCTCGCCATGAATGGCAAAAAAAATATCGCCGCCAGCAACGGTGCGCGAATCAATCGAATACCCCGTCGCGACGACGGCACGCTGGGCTGCATCGCCAGACAACTCAGCGTCCATCCAATGGCAAATCTGCTCCAGCGTCAACTGCATCTCGCCTCACTTTTCTGCTGGTTGCGTTGTCTGCATCCATTGCCTTAGCGCTGCGCGCGCAACTTCCGCGTCGTCAAACGGAACAGATCGGTCGTGCAGAATTTGTACCTTCTCATGGCCCTTGCCTGCAAGCACAATTACATCGTTGACGCGTGCCGATGCAATGGCCTGCTGAATGGCTGTGGCGCGATCTGCCTCGACAACCAGCGAAACGCCTGTCGATTTCAGGCCAGGAAGAATCTCATCCAAAATTGTCTGTGGGTTTTCGCTGCGCGGATTGTCGCTCGTCAAAATGACAAAATCACTGCCTTCCCCGGCAACCTTGCCCATACGCGGTCTCTTAGTACGGTCGCGATCTCCACCACAGCCAAAGAGTGTTACCACGCGCCCCCCATTCCTGCCAGCCAGCGCGCGCGCCAGTTGCAACAGATTGCGCAGCGCATCCTCGGTGTGGGCGTAATCCACAACCACGGTAAAAGGCTGGCCACAATCGACGCTCTGGAAGCGGCCCGGTACACCTTCCAATTGCGCAATACCGCGTTGAATTTCGACGAGTGTCAGTCCACGCGTCTGCGCCGCCGCTGCGGCCGCCAGCAGGTTCAGCACATTCACCGCGCCGACGAGCCGCGTCTGCACCGCTACCGCTCCGACAGGAGTCACCATCTGGAAGCGTGTTCCGTTTGCTGCAAGCTGTATATCTTCAGCATAAAAGGAACCTTGATCCAGCGCATAGTCAAGCACCTGTGAGCCTGCCTGCTTCGCGAGCGTAGCAATACGCAGGCCATAGCTGTCCGTAATGTTCACCACGGCCACGCGCGGTGGCGGCGCTCCGGTTCCAGAGAACAACAGGCTCTTTGCCTGGAAATAAGATTCCATGTCGCCGTGATAATCCAGATGATCCTGCGTCAGGTTGGTGAAGATGGCTGCGTCATACTGCAATCCCCAGACGCGCCCCTGATCGAGCGCGTGCGAGGAGACTTCCATCACCGCCTCGGTCGCGCCCAGCGTCACGCCATCAGAAAAAATTTGCAGCAGATCGCGCGATTCCGGCGTGGTGTGCGGAGCAGCCAGCACTTGCCCCGGCAGATGATATTCGATGGTTCCAACCAGCACGCACTGTCGTCGAGCACTTCGCAACATGGCTTCCAGCAGAAATGCGGTCGTCGTCTTGCCATTCGTCCCCGTCACGCCGGTCAGGTGTAATTTTTTTTCTGGATGATGGAAAAGATTCGCGCTGATGCCAGCCAGCGCGCGACGGCCATACTCCACCCGCACAAGGCCGAGATGCGACTGCGCAATTCCACCCGCCAGCTTCGCAAACTCCTGTGCGGAATCTGTAACGATGGCAACGGCTCCACGCTCGATGGCAGCGGAAATAAATTGATTGCCATCGGTCACCTCGCCGCGCATGGCAGCAAACACTGCACTTGGCTGCACGCGCCGCGAGTCATACTCCACGCTTGTCACCTGTGGGTTCGCGCCCGCTTGTTCTACAACGAAAATTCCGTGCAATGCCTGTTTCAAATCCATAGAGGATGGCTGCATTCTACCCGTAAAAAATATTTCTTTGTTTGAATGATTGCAGATTATCGCGCGAATCGTACAACAACTTCCGTACCTGGTGGCACCTGCGTTCCCGCTATGGGAGCCTGTTCGCGCTCCACGCCACTGCCAATCACCTGAATCCCCAGGCCCAGGCGCGTTGCTGTCTCTACGGCCTTACGCATGGGCTGGCCAGCAAAGCTGGGCACGGTGATGCGCGGGCCAGAGCGGACTTCCCTCGGCATGATCGGCGGTGTGGTCGTCTGCGTAGTCGGCGGTTGCGCGTGCATATTCGTGGATACTCTAGTCTCAGGATTTTGGATGCTCTGTGCCGACGACTTCGCGACCAGCGCGGCGTTAGAAGAATCGCCAGAATTGCCGACACTGCTGTCTTCACTCGTGTCGGAACTCGCAGCAGCAGGCTGCTCCTTCTGGCGCAAAGGATCATCCGCAGGCAAATCATTCACTGCATCAAACAATGCATTCAGATCGCCTGGCTGATCGTTGTCGTCCATTGCGTCATCCCTGCCCTTGTCATCCCTGGGCGCACGTAACCTGGCAATCTTCTTTTCTGGTTGGAGCGGTTGATCGTGCGGCACTCCAAGATATTCGAGTACCTCTTGCGCCAGTTCCTGAAAAACCGGCGCGCTGGCTCCTGTCCCATAGTGCGAACCCACGGAAGGAGAATCCATAATCACCGCAACTGTAATGGCTGGGTTGTTGACGGGAGCGAACCCTACAAACGAAGCAATATATTTTGTCTTGGAATAGGTGTGCGTGCGCACGTCAATCTTTTGCGCGGTTCCTGTCTTACCCGCAGCGCTGTAGCCGTTCAATTGCGCCGTCACACCTGTTCCATCAAGCACAACCCCTTCCATCATTCTTCGCATTTTTGCTGCGGTCAGGGTAGAAATTACACGATGCGCGCCCACTGGCAGCGTCTCTGGAACGCTGTCCTCTGGATGAAAGGCTGCGGGCAACAACTGTGGGCTTCCTTTAAAATCTGGCGTTTTCTCCAGCACGATGTGCGGCGGCAGATATACGCCACCATTGGCAATTGTCGATGCCATCGCGACAAGCTGAATGGGCGTTACGCCCACCTCCTGCCCCATAGGGATAGAGCCGATAGTGGTCGGCTGCCAGCGGGCGGGCGGCTTCAACAATCCTCGCGTCTCGCTCGGAAGCTCAATGCCAGATTTCTGTCCAAATCCATACGCATAAATGTATTTGTAAAAAGTATCCTTGCCCATACGCTCTGCCAGCTCAATTGCCGCCACGTCACTCGACTGTTCCAGCGCCTGCGTCGCCGAAATCACGTTGTGATAGCGGCTCTCGAACATGATGGCGTCCCGGTCGTCATGCACAATCCGCCCCGCAACATTAATCTGTCCGCCAAAGGTTTCAATCATCGTGTCGGGTGTGACGACTTTTTCTTCCAGCGCTGCTGAATACGTCACCAGCTTGAACGTAGAACCTGGCTCATAGACGTCACTCACAGCATGGTTCAGCAACAGACTGCTTGAGGTATGACGAATATCATTGGGATTAAACGCTGGACGAATCGCCAGCGCCAAAATCTGGCCCGTATGCGGATCCTGCACCACCACCGTCCCATTCAGCGACTTGGTGCGATCCATCGCATGATCCAGCGCCTGCTCGGCCATAAACTGAATATGCTCATCCAGCGTCAGCACAAGATTTTCTCCAGACTGCGGATTGCGTTCCACGCTGCTGAAACTGTGCTGGCGCGCATCCACAGCGGTCAACATGCGTCCCGGCTCACCATGCAGAATCGCATCAAAACGATGCTCAATCCCACCCAGCCCCGTGTCATCCAGGCCCACATATCCCAATACCTGCGCGGCTAATGCGTCGTTCGGGTAATAGCGCTTGAACTCCTGCTGCGTGTAGATGCCCTTAATGCCCAGATTGCTGACGCGCACGGCAACGTCGGCATTTACCTTGCGCGCGATCCAGGCAAAGTTGCGCGAATCTTCCAGCCGCGCTTCGATAGAACTGGCACGGGTAAAGGGATCGCTGGGATCGTGATGCAGAATGGCTGCTAACTGTCTGGCGGTATCTTCTGTATCAGTAATTTCGCTGGGAACCGCGTAGATGGAGTTGGCGAGTACCGTCATCGCCAGTTCCTGCAGATTGCGATCGTAGAGAACACCGCGGCGCGGCGCGACCTGAAAGGTGCGTTCCTGCTGGCGCGCTGCACGCTCGACATACGCTGCGTGGCAAAAAACTTGTAGCCAGACCAGCCGAGCAGCGATCACGCCAATCCAAAATAAAAAAATCCCCGCCAACAACACAAACCGCTTACGCGGGATGGGTGCGGCTAGCGGCTGTCGAGACTTCCTATCCATTCCGATTGCATTGCGTCACGTACACGCTTCCCGTTCCAGTCTACCGTTGCGCAACCCTGCACTTCTGCCCAGTGCAATGGTTATTCTTTACGGAATATCCTGCTCTGGGTTGGATGCTGTATTCGGTTCTGCCACCAGTGCCAGCATTGGGCTACCCGATGTCTCGTCAGTCAGGTTGGTGGTAACAAATTGTCCAGGTTGTGGCGTATCCAGGCCCATCTGGCGCGCCATCCGATCCATACGCTCCGGCTGCGTCAACTGCGCCTCCGTCAGGCTGAGCTGTCGATACTGCTCGTTCAATTGCTCTAGTTGCTGCTTCTGTGCCTCGACCCTATATCCAAATTCAATGGATCGAAAGTGCTGCAAGGTGTATGTCATGCAGAGTGCAAAGAAAATCATTGCGGCGACGGCAAAATTTCGTATGTCCCGCTTACGCTGCGGGTCATCCGATTTCACCAGCCGGGAGTTATCCAGACGCTTCTCGAAAAAAACCTCTGGAGTTGGCCCGCGCCGTACCCGCACCTCCGCCGCTTCCAGCCTGCGGTTGTGCCCCATCGCCGCTTCGGCGCACATGTGGCGCCCATGTCCATACGTCTCCACTGCGACGCTTGCTGTTGCCATACTCTGCCTCTGTTTCGCGCTGTTATTCCTACAGTTCGAACCGGTGGAGAAGCCGCTCACCGTGTACGTGCGCGGTGCAGCCACCGGCTGCGACGGAATTTACATGATTCCGTTGAGAGCTGCGGCCAGCGCAGCGCAGGAGGCAATGGCCAGAACGCCAAATACGACAGCACCCCAAATTTCTGCGTAGTTATCCAGGTGACTTACAATGCGGTAATACATGGTGTTTTCTCCTTATTGAAGTTGACTGCGGTGAACTTTGGGTGGACAGAACTGCTGCTGCTGCCACCGAAAAACTGGTCGCGTGCCGTTGCACGGAGCCAAAACTTATCGAATCAAAATTCTTACTTCCAAATTCAAAACTTTTTTTGCTGCTTCCTTTTCATGCCGCCTGCCACATCCAGGCCTTCCACGCTGCTCACCGGCTCTCGCTCGGCGGCCCGTAACTTTGCGCTGCGCGCTCGCGGGTTCTGCGCAATCTCCGCCGCACCGCCCTGAACCGGCTTTTTCGTCAGAACCTGCCAGGTTCCATTGCTTGCGCCAGCTCGCATGGCATCCTTTACCAGCCGGTCTTCCAGGGAGTGGAAGCTGATAACTACCAGCCTTCCGCCCGGCTTCAGCAAACTCGGCGTTGCTTGCAGCAAGGCCTCGATCTGCTCTAACTCCCGATTCACATAAATTCGGAGGGCTTGAAATACCCGTGTCGCCGGATGAATCCTCTCGTGTTTCATCGTCTGGGCTGCGGCTGCTACGACCTTGGCGAGTTGTGCCGTCGTCGATAGCGGCCGCGCCCGGACAATGGCTCTGGCGATTCTCCGCGACCTCCTTTCCTCTCCGAATTCGTAAATCAGATTGGCAAGTTCTTCTTCGCCCGCCTGATTTACCACTTGTTCGGCTGTTGGCCCGCTGCGCGTATCCATTCGCATGTCGAGCGGCCCATCCGCCTGAAAACTAAATCCTCGTTCTACCGTGTCGAGCTGCATCGAACTGACACCAAAATCTGCCAGGATGGCGTCCACGCTGGCCGGGGCTACATGCTCGGCGATGCTGCCAAAATCTGCCGCGTGCAATGTGACCCTGGGCATCTGGTCGGCAAGTTCCGTGCGAAGCTGCTCCAGTCGTGCCGTTGCCTGCTCCATCGCCGCTGGATCGCGATCAAATGCGATCAAGTGACCCTTTGGCCCCAGCAACCTTACGATGGCTTCGCTATGCCCACCTAAACCGAGCGTGGCATCCACAATCGTGCTGCCCTGAACTGCACTGCTGGGCGGAATCCCGAGGTATCGGATTGCTTCCTGTAAAAGAACCGGTACATGGCGCGCTTGCTGCCTGTACACCCCCTGGGGGGATTGCAAACTACTCTGGCGATCCAAACTCTCGCCCCTATAATCCAAACGACGCCAGCGATTCGGCATCCGCGCCACTCAACGGGCTGGCGTCCATGTTCTGCTTGAAGGCATCGTGGTTGGTGACTTCCAGGTACGTCATCATGCCAAAAATCACCACGTCGCCAGAAATCTTTGCCGCTTCGCGCAAAATCTGCGGCATCAGCACGCGACCCTGCACGTCCATCTCCGTCATCTGGCCGTAATAGTTCACGCGATCCAGATATTTCTTCTTGGCCGGGTTGAAGTTGGGAATCGTGGCCAGCTTCTCCTCGATCTTTTCCCACTCCTTCAGCGGATAAATCTCCGCCACGCGACCATCCTTGCTGGTGATGTAAAACTGCGTGCCGTACTTCTCCTCGATCTGGCGCTTGAATTCCACGGGCAGCTTGAGCCGACCTTTTTCGTCAACACGAGTTGGGTGATTGCCGCGGAACATGGTTGCTATCCTTGTCGAGGAGCCAAAGTTTTCGGCTTTCGCTCCACCGTTTCGATCAAAGCTGGGGTGAATGACACAATATCCACCACTTTTGACCACTTTCGTCCACTACTCTATCGCGATTGGGAGGATTGTCCAACAAAAAAATGAATGCTTTCAATGCTTTCCGAGTTGAAATATCCGAAAAGCGCGTTGGATTGTGTACTTGGCGCACAAGAACGCTATATGTAGTGTTTATCAGTTGGGATCGCAGTGCAAATTTTGTGCAGAAAACGCAAAAATAAGCCCAATTTTTAGGGGATTTCGAGGGTCTAGAGTGGGTTTTTGGAGCTGAATTTTACGTATTGCGCGCCGTTCTGGCGCTTTGTTGACGGGGGAGAAGCCAGATCAGATAGGCGACGATGGCCGCGTTGACCAGAATCAGCAGAAACTTCCACCAGGTGGGGTGGTAGTAGGTTTTCAGCATCTCCAGGGGCAGAAAGGCGGCGGTCAGGACGAGCGTGACGTACTCTGCCCAGCGCTTTTCCAGAACCAGGCCCGATCCCTCCAGAAAATCCAGGGCAGCGTAGGAAAAGGTGAAGACGCTGAGTTGCCGCAGGCGATGATCGTTGACCAGGGAGAGATCGCCCAGCAATGTATTGATGAAGACATTGCTGGGCTCAAAGCGCAGCGTATCAATCAGGCGCATAGCCAAGTGGTACAGATCGCGATGGAGCAGCCGGAGCAGCCCAAAGCCGAGCGCAACAAAGAGCACGCCCTTGCAGAGCTTGAGTACGCCGATCAGGATCAGGACGCGCGAACGATGCAAGGGCAAATCCCCGGCTCCAAAAGTATTAAAACCTGAAAGCCAGCAGCATTAGAACTTGAAAGCCAGCCCGATTGACGGCTCTGAAATGTTGATCAGATTGTTCGTGGAGAGGTACGTGAGCCGATAGTCCGGCGCGTGCTCCACGATGCCACGATACTGCATCCGCAAGGCAATATGGGAGGGGAGAAAGTGCGGCCTGTAATCGGCCCCCACGCCATATTCGCCCGCAGGCATCTTCTCTGGAATGATGGGAAGCGAGCTATTGCTGGAGATGTTGTAGGAAACAAATCCGGCGCCGCCGAGCACAAAAATCTTGAAGCCGCGATAGGTTTTCAAATTTGCCACGTAATCAAACATGAAGGACTTGGCGTGGGAGTATACCGGCCCCGTGGCATCGGGAGCGCCGGTGAAGTGCTGCGTGGCGCGGTTGTAGCCAAAATCAAATTCCAGACCAAAATGCGGACGGAACATGTGGCGCATGCCCATCAGGAAGCCGAGCGAAGGGTCAGCCGTCTGCTCCACGCCTGGGTCAGTCACAACACCGCCAGTCGTACCTGCGGGCTTGCTGGCCGAGGTTGGGATCGCCTCATAGATGTTGACGTTGATGTCGGTCTGGGCCTGAGAGGGCGTAGCCAGAAACCATACACATGCAAGCACAAAAATGCTGCAACCAAAGCGGAGCGAGAAAGGACGATTCCAAGACATAATCATTGCTCCTTTCATCTTCGCATACCCGCCCTGCAATGGGCCAAACGAAGGCCACAAAATCTCTACACCCAGGCTGCGATTTTTGGGAGTGGGGCAATGCGCTGGCCGTCCAGGCATACGCCCACGTCTCAGAAGCGAGACGTGGGGCACCCGGCATATCCGATATCACGAACCCTCCGGCACCTCGTAGGGGCCAAGGAATTTTTCTCCGTTGAAGTGAATCATGTGAGAAGGGGACTCGGCAATCCACACCTCGGTTTCCCAAGCGATACGCGTAACCCATTTGCGGAAGTCGGCCTTTGTGAGGAAGGCCGTGACAAAAACCTTTCCTGCGGTGCAGCCTGTCGTCAATTTCGTCAAAAGTTCGTGGCGATCATCATCCACAGGGTTACTGCTGTGGACAGCCTCAATTAGGAAGACCCAATTTCGCTCCGGCTCATAAGCAACGATGTCGGGTAGTAGATCACCCCGCTGCGGCGCCTGCAACCCAATGCTGCTGAGGCCCTCCGCATCAACAACCAAGGATTTGTCATCCGTATCGCCAATGTAGTAGACCTTGGCTCCACGCATGAAACGTGGCAGGAACTCTTCGATGATTGCCCGTTGCAACTCATTGTGTGGTCCGGGGGAGAGTCGCAGATCGGTTCCATCTGGCAATGACACCGGAACCTTCTGCATCTCACGTGCCTTTGATAAGCGGTCAAGTATCCCGCCCTGCATTTCCCGAAAACCTCGAAGAGTTGGCTCCCACTCTGGTGTTCTAAAGGATCGTATTAGTCGCAGCCCCTCGGGCGTCAGCGCATAGCCCCGCGTACCATCGTTGTTGTCGGCACCGGTTTCTTTCGCGCTGTTGACTACCAGCCCGGCGTTGACGAGTAGTACGAGATCCTTCCGGCGTACGTCATCATACGAACCGGATGACAACCCCTCGTGATAGTATTCGTTCCGGAAAGAAAGAATGTCTCGCGAACGGAAGGCTTTGACCGACGCATCCTCCAGCAAGCTCTTTGCCTGACTCCAATCATCCTTAGGCCGAAGGTGAGATACACCAAGTAAGCACAATGCCGCTCGCTCTCTGCCTCTGGGAGTGAGGTTTCGTAAACTGACGCCAGCTTCACGCAGGATTGTTTGCGCTTGTTCGACCTTTACTGCCTTAGGGGAGTTATTAAGGAGCGAGTTTGCTCTAGATGGTTTACGCGAAGTGGCCACTTGTGATTTCTCCAGAAATTTCAATACTTGCTTTGCAACTGCCAAGCCAAGCAGGGGCGGCACTGCATTCCCGATCTGCTCGGTCTGTTCATAGGGAGTGCCGGTAAATTCAAACCAGTCGGGGAAGCTTTGCAATCTTGCAGCTTCTCTGACATGAAGCATCCTACGCCGTCCATCCGGAAGAAGGATGCGTAACATATCCGCCGTTGCACCGCCCAGATTGCGGCAAGTCACAGTTCGTGACGGCCTGTCCAAATGGAGATCGCGAGGACGTATACAACTACTTGCCTTCTCATAAGTTGCCACGTACCGATCCATACTTTTTGTTAGGAATCGGCTTTCTTCATTAACCTCAAAAACCAGATCACCCAAAGCACCACCAGCCGTTATCGGTTCATGCATGATGGGTTCTGGCCATTCCCAACCAACCATAGAAGCGACCACGATGACACGCTCACGTTTTTGCGGGACACCATACTCGAGTGCCTGCAACAAGCGGACATCCACCGTGTAGCCGAACCGTTCTAATTCAGAAACAGCTTGCCTGAGATAGTCTCTATTGCGAAAGAGAAGGCCACGAACGTTCTCTATGATCGCAATCTTGGGTCGGATACGGTTGACCGCGTCGAGGAAGATGGGGAATCCGTCACGGGGGTCTCGCATTCCTCTTTGATAGCCGATCTGAGAAAATGGCTGGCACGGCGGTCCACCAATAATCACGTCGGCGAGTCCGTCCGGCTGCCCGATGCTCAACTCTGATTTTGTACAGTGGTCGTCAAGGTTGAGGTTGTACGTTCGCACTGCCTCGGCCTTCATCTCATATCCACGTGTTTCCATCCCTGCTGCCTCGAAACCCAAGGCAAGTCCGCCGCAACCAGCGAACAGGTCGATCACCACGGGGGCACCGCCAGCAATGTGTGGTTTTGCGAGTGATGTATTGAGCCAGTCAACCCACTCAGCATTCGATGTGAACTGACGACGAGGCGAGCTGAACAAATCTGGCTTTATAAACGTCGGCTTTGGAGGAGCTGCGATAGTTGTCATCCTGTTAGCTTTAGCTCTCGGTTGCAGGCCGGACAGTAAGGGAGCAAACGGAGTCACTTTCCGCGCCTGTCAATCAGTATATATTCGCCCTAATTAGGACACTACCAAACATCCCAGGTGAGCTACGCGCACCTGGGGCACCCGGGGACTGGCCGTCCAGGCAGCGATGATGATGCGGAGATTCTCTGGATTCTTCGCTTCGCTCAGAATGACGCTTTCTTGGTATATTTGGCAGCGCAGATGCGCGGGGGATCATAAATCCCACGTCTCAAAAGCGAGACATGGGGCACCCGAAGAGCAGCTATTCGCTGATAGCTGTTAGCTGTTTCTATCCCACTCAAGCCAAAAACAGGCTTGAATGGGCCACCGTGATCTTATACGGATTGCAGGCACGTTATCGTTGCAGCGCGAATTGTTTTGTTGAAGGTTTTTTCAGGAACGGGCGTACCTGCTGGAGCGCTGCCTCGGCGGTCAGGCCGTACTTGGCGCGAAGCTGCTCCACCTTGCCATGCTCAATGAACTGATCGGGCCAGCCGATGCACACCACCGGCGTTGGCAACTGGAGACGTTGCAGGCACTCCATGACGGCGCTGCCGAAGCCGCCCATCCGCACGTGATCCTCCATCGTGACGACGACGCTGGCGCGGCGCGCTACCTGCTCAATCATCGACTCATCCAATGGCTTGATGAAGCGTGGGTTGATGAGGCTGACGGAGTAGCCTTCACTCTCCAACTGGTCGGCAAATGCGGTTGCAATCTCCAGCATGGCGCCAAGTCCAAAGACTGCGACATCGTCGCCAGAGCGCAGCATCTGCGCCTTGCCGATGGGGAGAGCGACGGGTGTGTCCTTGACGACGGCACCCGGCCCTGCGCCGCGCGGATAGCGGATGGCGCTTGGCCCGTCGTGCAGCATGGAGGTGTAGAGCATGTCGGCCAGTTCGTCTTCATCCTTGGGAGACATGAGAACCATGTTGGGAACGCCGCGCAGATAGCTGATGTCAAAAAGCCCGTGATGCGTGGGGCCATCGTCGCCAGAGAGGCCGGCGCGATCCATGCAGAAGACGACAGGGAGATTTTGCAGGCAGACATCGTGAATGATGGGATCGACGGCGCGCTGCAGGAAGGTGGAGTAAATGGCGCAGTAGGGCTTGTAGCCCTTGGTGGCCATGCCTGCGGCGAAGATGACGGCGTGCTCCTCGGCAATGCCTACGTCGAAACAGCGCTTGGGATGATGCGGGCGGAAGAGATCGAGCGCAGTGCCATTCGGCATAGCGGCGGTAATGGCGACGACGCGGTCATTGCCATCCGCCAGCTTGACCATGGTTTCGGCAAAGATTTCGGAGTAGGTCTTGACTGCGGCAGAGTTGGTTTCTCCGGTCTCTGGATGGTATGGCCCAAGCCCGTGGAATTTTTTCTGCTTGTCGATCGCGGGCTGAAATCCGCGTCCCTTCTGCGTGAGCACATGCAGCAGGACAGGCCTGTCCTGCGTTTTGAGGAAGCGGAAGGTCTCAATCAGCAGGCCGAGATTGTGCCCGTCAATCGGGCCGTAATAGGTGAGGCCAAATTCTTCAAAGAGAAACGAGGGCCAGAGAAATCCTTTGGCGGCCTCTTCGGCGCGGCGAGCTACGTTCCCGGCGGTCTTGCCGCCCAGCTTCTCAATCAGGCGCACGGCGCGTTCATGCAGATGCGCGTAGCGCTCATTGGTGACGATGCGATGGAAGTAGGAGGCAATTGCGCCGACGTTGCGGTCAATCGACCACTCGTTGTCATTGAGCACGACGATGAGCCGCTTGGTCTGCGCAGCAATGTTGTTCAGCGCTTCGTAGGAGATGCCGTTGGTGAAGGCCGCGTCCCCGGCCAGGGCAATGACATGCTCCTTGCCGCCAGAGAGATCGCGCGCAACGGCCATGCCCAGCGCGGCGGAGATTGAAGTTCCAGCGTGGCCAGCACCGTAGCAGTCGTGCTCGCTTTCCGTGCGCAGCATAAAGCCATTCAGTCCGCCAGGTTGACGCATGGTGGAAAATTGCTCGCGGCGTCCTGTCAGCAGCTTGTGAACATAGGCCTGGTGGCTGACGTCAAAGGTGAAATGATCCTGGGGCGTATCAAAGACGACGTGCATGGCAATCGTCAGTTCCACCACACCAAGATTGGGGCCAAGATGGCCGCCCGTCTTCGCGAGCACCTGAATCATGCGCTCGCGTATCTCCTGGGCCAGCAACTCCAAATCCGCAAGGGATAGTTTTTTTACGTCACTCGGCGAGTGGATGGTATCGAGAATCTGGCTCATTCGCTTGTCTGTTGCGCTCAATAAAAAAACCCGCGTCGGGGCCGTCTCCATAACGATGGATATTGCTACCAGTATACCGCAGGTTCCTGCGCGAGCGCCTTGCGAACCCGGGGCGACGAAAGCAAACCCAGCCGGATACTATATCTCTTGGGGTTGGATATGAAATTTCCCTGGAGATGCCGTCTTATGCGTAAAAAAAACAGCTTGCTTTTGCGTAGATCGTTTGCGGTCTGGCTGCCCATGCTCTGCGCCTGCGGTATCGCCCTGCTCGCGCCTGCGCTGGCTGCCGCGCAGCAGGCACCGTTGGATGTACCCTGCTCCATCTCTTCTGTCGGCGCACCAGCAGCAACCGACACGCAACCGGCATCGGCGTACACAGGAGATTCCAATCTGATTGCAACGCCAACATTGACTCCAGAAACAGCCTTTCTGTTTGGACTGGAGAAAAAATTTGCAGCCGCTGTGGCCAAGAATGGAGGGTCAGGCTTTGCCTCCTTCTTTGACAAGGATGGCATCACTCTTGGCAACCGCACCGCAGCCGCCATCGGACAGGCCACCATTGCAAAACAGGCTCAGTGGTTGCCGCAGGATTATCAACTAACCTGGATGCCAGAGGGCGGAGAACTGGCTCCGGCTGGCGACATGGGCTTCACCTGGGGGCACTATGAAGGCCACGCAAAAAACTCCTCTGGAACACGCGGGCGGTATATGACGATCTGGAAGAAAGAAGCAGATGGCACCTGGAAGGTGGTGCTGGACAGCAGCAACGACGATGCTCCCGATGCCGCAACGTGCAACTGCAAGGTGGGCGAGAAGCCGTAAGAGGGCTAGACCTCCAAGGTCTGCGGTTTCGCAATTTTCTGGGTGTTGGCGAAATAGCGCTTCAGCCGCAGAAAATGGACTTCATAAAAATTGTAACTGCACCACGCTGCGCCATAGACCACGCAAGCCACTAGAAAAAATTCAATTAGAATGGCGAGGGGCCGCGAATGGATCCGCGGGGTGAGCCAGATGCGCAGACTGGTTCCCAGCAGAGCGCATAGTCCCAGATTCCAAACATATCCCACCAAAATATGCAGCACGTAGATGCCGTAGCTGTACTTGCCCAGGCTGCGCAGCCAGCCCATGCGAAAAAATTTGTTCCAGGTGGTTCCGGGTTGGATGCTGCAATAAATGAGCGCGGCATACGCGATAGCCAACAACGTGCTTCCTTGTGTGGCGCTCCACGCTGTATACCCCAGGTCCGCATGGAGATGGGTGAGAGCAAATCCAGCCACAAGTGTGATTGGGAACCCAAAAAGAGACGCTGCCAGCCAGCGATATTTTTCTGGATACAGGGACAAGGGATTTCTACCGCGTAGTAATAGCGCCAGAAACCCGCCCAACATCAGCGTGTCCATACGGCAGAGCGTCGCTTCATGAACCACGCCCGACGCAAGCGCCGTCCCATGCGTAGAAAGAAAAATTCGCAGGCCCAAAGCACAGGCCGATAGCAGCAAGGAAAGCTGGATCAACCTGCGGCGATCTTTGACCAGAAAAACTAATAGCGGCCAGAAAAGATAAAACTGTTCCTCTACAGCCAGCGACCAGAAATGATTGAGATCAACCAAATTCGCCGGATGAAACCCTCCAACAGGAAACCATACTGCCGTATTTTGCAGATACGCCAAGAGAACAAATTGGCGACCACCCCATGTCACATGTAGCCACGGCGTCAAGATCAGCAGCAGAAATAAAAAGCCGTAGTAGAGCGGAAAGATACGCAGAAATCGACGCATGTAGAAATTACGGAAGTAGTGCGCATCCTGCAGCGTGTCATACAGGATGCCAGTAATTAAAAATCCGGAGAGCACAAAAAATAAATCGACGCCAGTCCCGCCCAGAGAGCGCAGTTGGGAAAGTACATCCATCCAGCGATGACCATTGTTGTTATTGAACAGCATCAGGTGATCGACCAGCACCATCAGGATGGCCAGCCCGCGCACGCCGTCTAATGCCGGAACATGGGGCGCTGGCAGATGATGGCCGGGGCCAGCGACGGGAGCTATCGCAGAATTGGAGAATGCATTTTGCACAGGGCTATGTCGCACAGAGTGAGACGCTGCGTGCAGTATAGCGCGCCTACTCCTCCTGCCCCAGGCGCGCCAGCACGTTAAAGTCTTCGAGCGTCGTGGTGTCACCCTTGACCTCGCCGGTCGCGGCGAGTTCGCGCAGCAAGCGTCGCATGATCTTGCCCGACCGCGTCTTCGGCAGCGCATCAGTGAAACGCAGATCGTCGGGACGAGCGAGTGAGCCAATCTCCTTAGCCACCCAGCGGCGCAGTTCTTCTTTTAATTCCGGCGAGGGCGCATACTGTGACTCCAGCGTGACAAAGGCGGAGATTGCCTGCCCCTTTAACGCATCGGGACGGCCCACCACGGCAGCCTCAGCAACTTTGGGATGCGCTACCAGCGCGGATTCAATCTCCATTGTGCCCAGGCGATGGCCTGACACGTTGATGACATCATCGACGCGGCCCATCAGCCAGAAATAGCCATCCGCATCGCGCCGCGCGCCGTCGCCCGTAAAGTACGAGCCTGGAATGTCTGACCAGTATTGCTGCACATAGCGATCCGGGTCATTGTAGATGGTGCGTGCCATGCCGGGCCAGGGTTTGCGGATGACCAGCAATCCACCTTGACCCGCAGGCACGGGCGTTCCCTCGCGCGTCACCACCTCCGGGACAATACCGAAGAATGGCAGTGTAGCCGAGCCGGGCTTGGCGGCGACCGCGCCGGGAATCGGCGACAGCATGATGCCGCCAGTCTCGGTCTGCCACCAGGTATCGACAATGGGGCAGCGGCCTTTGCCAATCACGTTGTGGTACCACATCCAGGCCTCTGGATTGATTGGCTCACCGACCGTGCCCAGCAGGCGCAGCGTGTCCAGCTTGTGCTTTTGCGGAAACTGATCGCCCCATTTGATAAATGCGCGGATGGCCGTCGGCGCGGTATAGAAGACGGTCACGCGATGGTCGTCGATGATCTTCCAGAAGCGGTCATTCTCCGGCCAGTTGGGCGCGCCTTCGTACATCACGCTGGTTACACCGTTCTGCAGGATGCCGTAGATCACATACGAGTGACCGGTCACCCAGCCGATATCCGCCGTACACCAGTACACGTCGTCTTCTTTTAAATCAAAAATATATTTGCTGGTCAGGTAGGTATGCACGGCGTAGCCGCCGGTGGTATGGACGATGCCCTTGGGCTTGCCTGTTGTGCCAGAGGTGTACAGAATGTAGAGCGGATGCTCGGCATCCAGCGGCTCTGCCGGACACACATCGCTCACCTTGGTCATCTCCAGATGCCACCAGAAATCGCGGCCTGCTTTCATGGCAACTGGCGACCCGGTGCGCTGAAAGACCAGCACGCTGCGCACATTCGGGCAGCGCTCCATCGCCTCATCCACGGTAGCTTTCAGATGAATCTCTCCGCCGCGCCGATAGCTGCCATCCTGCGTGATGACTACGTTCGCCTGCGCGTCCTGGATGCGATCGACCAGGGCGCTGGCCGCAAAGCCGCCAAAGATGACGGAATGCACGGCGCCAATGCGCGCACAGGCCAGCACAGCAATCGCCAGCTCCGGGGCCATGCCCATGTAGAGCGCTACGCGGTCGCCCTTTTGCACGCCATGCGCGCGCAGCATATTACTGGCACGCTGCACCTCTTTGGCAAGCTCAGAAAATGTCAGCTTGCGAATCTCGCCCGGCTCGCCCTCCCACAGAATCGCTGTCTTCTGGCCACGACCACGCGCAATTTGCAGATCAAGACAGTTGTAGGCCAGATTCATAGTTCCGCCAACAAACCACTTGGCCCAGGGCGTCTCCCACTGCAAAACTTTTTTCCAGGGAGTAAACCAGTGCAGATCCTGCGCTGCCTCTGCCCAAAAGCCTTCTGGGTCTTCTATGGAACGCTGGTAGAGCGCCTGATACTCCGCAAGATTGTGGACATGCGCCTTGGCTGCAAAGGCTGTTGGGGGCGCAAAGACGCGGGTTTCGTTGAGTACCGAATCTAAATTCGTGTTACCGGCTGGCTGATTACGATCTTCCATGCAAAGAATCCTGTTCTATCTTCAAATAAATTTAGACGCGCGAAATAAATTTATACGCGCGCGCGTAGTTTCAAATTTCCCTACAGGCCACAGTAAAGGCTCCCCCGTACAGACGGCAACTCTTTCCGTAAAAATGTTGGCGGCGCGGGGTCGTCGATTGCGGATGCAAACTTTTCCAATTGGCGCGATGATGGAGGGTACGCCGGAAGGGGGTCCAAATGGACGCAGATTCTCTGGCAGAAACCCGCCATGCGCAGCCACCCGCAGAAACAAAAAATATCCGTATTGGCGAGCGCGTGGAAGTTGCCGCTGGCATCGAATCTATTAGCCAGACCCTGGAATATACGCTGGAAGAACCGGGTCTGTTGCGCGGCGCGGCAGCACTCTATCGCCTGAACCAGTTCGACGGCTACGATTGCCCTGGCTGCGCCTGGCCTGATCCTGACGAGCATCGCACCGCCAACGAATACTGCGAGAACGGTGCCAAAGCCATTGCCGAGGAGGCAACGAGCAAGCGCATCGCGCCAAATTTCTTCCATGCCTGGAGCGTTGCCGACCTGACTCGGCAGTCCGATCACTGGCTGGGTAAGCAGGGCCGCCTGACTACGCCAATGTGTCTGCCTGCAGGCAGCGACCACTATCAGCCCGTCACCTGGGAGAAGGCATTTTCCATTCTCGCCGACGAGCTGAATGCGCTGGCCAGCCCGAATGAGGCGATCTTTTATACCTCTGGCCGCACCAGCAATGAAGCGGCATTTCTCTATCAGCTGTTTGCGCGCGAGTTTGGCACCAACAATCTGCCGGACTGCTCCAATATGTGCCACGAGTCCTCTGGCGCGGCACTGATGCCAGCCATTGGCGTGGGCAAAGGCACGGTAACGCTCCGCGATTTTGAGCTTGCCGATACCATCCTTATCGTCGGCCAGAATCCGGGCACCAACCATCCCCGCATGTTGACGTACCTGCAGGCGGCGGCGCGGCGTGGAGCGAAAATCCTCAGCATCAATCCGCTGCGCGAGACAGGCGTGATGCGCTTTCAGCATCCGCAGGAGGTGCTGCATCTTCTGGGCCGCGGCACGCAGTTGGCCGACCGTTTTGTGCAGGTGCGCATCAACGGCGATCTGGCGTTTTTTAAAGGCCTCATCCGCGAAATTTTAGAAGAGGAAGATCGTCGTCCCGGCGAGGTTGTTCACCACGACTTTCTGCGCGAGCACACACAGGGATATGACGCCTTCCGCCAACAAGCGCTGGCAGTTTCGTGGGATGCAATCGAAGAACTCAGCGGCATTGCGCGCGCGGAGATTCGCGAGATCGCGCAGATCGTAATGCGCTCCAAAGCGATGATTGCCTGCTGGGCGATGGGGCTGACGCAGCATAAAAACTCCGTGGCTACGATTCAGGAGGTGCTGAATCTGCTGCTGCTTGGCGGCCATCTAGGACGACCGGGCGCGGGGGTCTGCCCAGTGCGCGGCCACTCCAATGTGCAGGGCGACCGCACCATGGGCATCTGGGAGAAGATGCCCGACGGCTTTCTGGACAAGCTGCGCGAGACCTTTGGATTTGAGCCGCCCCGCCAGCATGGTTGGGATGTCGTCCAATCCATCCACGCGATGGAGCGCGGCGAGGCGAAGGTTTTCTTCGGCATGGGCGGCAATTTTCTTTCTGCCACGCCCGACACAGAACGCACGGCGCGAGCGCTGGCACGATGCAGCCTGACGGTTCACGTCTCCACCAAGCTGAACCGCGCGCATTGCATCTCCGGCAAACAGGCGCTGATTCTGCCTTGCCTGGGTCGCACGGAACTCGACCTGCAAGCCGCTGGCCCGCAGTTTGTCAGCGTGGAAAATTCGATGGGCATCGTGCATAGCTCACGCGGACGGCTGCAACCAGCCTCGCCCGATCTGCTGAGTGAGCCGCAGATTGTGGCTCGTCTTGCCGTGGCCACACTGGGCAGTCGTAGTCGCGTTCCCTGGCAATGGCTGGCGGAGGATTACGACCGTATCCGCGACGAAATCGCCAAGGTGATTCCCGGCTTTGAGGATTTCAACCAAAAAGTGCGCCATCGCGGAGGATTCTATCTGCCCAATGGAGCGCGGGAGAATACTTACGCCACGCCAACGGGCCGCGCCAATTTTTCCGTGAATCCACTCACCGGCGTGCATCTGGAGCCGGGCCAGTTTTTGATGATGACCATTCGTAGCCACGATCAGTTCAACACCACTATCTATGGACTCGATGATCGCTATCGCGGCATCTATGGCGGACGGCGCGTAGTCTTCTTGAATCCAGAGGACATGCGCGAACAGGGATGGCAGCAGGGTCAGCCGCTCGACATCACCAGCCATTTCGTCACCGCAGCGGGTACGGAGCAGCGCACGGCAGCCAGCTTTCTGGCCGCGCCCTATGACATTCCCCGACGCTGCGCGGCGACCTATTTCCCGGAGGCCAATGTTTTGATTCCGCTGGACAGCGTGGCGGAGAAGAGCAACACTCCCACGTCAAAATCGGTAGTGGTGACGTTTGCGCCGTCGACGGTTTCTTCGGGCGCTGCATGACAATGGATCCCACTCTAGCCGCAAAGAACGCGGCTAGAATGGGCCACCGAAGACGTAAAATGGAAGCGGGCGCAGTCGCGAAAGAAGCGGGCGGCTCAGGAGAAACAATGAAGAAGAACAAGATCAAATCCCACTTGTCACCGTCACCGTACTCGATATACCAGAAGCGTAAAACTACTATCAATAATGCCTTTGCTTCGGCTATTGCACCAATGGTCGAAATCGACAAAGCCAATTTGGATGCCGCGCTTCGGTTGCTGGGCCAGGATCCTGACGGCGATCTGGAATGCGTCTATTGCGGATCAGACGCTGAAACTTGGGATCACATGATTGGCCTAGTTAAGAAGGGGGAGTTGCATGGTTATGGTCATCAACTTGGCAACCTGGTGCCATGCTGCCGCAAGTGCAATTCCGAAAAAGGGGGGAAGGATTGGGAGGATTATCTTCGTAAAAAGTTGCCCGAGTCGTCCGCTTATACAGCTAAACATAGCCTCATCACTTCTTACCTCAAACAATTCGCTCCCATTGAATTCAATCGTGCGGAAAAGCTATTGCCTAAGGAGTGGACGCGCTATCGTGAGATCAAAGACGAGATTCTCCGACTGATGGGTGAAGCGGACATTATTGCAAAAAGTCTACGAGATGCCGCTAAACGCGCCGCTCTCGCCGGGTAAGGCTACTTTATCCCGCCACTCAGATATTATTTTTCGAGGTATATTATTACCCTGATTAGGACACTACCGGAAATAGGAGCAGACATTCTCTGCATCCCACTCTAGCCGCAAAGAACGCGGCTAGAATGGGCCACCAGAATGCATTTTTTTTGCCCAGGCGGGGTTGGCAGGGCGAATACCCGACAGCCAATCTATCTAACTTTTCTGGTCCGTGCGGGGGAATTTTGCAATAATGGAGTTGCTCTGGCGACTCCGGCACGCGCTCCCGGCAAAGAACATCTGCCTGGATTGCCTGCTCAAACGCCCCCATGAATGTTCTACACGTTGCCTTTTCCCCGACGCGCAATCGCCGGGTGAATGAGCTGGTCGGCCTGCTGTTGCTGGTCGCGAGCCTCCTTCTGCTTCTCTCCTTACTTTCTTACACACCAACCGACCCGTCGCTGAACACTGCGGGCGGCTATCTGTCCGGACATCCTGCGCACAACTGGGCTGGCTTACTCGGCGCAGGCATCAGCGACCTGCTCTTGCAGTCGGAGGGACTGGCGGCCTTTCTGCTGCCGGTACTTTTCGCGGGCCTGGGATGGGTCTGGCTGCGTTCGCGGCCTGCGCTTTCGCCGATTTCCAAGATCAGCGGAGCCTGCCTGGATCTGCTGTTTGCGCCTGCGCTCTTCGGCTTGCTGCCGCTGCACGCGCTCTGGATGCACACGATTCCACTGGAGGGCCTGGTAGGCCGCCTGATGGCCGATCTGCTGCTGCACTACTTGAATCTTCCCGGCGCCTGCATCCTGACGCTGACGGTGATTGCGGCTGCACTATATTTGACCACGACATTTTCTTTGGACAATGCGCGTAACTGGACGGCCATTCGCTTCGCCTTTGTGCTGGCCTGGCGTGACCGCATCCGCAACTGGAAGCAGACCCGCGCTGAGCGCCGTCAGGCCCGGATGCTGGAGAAGCAGGCCGCCAAGCTGCGGAAGGCTGAGGCTGGCGCAATATCTGGGGCAATATCTGGTACTGGGAATGCCGTTGCCGCGCTGGACAACAGCGATCCCTACACGTCAACGCGAGTGCGCAAGCAGCCCGACATCTGGGAGACGCAATCTGCGGCTGCCGTAGCGCGGCGCGCGCAGGAGTATGGCGTGCCCGCCAGCTTTGAATTTGCCGAAGAGCCTGAAGTCCATGCAGAGACGGCAAGCCTGCCTGCTCCCCGACTCAGCGCCGTGGCGGAAACTCTAACCATTGGCGAACGCGCCGATGCCTCGCTGAAGACCGTGACCGTGACGCCGAAGAATGTACACGGCTACCGGCTGCCGCCCAGTTCCCTGCTCCACCGCAGCGACGATCATTCTGTGATTCGCGAGGACGTGCTGCGCGAGGAGGCCAAGACGCTGGTCGAAAAATATGCGGAGTTCGACGTGAACGGTCAGGTCGTCCAGATCAATCCCGGCCCGGTTGTCACCACCTTTGAATTTCGTCCCGACGCGGGGGTCAAGTACAGCCGCGTCACCAACCTCTCCGACGATCTCTGTCTGGCGATGCGCGCCGAAAGCATCTTGATTGAGCGCATGGCGGGCAAAAGCACCGTCGGCATTCAGGTTCCGAATGCCGAGCGCGAGACCATCTGGCTGCGCGATGTGGTGGAATCGGAAAATTTTGCCAACTGCAAATCGAAGCTGACGCTGGCGATGGGCAAGGACATCAATGGCCGCATTGTTCACGCCGACCTGGCCACCATGCCGCACGTTTTAATTGCAGGCTCGACTGGCAGCGGAAAGTCGGTCGCTATCAATGCGATGATTATGTCGGTGCTCTACAAGGCCACGCCCGATCAGGTGCGGCTGATTCTGGTCGATCCCAAGCGCGTGGAACTGGGCATGTACGAAGGCGTGCCGCATCTCTTTACGCCCATCATCACCGAGCCAAAACTGGCCGCTAACGCGCTGCGCAATGCCGTGCGCGAGATGGAGCGTCGCCTGAAGCTGCTGGCCAGCCGCAGCGTGCGCAACATCGACCAGTACAACAAGCTGTTTGAGAACAAAACGCCCAGCCTGTTTGACGAAACCAGCGGCGAGGAAGAAAAGCCTCTGCCCTTTATCATCATCATCATCGACGAGCTGGCCGATCTGATGATGCTCGACAAGGCCAATGTGGAGGAATCCATCACGCGGCTGGCGCAGATGGCCCGCGCCGTCGGCATTCATCTGGTGCTGGCTACGCAGCGGCCCTCGGTCGATGTCATCACCGGACTCATCAAGGCCAACGTGCCGACGCGCATCTCCTTCCGTCTGGCTACTAAGGTGGATTCGCGCACGATTCTCGACGCCAACGGAGCGGAGTCTCTGCTGGGTCGCGGCGATATGCTCTTTCTGCCGCCGGGAACCTCGCGGCTCCAGCGCGTTCACGCGCCGTTTGTTACGGAGAAGGAAATTTCCGCAGTCGTGGACTTCTGGAAGGCTCAGGGCACAGCGGAATATCAACAAGGCTTTCTGGAATCCCCGCGCGACGAAAAGGGTCGTGAACTGGATGGCAACACTGAGGGAGACGACACCCAGGACGCAATGTTTGAGGATGCGATTCGGTTGGTGCTGGAGTTTGGCAAGGCCTCCACGTCCCTGCTGCAACGTCGCCTGCGCATTGGCTATGGCCGCGCCGCGCACCTGATCGACATGATGGAACGGGATGGAATTGTTGGCCCAGCGGATGGATCCAAGCCGCGCGAGATTCTAAAATCCCCGGACTGGCTGCAGGAAGTGGAAGGCTCGCTGCGCTAGCGCTTAGCTGTTAGCCATTAGCTTTTAGCCAGAACAAAAGCGCAAACAGCGATGCCTGCGGAGATTGACTCCGCAGGCATCGTTTGGCTAGAAACATTTTCGGTCACGGTGTTGACAGTCCACGCAAAGTATTCTGCTCTCCCACCCTAGCCGCAAAAAAACGCGGCTAGGATGGGGCACCCGCTAGAAGCTGTTTTTAGTGTGCTTTCTTGGACTGCACAAAGTACTTGGCCACGGTGCGAACGAATGGCTGTGCCGCTTCTGGAGCAGCCGTATGACCCTCCAGGATGGTACTGGAGGGGATATTCGTCCCGTAAAATGCGCGCGTATCATCACTGTTCTGCGTGACCGTCGTGCCACTCAAATCAGCACCGGCAAAGAGGCCTCGATTTCGAGAGTAGGCGAGCAGCTCCGAGTGCATGGTCAGATTGGTCGATGCCTGCGCGCTCCGTCCCACCGGGCCGGCTGCAGCCGAGGCATTGGCTCCAATCTTAAACTTGCTCTTCAATAAATCCTGAAAGCCCTTTTCGTTGACGGCAATCAGAATCAGATCTGTCGATTGGCCGCCAATCTGCCAGCCAAAACTTCCACCAGCAAACTGTAAGAAGGCCGGTGCGCTCCAGCCATCCTTGGTGCGGCAGGTGACAACACCCTGGCCATATTGCCCCCCGACGACGAAGGCCGCCTTCTTGTAGGCCGGAACGACAGCCACGCATGTGGCATCCGACAGAATATCGTTTGGCAAGGATTTGTCCGGCATGGACAGAATCTCCTGAATCACTGCCGTCGCGTTTTGGAGCCGGTCGTTGATCTTTTCTTTGCGGGAATCCGCGAAGGCCGACGTCGCCAACAATGCACATGCACTGATAAGAATTGTGAGTCGTTTCATCTTGCTAGCATCCTCCGGCATCCGGCCATGTCTTAGCCGCTGCATTTTTTTGTTGTACTTTGTTATAGCAACAATCTGTCGCTTTGTGATTGGATGCGCGCGTTTTGCAGAAAGTAAGCCGATACAGGCAAAAAAAATGGGTTGCAGGGCGATTGCTCGCGCATGCAACCCGGATCTCCCAAATCCATGATCGGTAGCCCCCATTACAGCGCGGAATACGAACCAGCACAACGGTACGGAGGTAGATGCAACTTTCGTAACCTGCTGAGGATAAAGCTAAATTCCCAGGATTTCCACATCTGTCTGGCGCAATTCTGGCCGTTACCGGGAATCCTCCAGCAAGGCGTGTTCGACGGCGTGCATAGTGAGCGCCGTCCGACTGTGGACACCGACTTTGCGCATCAGCTTGCTGACGTAGGCCTTCACGGTCTGCTCATCAATGCGAAGCGAGCGGGCAATCTCCTTGTTCGGATGACCAGCAATCAGAAGTTCCAGCACTTCCCGTTCCCGCTTGGTCAACGTGGAACGAATACTGCCGCTGGTCGGAGCAGCCAGGGTCAGCCGCTCAATCAGGACGGAGAGAACCCGGCGCGGCGCCCAGACGGAACCAGAGGCGACGATCTGAATGGCCTGCTCCATCTCCGCAATCGTGGCGGCTTCGTGAATGTGCCCCTTTGCTCCCGCGGCAATTACCTTGAGGATGGCTTCTTCTGATAATGCGGGCGAGATGACGATCATGCGCACATCATCACGATAGACGCGAACCGTCGCCATCAATTGCTGCAAGGCCTCCACCGAGGACGACCCGAGCAGGATGACCGCCAACGCGGGATCGCGCAGCATCTCCAGAATGTCAGCGCGCACGATTGCAATCTTCTGACTGTCATGAAAAAGCGATACCAGCCCCATTGCCAGCATAGGAGCCATGCCAACAACTCCGACGCGAATGCGCGTATCGGAACCCGGCTTCATGGCCGCGCTGGCTTCCGGTTTCTGGGCCGACTTGGGTACTGGCTTCTTCATCGTGTCCGTACTGTATCCCAATCCTTTATAGCTTGGGCAAAACAATGCCCTGCTGCCCTTGATATTTTCCTTTTCGATCCGCGTAGCTGACCTCGCAGACCTCATCGGACTGGAAGAAAAGTATCTGGCACAGACCTTCATTGGCATAAACTTTTGCGGGCAGGGGCGTAGTGTTGGAGATTTCCAGCGTGACAAACCCCTCCCACTCCGGCTCAAAGGGCGTCACGTTTACGATGATGCCGCAGCGCGCATACGTGGACTTGCCGACGCAGATGGTGAGCACGTCGCGCGGAATCTTGAAGTATTCCACGGAGCGGGCCAGCGCGAAGGAGTTCGGCGGGACGATGACAGAATCTGCCTGCACCGTGACAAAGGAGCGCTCGTCAAAATTTTTCGGATCAATGACGGTGGAGTTGACGTTGGTGAAAATCTTAAATTCGTCCGATACGCGCAGGTCGTATCCATAGGACGAGACGCCGTAGGAGATGACGCCTTCGCGCACCTGCTTTTCGCTGTAGGGGTGAATCATGGCGTGTTGGAGCGCTTGCTCGCGAATCCAGCGGTCACTTTTGATGGACATGCAACTCCCAATATCTAAATCTGTATCTGCATCGAACCGGCCCGTAGCCGACAAAATGGCTCTCCAGGGCGGCACGATGGGGCAAGGTAAGGTTCCAATCGTGAGTGTACGGGAGGGCGGATTCCTTGACAATCCAGAAAGTTGATCTGCGTAGTCGAGAACCGGGCGCCGGGCCAAGCCGCAGGATGGTTTTGACTGCCGCCGTTTTATTTTGGCAGCGGGTTGAGCCGCCAGATGACGAATGGGAAAAAGGGACCGAAGCTCGGATATATGTTCTGCATAATCCGCTTGAGAGCCAGCAGACAGGCACCCACATACGGAAAACTGGCCGTTCCAAAATTTGGGTCGTACAGCAGCCACTTCTCTGCCTGACTATAGACCAGCAAGGCGTGCCCTTCTGACCTGGCCGTGTTCAAGATTCCGACCAAATAATAATAGTAGCCGGATGCTTGAATAAAATTTCCTGCATACAATTCATCGTAGACCCATCGTCCTTTGTATTCGGCTGCCACTTGAACGTTTCTAGAATGCAGGGACTCCGAAATGCGCGCGGAACATTTTCCGCGCTCCTCGCGTGCCCACTGGCCAAACTCCAGCATTTCTTTTTGGGAGGGCAGCCGCCCCTCCATGATGCCGTACATTTTCTGTATGCACATGGAGTTGCAAATGCCATTGTTGACGTAGACTCGATCCTCAACGAAGGCCTGGCTGGACGCACTCACCAATTGCCCGGTTTCGCCCAAACATTGTCTGAAGGATTTTGGCATTGCAAGCAATGTACATTGCGCTGGTAGACTTTGCCAACTGTAGATAGCATCAGGGCACGGGTGGAGTGCAGGTCGGCCTGTTTTGCGCGATACTAATATCGACGGGCGCTCACGCGCTGCATCCTCGGAGGGTTTCTCCATGATTAAGCAAGACCTTGTACATCTCGTAGCCGAACAAACCGGGCTGCCCCGCGTCAAAGCGGAGTCTGCCGTGGACACCATCTTTGATCGGATGAAAAAGGCTCTGGCCAGCGGAGAACGCATTGAGCTGCGTGGCTTTGGCGTCTTCAGCGTTCGTCCGCGCAAGACTGGCATTGGCCGCAACCCCCGCACAGGAGCGGAAGTTGCCATTACGCCGGGCCGCGCCGTGCGCTTTAAGCCGGGCAAAGAACTACACATCCTCGACTGAACGTTATAGCAACATAGGTTTCGCTGCGAGCCGAAGAGAACGCAGGTCCCTCCACGGAGTCCGCTACGCGGACTCCGTGGAGGGATGACAGTACTCTGGGGATGATACCAGCAAGAAGAGTTCTTCCTGCAGCAGGCATCTCTGTCATCCCGAACGAAGCAGATCACCGCAGGCGAGATGCGCAGTCGAGGGAATTGTGCCAGGAACACTGCAGGCCTCTACAATAGGTGCGTGCCTCTTTACGTTCAGCCTCGACGGCGCCAGGTTTCAGCCATGAATCCCTATTCCAGCCCGCGGAGTGAGCCAGCATGAAGCGTATGCTTCGCCTAGTCAGATATGGCCGCCCCTATTTAGTACAGGCCGTGGCCTCCGTGCTGCTAATGGCCGTTGTTGGCCTGATGGATGCCTTCCGCGTCCTGCTGATTAAGCCCATCTTCGACAAAGTTCTGAACCCTTCCGACACGGCGCGGAATGTGCAGCTCATCAACATACACCTCCGCAGCCTGCATGTGCAGTTGGCGCTGGGACAGTTGCTGCCCAAACATTTTCACAATCCCTGGACGATGGTGGCCGTCGCGCTGGTCGCCTCCACGCTCATCAAAAGCCTGTGCGACTATCTGGGCACCTATCTGGCCAACTATGCCGGATATGGCATGATTACCGACCTGCGCAACAATCTGTATGAGAACATTCTGCGGCGCTCGGTCTCCTTTTTTCAGAAGCACACAACGGGCACTATCCTCTCGACTCTTATCAATGATGTGGAGCAGGTGCAGTTTGCCATGTCCACGGTGATGTCAGATTTTCTGCAACAATTTTTCACGCTGCTTTTTCTGATCGGCGTAGTCATCCTGTACGGCGGCAAGCTCTCCTGGGTGTTGTTACTTTTTGTGCCTATCGTCATCAGTTCAGCGCGGCGCATTGGCAGACGCGTGCGCAGCACCACGCGCACTGGCCAGGACAAGCTGGCCGAGATTCAAAACATTCTGCACGAAACCGTCACCGGAAATCGCATCGTAAAAGCCTTCAACATGGAGCTGTGGGAACTGGTTCGATTCCGCACCGCAGCCAAGCGCCTCTTCCGCGCCAATCTGCGCTCGGTGCGCGCCCAGGCCATTAGTTCCCCGTTGATGGATTTAATTGGCGTCATCGCCATTGCCCTGCTGCTGCTGGTCGGGCGCGACCGCATCAATCACGGCTGGCTTACGGAGGGCAGCTTCATCGCGTTTTTGATTGCCGTCTTCAAGCTCTACGATCCGGTGAGAAAGTTCGCGCTGTACTACAACAATTTTCAGCAGGCGCTGGGCGCTTCGTCTGAGATTTTTAAATTCATGGACGATCAGGATGAGGTGCGCGAAAAAGCGCGTCCCACGCACATCAAAGATTTTCGCGATTGCGTTCGATTTGAAAATGTCGACTTTCGCTACAACGATGAAGACGGGGAAACCCCCGTTCTGCGCGGCGTGGAGCTGACCGTGCAGCGCGGTGAGGTAGCGGCCTTTGTCGGCCCCAGCGGTGCGGGCAAGACCACGCTGGTCAATCTGATTCCGCGCTTTTTTGACGTGACTGAGGGACGCATCACCGTCGACGGCCACGACCTGCGCGACCTGAGCCTGGATTCCCTGCGCCGACAGATCGCCAAAGTTACGCAGGAGACGATCCTGTTCAATGACACCATCCGCAACAACATCGCCTACGGTCAGCCCGATGTGCCGCTGCAGCGCATTGTCGATGCGGCCAAGGCCGCGCTGGCGGACGGATTTATCCTGAAGCTGCCCGATGGCTACGACACGGTCATCGGCGAAAAGGGCTTTCGTCTCTCTGGCGGCGAGCGTCAGCGCATTGCCATTGCCCGTGCCATTCTGAAGAACGCACCGATTTTAATTCTCGATGAAGCGACCTCCGCGCTGGATTCCGAGAGCGAAGCGCTGGTGCAAACAGCTCTGGCCAATTTGATCCAAAACCGCACCGTCTTCGTGATCGCGCATCGACTCTCCACCGTGCGCCGCGCTACGCGCATTTATGTTCTGGAGGACGGACGCATTACCGACAGCGGCACGCATGAGGAACTGGTGCATCGCTCCGGCACCTATCAACGGCTGTATCAATTGCAGTTTGCTGACGCCTCCGAAACGGTTCTGGCAACGCCCACATCTCTATGACAAAAGCATCAGCCAAGCACGAAGCTTCATCTCCAGGAAAAACCATAAAATCCGTAATATCCGTGAAATCCATGACGGGGTTTGCGCGCGTCACCGGCGTAACGCCCTCCGACACGGCCTTTACACTCAGCTTGAAGAGTGTGAACCATCGCTTTCTCGATCTGCAATTTCACCTGCCCTCTGGCATGGATGCGCTGGAGATGCAGTGGCGCACGCTGCTGAAGCAGCATATTGCGCGTGGCCACGTTGAGGTGCGCCTCTTTTTTGATCGCGCTGGCTCTGTCGCCGCGCCCCGCCACGATGCTGCGGCCATCCGCGCCTATCTGGAGGCATTTCGCGCCGTCGCTGCGGAGAATGATCTGACCGCGCAGCCCGATCTGAATGTTGCCTTCCAGATGCCCGGAGCCTGGAGCGCCGAAAACAACCACTGGAACGAAGAGGAACGTGCTACTGCAGAATCTATTGCTGCACAGGCCATGCTGCCACTCATCGCGAGTTTAGACACCATGCGCGTGCAGGAGGGCCAAGCGCTGGCCGCTGTGCTGGAAGCGACGATGCGCTCCCTGGATGCTGCGGTGTCCGAGGTAGCTGAGTTGCGCGCTGGCATCCAGCAGGCCTACCGGCTGCGTCTGGAACAGAAAATGTCGGAGCTGCTGACCGGGCCGCTGGATCGCGACCGCATTGTGCAGGAGGCCGCGTTGCTGGCCGACCGCAGCGATGTGGAAGAAGAGATTGCCCGCCTGCGCGGACACACACAGCATTTTCTTGCCCTGCTGCATCAGGGCGGCGAGGTGGGCAAGAAGCTCGACTTTTTGTTGCAGGAGATGAATCGCGAGGCCAATACGCTGCTCTCGAAGACCGGCGGCATTGCCGGAAAAACCCTGCGCCTGACCGAACTGGGCCTCGCCATGAAATCTGAAATTGAAAAGGCCCGCGAACAGATTCAGAACATCGAGTAAGCTACAGATACCGACAAATAAAAATCCTTCGCATGGAGTTGCCTGCAAGATGGCAGGATTGTTGTTCATACTTTCGGCACCGTCCGGCTCCGGCAAATCGACGCTGGTGGGGCAGTTGCGCTCGATGGTGGATAAGCTTTCCTTCTCCATCTCCTGGACGACGCGCGCGCCGCGCGGCTCAGAGCAGGATGGGCGCGAGTATCACTTCTCCAGCCGCGAGACCTTTGAGAAAATGCTGGCCGCAGATGATTTTCTAGAACATGCCGAGGTCTTTGGCAACTACTACGGCACGGCCCGTAGCGCTCTCCAGGACGCTGCGGATCGCGGCAGTGACGTGCTGCTCGACATTGACGTGCAGGGTGCGACGCAGGTGCGCAAAAAAATGCCAGAGGCCATCAGCATTTTTATTCTGCCGCCAAATCCGCAGGTTCTGGAGATGCGCCTGCGCAATCGCAGCCGCGCCGAGGGTGGAGTCACGGAGGAAACCGTGCTGCGCCGTCTGGCCCAGGCTCGCGTGGAGATTGAGAATTATCGCGAATATCGCTACATCGTCATCAACGATGTTCTCGACCAGGCGGTCGAAGAGCTGATTGCCATCGTCCATGCCGAGCGTACGCTGGCGCACGCAGAAACCTCCTCAACCGTAGATTCCACAGCAGATACGCAGCGCTGGATGGCCATTGCGCAGCAGTGCGTGCAAACCAACGTAACCGAGCGTTTGCGACCTGTACTTGCCTCCTTTGGATTTCCGTCGTAGTGTAGCTGTACATTCACTGTTGGACGTTCGCTGTCGATATCTGTGTTTCTTTCTGCTTTTGGGCCGATATCTGAAAACGATATCTGTACAAGGAGGCTGTTCATGGATAATGATCCGCTGTTGGAAAGCAAGTATCGCACCGTACATGTAGCCGCACGGCGCGCGCGTCAGTTGCAGTCTGGAGCTATCCCGATGGTCGACGCCAGTTCCACCAAAGCCTGCAAGGTTGCGCAGGATGAGTTGCGCGCTGGCAAAGTGGACTACGTGATACCCGTAGACTTTGCGCCCAGAGAACTGGATCTGCCGACTGGTTACACGCCGATTCTGCATAGCTAGGTTTTGTAGCCGCGACGCAGAGTTCCGAAGCCAAGTACAATCATGTGCATGAGGGGTGCGTGGACATGAAGGTTACCGTAGGTGTCTCTGGCGGTATCGCCGCCTATAAAGCCGCCGAAGTGGTGCGCGCGCTGCAACAGCAGGCGCTGGACGTGCATGTAGCCATGACGCAGGCCGCGCAGCAGTTTGTGCGTCCACTCACCTTCGCCGCGCTCACCGGGCATCGCGTCATCACGGGCCTGTGGGACAGCGACGGACAGATTCCCAACGCCAACTCTTCCATTGAACATATTGCCGAGGCGCAATCCTGCGATGCGCTGCTGATCGCGCCCGCCACGGCAGACATTCTCGCCAAGATGGCGCATGGCATCGCCGACGATTTTCTTACCACGCTCTATCTGGCGACTCCGGCTCCGGTAATTGTTGCTCCCGCGATGAATGTGCAGATGTGGGAGCACCCAGCAACCCAGGCCAATATCGCAACATTGCGCGCGCGCGGCGTGCGGATTGTGCCGCCAGAGAGCGGCCCACTTGCCTGCGGCATGACAGGCAACGGACGGCTGGCCGAAAGCGATCCTATTGTTCGCGCCGTGCTGGAAGTTCTGCATCGCCGTCACGATCTGGTGCAGGAGACGGTTCTCATCACCGCCGGGGGCACGCGCGAGCCGATTGATCCGGTACGCTACCTGGGCAATCGCTCCAGCGGCAAGATGGGCTACGCCCTTGCAGAAGCTGCGCGGCAGCGGGGCGCTCGCGTTCTGCTCATCAGCGCGCCTACGCAACTGCAACCTCCTGCCGGATGCGAAATGATTTCCGTAATTACGGCAGACGAGATGCACGCGGCTGTCCTGAAAAATTTGCCACACGTCACGCTGGTCATCAAAGCGGCTGCGGTTGCGGATTTCCGTCCCCGCATTCAGGCCGACCAGAAGATCAAACGCTCCGGGCCGATCACGCTCGATCTGGAACCGACTGAGGACATTCTGGCCGAAGTTGTTCAGCGCCGCAATCCGGGCACCCTGGTGATTGGCTTTGCGGCTGAAACCAACCGTCCGCTGGAACATGGGCGCAGCAAGCTGGAGCGCAAAGGCGCGGATGCCATTGTGCTGAATGATGTCTCGCGCGAAGGGATTGGCTTTGACTCCGACCGCAATGCCGTTACGTTTTTGACTCCATCGACGGCCATCGACCTGCCAGAGATGAGCAAGCGCGCGCTGGCTGACCGCATTCTGGACGAAGCACTGGCGCTGCGTCACTCGCGGAATGTGATTACCGAGACTGCCACGCACTCCACGCCCTCGCTTGCGCCGGTTCATCGCCACTAAACATGCCGCAACCGATAAACGCCCCGCATATGGACACAGAATCGCGCCAGCAGGCGCACTCGCTGCTGGAGTTTTGTCGCGAGCTGGGCCTGACGGATTATTATCGCGAAAAAAATGATCTGGAAAACGATTTGCAAAACAATTTGCAAATTGATGCCGCTGCATCGCTTGATCCCATCACCCCACCATCGGGGGCGGTTGCTGCACCAGCGCCGGAGCCTCCGGTCGTAGAACTTGATCCCAGCACCCACCTTGACCCCAGCACTCAGGAAGACACGCTCGACATGGCTCGTAAACCAGCAATTCTCTATCCGCCCAATGTTGCAATCGCAAACACAACTGCGCTGCTGCCTGCGCAAAAGCTCGCAGCCCTGCAATCCATTCGCGAAGAGATTGGCGACTGCACGCGCTGCACACTCTGCGAGCAGCGCAACAAAATTGTCTTTGGCGATGGCGATCCCAACGCCGAGCTGATGTTTGTTGGCGAAGGGCCGGGCGCGGATGAGGACGAGCAGGGACTTCCCTTTGTTGGCCGGGGCGGCCAGTTGCTGAACAACATGATTACCGCGATGGGCTTGAGCCGCGAGCAGGTCTACATTGCCAACATCGTTAAATGCAGGCCGCCGGAAAATCGCGTGCCGGAGTTTGACGAGGCCACCACCTGCACGCCCTTTCTCTTTCAGCAGATTGATGTGATTCGACCGCGCCTGCTGGTTGCGCTGGGCGCAACGGCGGCAACGTATCTGCTGGCAGGCAAGAGTTCCCTCTCCTCGCTGCGCGGACGCATCCACGATTGCCGTGGCTCCAAGCTGGTCGTGACCTACCATCCTGCGTATCTGTTGCGCGATCCGCGCCAGAAGCCAGAGGCCTGGAAGGATTTGCAGCTTGCCATGAAATTTCTGGGTCTAAAGCCGCCGCCAAAGACAAAAAGCTAGTCGGAAAGCGGCTCACCTATAACGAACTCTGCGGCATCGGCGCTGCCACGTCACACTAAGAAACGGCAAGGGCGCGGTAAGCACAAACGCTAACCTTTGCTGGCTTTCTTTCGTTTGGGCAGTGGCTTCGGCTTCTTCTCTACAACAACGGACTTAGGAGCGCGGAAGAGCTTTTTCATTCCCTCCTGAAAGCGCGTCCACGTCTCCGGGCCTTCATGGCATTCGTGTTTCATGGAGATACCCTAGGTTCTACTTGTATTCCATTTATCCGGCAAGCCAAGCCAATGATTCTCCCTTGAATTTCGGTGAGATACTTTGCATTTGGTATGGACGTAAAATATTGTTCTAATTCTGGTTCACTCAAGCCCTCCTTACCAAATCTTAGGACAAGACTTCTTACTCTATGGGCGAAATCCAAAGCGTATGTACTGACCACTTTTCGTTGCCATTCGTTATACTTCGGGTCGGGAATCATGTTGTTTGCAATAAATGCGGCCAGCGATCCACCTGGCCAGCGACCTAGCGGCACAAGCTCTTTAGCAAGACGAAACGCATCAATTTGAAGTGGCGTGAACAGACCCGCACAAGGATCAGGAGGGCCAGATGGGGTCACTTCGGAGGAAGAAGACTCAGCCATAAGTGGAGCATCCCTTCGCTCGCGCCATACACCAAATATGACAAGGATTAAACCTAGTCCCATTAGCCCCGCAAGTTCCCACCAATCAATAGGACTGCGGTGATACTCACGGGAGATCAGGTGACCAATGGAGGTCAGCATAGTCGATCCACCAATCCACTTGAGCAGTTCCCAGATGGCATTCGGGGCAAGCCGCCGCCACCATTTTTTGATTGAAAACCGATGCTTAGGCATGACTCATTGTCCCCCTCGTATCGAGGCGGGTAAAGAGTTGATTGGAAAAATGTATCCCGCACCCGACCCCAACTCTGGCAACAGTAGACCCAGTACGATGCCTGTATCAAGTATGTAATTACCCATAATTACCCCTCTGCTATCTTTGTACGACAGGATTTCTCTTGATTGTTGTTATGCTGTGCCGATATATTGCGAATAATGCCGCACAATAATCAGTGGCTCCGGGAAATCGCTGAAGTTCTGAATTTTCGACCTCGGCGGCCGGGCGAAACTCGGAAGACTTCGCTGGACAACGTGAGGGGCAGCTACACGACCCGCGCCACGTTCGATGGGCAGGATGCGGATCAGCTACGCCGGTACGTTGACGCATGGCTTGATGCCGCCCGCGATTTTCCGAGGATGCGGCTTCCCCCCGAAGATGTCGAGCAGTTAGACCATCACTTACGTTCCGCGCAGGGACGTTGGAGACCCCGCAAGGATGGCCGTATCGAACCTTGGATCGAAGACACGGACGTGAAGCCGTTCTATTTGGCAATCGCGGCGTTCGTGCGCATCGCAGCCGATCTGGAAGGCTGGCGTCTCTCCGGTCCATGTCCAATCTGCGGGATCTATTTCATCCGGAAATACAAGCGCGAAAAAAAGTACTGCTCGGGTCGGTGTAGTAAGGCTGTGCCCAGCCAGCCTCGAATGAAGGCCAGGCGCGCCAGCATCCACAACACGAAGTTGGAAACCGCACGCGAAGCGATCGAAGAATGGTCGACGCTCTCCACGCGCGAAGAATGGAAATCGTTTGCGGTACGCCATGTCAATCAAAAGCACAGAACAACGATCACAGAAAAATCGTTAAGTCGCTGGGTCAAGGCAGGCGAGTTACTAGAACCGAAAAAAGAAAGGCGGATTTAAATGTTCAACTTCATCGAAGAAAATTTGTCCCCTGGAGAAGTCCTTCTTCACCGCGCTCAGCTTCATTGGGTCGTTATGCTTCCCACGTTCGCCCTCAGCCTTTTGATTCTCTTTTGTGGTCTCTGGTGGGCATGGTTGGAGAACCTACCCATAGTCGCATTTCTTTGTGTCAGCTTTGTGTGCGCGCTCCTATTATGGAAGCGAATCAAGATGCTTTCCTTCGAGTTCGGCATAACAAACCGGAGAATCATTTACAAAAAAGGGGTGCTCAGCCTGGACACTGATGAGCTATTTATCGGTAGAGTCGAGAGCCTATATGTACATCAGGATATCGGGGGAAGGTTGTTGAACTATGGAATCGTAACGGTTCGTGGTGTCGGAAGCTCCTGGGAACCGTTCCCTATGATTTCCGACCCACTGAAGTTAAAGTTTTGCATCCACGAAGAATTAGCGGCCCAATCGAAAGCTCAGCAGGAAAACCAAGGCGGCATGGCATGACTGTATTTCGGCGTGGTTTGATCTTGAATCTGCATGAACTTGCCGGGTGCCCCATTCAAGCCTTTTTTTGGCTTGAGTGGGGAGTATCCTAAAAGTGCCGCTGGTGAAGCTATTTCCGCATGGAAATCATTGTCATTTCGAGCGAGCAGCCGCAGGATGCGAGTCGAGAAACCTGCGGTTGGCTTTTGATTGCGCAAATAAAACGCAGGTCCCTCCACTGCTTTCGTTCGCTATGGCGAACGAACTTCGGTCGGGATGACAGATTCTTCGGGGATGACAGTGTTTGAGGGCATAGTGGATTGTGCTGTGGAAAAGACCCCGGCTAGGAGAATCAATCCGCAGCGAAAATCCTGTCATCCCGAGTGAAGCAACCGCCAGAGGCGGGATGCGCAATCGAGGGATCTGCGGTTGGTTTTGAAAAGACAACCGCAGTTCCCTCCACTCCGCTACGCTTCGGTCGGGATGACAGATTTTTAGGGGATGACAGCGCATGGGGTGCAGGCACGAGAAAAGGCGGGCATCTTGCTACCCGCCTCTTCCGATACGCCTATTTTGATGTGAAAAGATTCTGCACAGCTCCGTGCGGAGCCGTACCCGTTACGCCTTGACGACTTTGCCGGACTTGATGCAGCCAGTGCAAACGCGGACGCGCCGATTTCCGCCCTCGACCTTCGCTTTGACCGTGTGCAGGTTGACGTTCCAGCGCCGACGCGTGACGTTGTGCGCGTGAGAAATGTTGTTGCCAAACAGCGGCTTTTTGCCGCAAACTTCGCAAATCTGTGCCATGACGTAAGGTTCCTGTCTCTTGATGATTGAAGCGGTACAGGTCTAGTACGCCACCCAGCGGAAAAACCAGACACCAGCACCAATTCCTAAGTGTAGCGAAATCTGGGCTGGGAATCAATTCCCGAATGAGCATAAAATTATCTGGAACGCACACACTCTGAACCGCTGACGTAGCGAACGGCTTCCATCTTTGACGACGACATCCGAGCCAAACCGCACTGCTACTAGCGTTGACGCACACGCGCCCGCAAATTTTTTGCCCGCGTTTCTGCCAACCTGGGCCGTCTTCTGGGCTGCATTTCTAGTGCGCGTTGCCTACATGACGCTGGCGCACACCTATCGCTTTCGACCCTACGGCGACCATTTCCAATTTGGCTGGGAGATGGGCCGCATCGCGCGCGCGCTGGTCACCGGCTACGGCTATGCTGATCCATTCTCCGGCCATACGGGGCCGACGGCCTGGGTTGCGCCACTCTATCCTCTGCTGCTGGCCGGAGTCTTTCACGTCTTTGGCATCTTCACGCTGAAATCTGCGTGGGTCATCCTCACCGTCAACTGTTTTTTTTCTGCGCTCACCACGCGCACCACCTACGAGATTGCAGCGCGCTGCTTCAATCGGCGCATCGCCGTCTGGTCGGCGTGGATCTGGGCGCTCTATCCCGCAGCCATGCAGTATGCAGTCCGCTGGGTCTGGGAGATGACGCTGAGCACCTGGCTCTTTACGCTGGTCATTGTCGTGGCGCTGCGGATGCGCCATGTCGGCGAGCAGAGTGCAGCCCGCGAAACGCGCACGCTGCCACGCTGGCTGCTCTTTGGATTTCTCTGGGGCATGATTGCGCTCAGCAATCCTTCGCTGCTTGTATTTCTTCCGGCCAACGGCATCTGGATTTTGCTGGGCACAAAAAATCTACGCCGCCAGATTGCCTACGCCGCGGCCTCGACCATAATTTTTCTGCTCTGCATTACGCCGTGGATCGCGCGCAATGAACGAGCCTTTCATCAATTTATTCCTATGCGCGCAAATTTCGGTGCTGAATTTTGCCTGGGCAATGGCCCCGGCGCTAATGGATTTTTGATGGAGTTTGACCATCCCTTTCAGGCACCAGCGCAGCTCCGGCTCTACCAGCAGATGGGCGAGGTGGCCTACGCCAAGATGCGCGGACGAATTGCCTGGGCCTACGTCCACGCCGACCCCGCGCTCTTTGTTCGTGACACCGTCAAGCGTTTTTATTTTTTCTGGATCAGCGTACCTCATCCCACCGACGATGCCTGGTATGTGGAGGTGGGTCGCGTGGCCAACTTTGCCTTTGTCAGCGTGGCGGGATTGCTGGGGCTGGCGCTGGCTTGCAAGCGACGTGTACCTGGAATTGCTCTGTTTGTCTGGGCCTTTGTGTCGGTTCCGCTGGTGTACTACTTTGTTACTGTACACGCGCGCTTTCGCCATCCCCTGGAGCCACTGATCGCCATTCTGGGGGTGTATCTCTTTCAATCCGCAGAAAATCGCGCAATCTGGAGAAAAACGCGCGCAATCCACAGAAAAACGCGCAGCCGGTGCGTAAAAATTTGACGCGCAGATCGTAACCCCGTTATCATAGGGAAGTTAGGCGATCTGCGTCCCCGTTCATTCTGTGGTGCTCAAGAGAGTTCTGCTGTACCCAAGAATGGCTGCGTGCGTCGGTTGGCATTGCTTGCCTCTATTTGTTCCGTCGGAGGCTAGTCCGCTGACCATCCAAAATGGTTTTGCCTGAAGATTTTGTTCTGCCGTCGAGCGCGTGCTCGCGGCCTGGAGGATGTATGTACGCAGTGATTCGCACCGGGGGAAAGCAGTACCGGGTCGCGCCGGGAGATGTGCTTCGCGTGGAGAAACTCGAAGGCGCAACCGGAAGCATTGAGTTTACCGACGTTTTGGCCGCTTCCGCTGAAGCTGGTTCCATCACTGTCAAGCCGGAATCCGTCAAGGTTGTTGCCACGGTTCTCAGGCAGGATCGCGCCGAGAAGATTCTGGTCTTCCACTTCAAGCGCAAGAAGCAGTACAAGAAGCTGCAGGGCCATCGGCAGTCGTATACCGAGGTTCGCATCAACGAAATTCACGTTGGCGGCAAGAGCTTTACCGCCGCGAACGCACGATAAGGGAAGGATTCGCTCATGGCACATAAAAAAGGACTCGGAAGTTCTCGAAATGGTCGGGATTCCAACGCGCAGCGGTTGGGCGTCAAGGCCTTCGGCGGCGAGGTTATCTCCGGCGGCTCCATCATCGTGCGGCAACGCGGCACCAAGATCAAGCCAGGCCTGAATGTCGGCCTGGGCAGCGATGATACGCTCTACGCCAAGGTCACTGGCCGCGTAAAGTTTGTTGATCGCGGACGCACGGGACGCTTTGTCGCTATCGAACCGGTTACGCTCGAAGCATAATTTCAGCAATAGCTATTACTGAAACGGCTGGAGAAAATTCTCCAGCCGTTTTCATTTTCACGATGCTTTGCGGGATTTTACGACGCTTTGCGAGATCGCAGCTCAGCAAAAAATTCCAGAATTACGGATGCAATCTGTTCGCTCGCGCTGCCATCCCCGTAAGGATTGTGAATGCGGCTGCGGCGCGCATACTCAGCTTTATTGTCCAGCAGCAGGGATGCAGCGGCAACAATTCTTTCCACATCGCGCCCGACCAGGATTGAGGTTCCAGCCTCTACGGCCTCCGGGCGCTCGGTCTTCTCGCGCAGTACCAGCACCGGCTTGCCCAGAGACGGCGCCTCCTCCTGAATGCCGCCGGAATCGGTCAGGATCAGATATGCGCGACGCATCAGATCGACAAAAGAAACATAATCGAGTGGCTCAACCAGAAGGATGTTGGCGTGGCTGCCCAGAAATTGCCGCACCGGATCGGAGACGCTGGGGTTGGGGTGCAGCGGGTAGATCAATTGCACATCGTTCCGCGCGGCCAGTCGGCGCAGGGCCGTGCAGATGCGTTCAAACCCAGCGCCAAAACTCTCGCGGCGATGCGCGGTTACCAGAATTAACTTGCGGCTGGCATCCATCTTTGGCCAGGCTCGCGCGTGCAGAACTCCAGCCTCCAGCCGATGCTTGACCTGAAGCAAGGCATCAATGCAGGTGTTTCCAGTAATTGAAATCGAATGCTCCGGAGCGCCTTCTGCAAGCAGATTGACCGCCGCGCCGCGCGTGGCCGCACAATGCAGCGTCGCCAGACGCGAGACCAGGACGCGATTCATCTCTTCGGGAAACGGCTGCCGCATATCGCCGGTGCGCAGGCCAGCCTCCACATGTCCAATGGGAATGCCCGCATAAAATGCGGCCATCGCGCCGCTGAGCGTGCTCATCGTGTCACCCTGCACCAGCACCATATCCGGCGCGGCATCCTGCAAAACTTTTTCCAGCGCCTCCAACATGTGCGCCGTGGATTGGATTAAAGTTTGTGCAGGCCGCATCGTGTTCAGGTCATAGTCGGGACGGATATCAAAGACGGAAAGCACCTGATCGAGCAATTCGCGATGCTGCGCCGTGACGCAGACGCGCACATCGAAACGATTTGGCTCACGCCTGAGGCGCTCAATCACCGGACAGAGCTTGATGGCCTCTGGGCGCGTGCCGAAAATGAATAGGATTTTAATCACACTTGCTTCCCCGCTGTCCGATTCTCTCTGTCTATAGGCCACACGTAACGATATCAAGGCTGCCTATAGAAACCATCGGCAAAATACGGGATTCCAAGAATAGATTCCCAATAGGGGATTCCTACCAAAGGCGGGAAATAGGATAGGAGTCGAATACTTTCTCGTTGCTCACCAGAACAAGGCCTTCTGCCTGGGCTTGCGCCAGCAACATGCGATCAAATGGGTCTTTGTGCTCGCCCGGCAACAACCCTGCGCGTTGTGCGTGCTCCACCGAAATGGAGAGTTCTGAAAATCCAAGTTTCTGTAGATTTTCCCGGAAGGAGTAGACGAAGGATTCCGCCTCAGGCAGCCGCCCCATGCGAAACTTGGTCGCAATCTCCCAACTGGTCGCGGCGGAAACAAAGACCTCATTGTTAAAATCGTGGATGGCCCGACGCGCCTTTCGGCTCAGTTCCTTTGCATCCAGCACCCACCAGAGCAGCGCATGTGAATCCAGTAAAAGCCGCATCCGGGGCTACTCTCCCATCCATGCGCGCAACGCATCGGGGGGCAACGGCTTGTCAAAGTCGTGGCGAAGGTGGAAGGCTCCCTTGAAGAGTCCCGGCGTTCGCCCACTCGATTTCACCTTGGCCACCGCAACGACCCGCGCAATCGGTTCACGGGCGCGTCCTGACGTGATGATGACCTCTTCCCCATTTTGCGCCCGCTTCACCAGCATAGAGAGATTGGTTTTTGCCTCATGCATCGTCGCTGTATACATTTCGATCTCCGGTAACGGAAGGTCAGCAATATAGCTAATCTAATCTTAGCTAATTTCAAGATGTATGTCCATAGCGAGTAATTGGCTATCCAAAAAACACTGTCATTCCGACTCACTTAGCACTCCCAAAGTACTGTCATCCCGAGCGCAGCAGCGCGCCGCAGGCGGGATGCGCAGTCGAGGGATCTGCGGTTGGTTGTAGTGCAGAA
>OLLR01000014.1_pt1 | contig 73708 bp, 67 predicted proteins | sample 1604601 | NCBI WGS metagenome assembly OLLR01 (sample SAMEA104055725, study PRJEB20765) | soil metagenome | biome: Arctic tundra; feature: Polygonal ground; material: soil | place: USA | collected 2011-09 | depth 0-0.5 m | reverse complement strand
GAGCGCAACGGCGGCACACGCCTCTTCTGCCTCAGCGGCCATGTCGAGCGCCCCGGCGTGTACGAACTGCCGATGGGTTACAACCTGAAGAAAATGATTTATGAAATCGGCGGCGGCATTCGCGGTGGTCGGCAACTGAAGGCCGTCGTGCCCGGTGGATCGTCCACGCCAGTGTTATTGCCGAATGAAATCGACATTGGCATGGACTTCGATCAGGTCGGCAAGGCGGGCAGTATGCTCGGCTCTGGCGGCGTGGTCGTGCTGGATGAAACGGTCTGCATGGTCGAATTTGCGTTGCGCACCATCAAGTTCTACCAGCATGAAAGCTGTGGCTGGTGCATTCCCTGCCGCGAAGGCACCGATTGGTTGAAGAAAACGCTGACACGCTTTCACTCTGGCGCAGGTGTTGCGAAGGACATCGACAACATTCGGTATCTGGCAGAGAACATGCTGGGGAAAACCTTCTGTCCACTTGGCGATGCAGCGGCTATGCCGACCATCGCGTTCGTGAAAAAGTTTCGGCAGGAATTTGAAGATCACTTAAACGGTAAACCCTGCGCGTATGCAAAGAAGCCAGCGCAGCAACCCGTACTGGTATAGGCGAGCGGCGCGCTCAGGCTGCGCTGCAAGAAAGAGATTGGCAACATGGCGGATGTAACTCTCACTGTTGATGGCAAAAAAATCACCGCGCCTGCGGGCACGTTGTTGATTGATGCCTGCCGCAAGGCCGGAATCGAAATCCCAGCCTTCTGCTACTATCCTGGCCTGTCGCTGCAGGCGGCCTGCCGCATGTGCATCGTGCGGATTGAAAAAATTCCCAAGCTGCAAACGGCCTGCACCACGCCTGTAGCCGAGGGCATGATCGTCGCCACCGAGACCGAAGAGATCAAGCAGTCACGCAAGGCCATGCTACAACTGGTGCTGGCGAATCATCCGCTGGATTGCCCGGTCTGCGATGCTGGCGGCGAGTGCGAATTGCAGGACATGACCTTCAAGTACGGCGCAGCAGATTCCAATTTTGTCGATGTAAAAAATCATCGCGAGGAGCAGCAGTGGTCGCCCGTCGTTTACTTTGATCGGCCCCGCTGCATTCTCTGTTATCGCTGCGTGCGTGTCTGCGGCGAAGGCATGGATGTCTGGGCGCTCGGCGTGCAGAATCGTGGTGTCAGCTCCGTCATTGCGCCGAATGGCGGCGATCATCTGGATTGCGAAGAGTGTGGCATGTGCATTGATGCCTGCCCAGTCGGCGCGCTCACTTCTGACACGTATCGCTACAAGACTCGGCCGTGGGAGATGACCCACGTCGGAACAGTCTGCACGCATTGCGGCGATGGTTGCAAGACCACGCTCGGCATGCGCAGCAGTGGCGACGGCATGGAGATTATTCGCGGCGACAACCGCGACAAGAGCGGCATCAACGGAGATTTTCTCTGCGTCAAGGGTCGCTACGCCTTCGACTTTGCCAATCATAAAGATCGCCTGACGCAACCACTCCTTCGCAATGCAGAAGGCAAGCTAGTCCCCGCAAGTTGGGAAGAAGCGCTTACCTTTGCTGGGCAGCGTCTGCGCGAGATTCGCGATTCGCAAGGCGGCACGAAGGTAGGTGTTATCGGCTCCAATCGCACGACGAATGAAGAATCCTACCTGCTGCAAAAATTTGCGCGCAGTGTTCTGGGCACCAACAATATCGATCACCATCGCACCACGGACTACGTCAGCTTTGCCAAAGCGCTTGCGGGACAAGAGCAGCGCACAGCCAGCCTCCGCGACACAGTTTCGGCTCCGGCGATTCTTTTGATAGGCGGCGATCCGACAGAGCAGCACCCCATGCTCGCCTGGAATCTACGCACCAATGTTCGCCACAATCGAGCGCGCATTTATGTCGTCAATCATCAGGAGATTAAGCTGTGTCGCCAGGCAACCAGCTTCCTCAAAATCTCCACCGACAACTACAGCGCCTTCACGCGCTTTCTGGCTGGCGAAGAAAACTCTGCCTTCGGCGCAGAAGCTACGGCACTGCGCGAAGCTCTCGCCAAGGAACCAAATCTGCTGGTCATCTTTGGCTCGGAGCTACGCGGCGCGACCATCGAAGCCCTCGTGCGTTATGGCCTGTCGTTGCCTGACACAAAATTTGCTTGCCTCGGCGACTATGTCAACTCACGCGGCGCAGCCGATATGGGCCTCTATCCTGACCTGCTGCCCGGCTACGTTCCGGTGCAACAGCCCGGAGCCTTTGCCACGGAATATGGCGAGCGCTTCCCTGCTGCTGCCGGTCTCGACCTGCCCGCAATGCTCAACGCTGCCGCGCAAGGCAATCTCGACGCGCTCTATATAGTTGGCTCGAACCCAGTGCATCGTTACAACGTAGCTCCTGCCAGCCTGAAAAATACTTTCCTCATCGTGCAGGATATGTTCCTCACCCAGACTGCGCTACTGGCGGATGTCGTCTTCCCTGTTGCCAATCTCTACGAGAAGGCGGGCACCGTTACCAACACCTATGGTGATTTGCAGCTTGTGAAGAAAGCCTCTGACCGCGCCGGGGTTCGCACAGACTTGGAGTTGATCGTTCGCCTGGCCGACAAGATGGGCGCGGATGTTCACACACTCGTCTCCTTCGGCCCCAACACGAGCGCTGGCACGCACTCTGACATGGGACAATCACGCGGCGCGCAATCCGGTGAGGCAGATCGTCACGCTGTTTGGCTGACGGCTCACAATTTAGAACCGAAGCTGAGTCCCTTTGATCCCACTGCGCTGCTGGATGAAATTCAGCGTCTGGTTCCGGGCTATACGTTTTCTCGTCTGGAGATTTTTTCTGGAAACGATCAGCACATTCAGGCAACCGCGCACAACCAAGAGCTGGTGCAGATAGCAAATCTTTCGCAACGGCCCGATGGCGTGTTGCCCTCGAATGACACACTCTTTACCTCTGGAACCCTGGGGCGTTACAGCAGTAAGCTCACTGAAGTCCACGATGCGCACGACAAAGAAGCACTTGTCACAGCAGACTAACTACATTGCACCACCGGAAGCATAGCGTACATACGTGAATACATTTTTACTTTTCGTCTTGCTGAGTTTGTTGAAGGTCGCCATTGTCACGGTGATTCTGCTGACCTGCGTCGCCTATACCGTTCTTTTGGAACGCAAGGTTGTTGGACGCATTCAGAATCGCTGGGGACCTTCGCGCGTTGGCCCATTCGGATTGCTGCAACCGCTGGCGGATGGCATCAAGCTCTTCCTCAAAGAAGACATAACTCCCTCCAGCGTCTACCGGCCTTTGTATCTGCTGGCTCCGGTGATTGCGCTCTCCTGTGCGCTCATCTCCATCAGCGTCATTCCCTTTGGCGCGGCGCTACGCTATCATGGCGTCGATTTATTTCAGATTGCCGACCTGAACGTTGGCCTGTTGGTACTGCTGGGCGTTACTTCCGTAGGCGTGTATGGCATCGCGCTCTCTGGTTGGGCCTCCAACAACAAATACTCGTTGATGGGATCCGTTCGCGCGACCGCGCAGATGATTAGCTACGAACTGGCGCTTGGACTTTCACTGGTTGGCGTTGTTCTGCGTGCGGGATCGTTGCGCCTGCGCGATATTGTGAACATCCAAAACACGCACGGAATGCGCTCCTGGAATATCTTTGGCGGCTTTCAGTTTGTCGCGTTTTTTATTTATCTGATTGCGGCCTATGCTGAGACCAACCGCACGCCCTTTGATCTGCCGGAAGCGGAAACCGAACTGACCGGCGGCTACCATACTGAATACAGCTCCATGAAGTTTGCCATGTTCTTTATGGCCGAGTACGCCAATATGATTACCGTAGGCTGCGTCGCCACGCTGCTGTTTCTTGGCGGCTGGTCGAGTCCATTCGGCAATCTGCTGCCAACAATCGGCGGCCCCATTGTGCAGGCACTCATCCCGGTTCTATGGTTTGTTGCTAAAGTATTTTTCTTTTTATTTCTATACATCTGGGTGCGCGGCACGCTGCCTCGTTTTCGCTATGACCAGCTTATGGGCTTCGGCTGGAAGGTGCTGATGCCGCTGGCGCTGGCGAACATCGTGGTCACGAGCCTGGTGCTGGCCTTCCACGGTTGATGGAAGTTTTTTCTAGCTGTCACGTAGATTTTTACGTACTTTACAATGAGAGGGGCGCAGCGTAGCTTCCCCTCAGCAAAGCGAATCGTATGCACTTGGTTTTATTTTTGATCTTCGCTGGTCTCTGCCTTGCAGGCGCGCTGAATCTGCTGTTTCAGCGTCATCCCATCAACAGCGCTCTTTCGTTGATTGTGGTCATGGCCTCGCTCGCAGTGCTCTATCTTTTGCTCGGCGCGGAGTTTCTTGCTCTCGCCCAGATCATCGTCTACTCCGGCGCCATCATGGTGCTTTTTGTCTTTGTCATCATGCTCTTGAATGCAGGAGAAGAAGAACGCACCCACGGCAGCCGCGCCGCCTATTTCTTCGGTATTCCTGGCGTTATGGCGATTTTTGCGGTACTCACCGCCGTGTTTCTCTCGCTGTCAAAAAGTCTTGGCTCGGCTCGGTTGGGAGAGTTTCTTGTCACCACCAGCGATCTGAGCCGCGTACTGTTTTGCAATCTTCTGCTGCCGTTTGAAGTCACCTCGGTGCTCATTCTGGTTGCCATCCTGGGCGCAGTCGTCCTGGCACGAAAGGAACACTAGCTCATGGTTTTAACTGCGGGGGTTCCCATCTCCTGGTATCTAGTCCTGAGCGCGGCCCTGTTTTCTATTGGGGTCGGAGCCTTTCTCATCAAGCGAAACATCATTACTATTTTTATGTCGATTGAGCTGATGCTGAATGCCGTCAACCTGGCCTTTGTCGCCTTTGCGCACCAGTGGCATCAGGTCAGCGGTCAGATTTTTGTTTTCTTCGTCATGGTTGTTGCGGCCGCAGAGGCTGCCGTCGGCCTGGCCATTATTATTGCCGTCTTCCGTGCGCGCGACACTTTAAAAGTTGACCAGATCAACCTGATGAAATTATGACGACATCTTTGCATCTCTGGCTTGTGCCGCTGCTCCCGCTCGCTGGTTTCCTGTGGAATGGAACCCTGGGCCGTCGTCTGCCGAAGACGCTGGTCACTTCCGTCGCCTTGCTCTTTTCTGGTGCAGCCTTCGCACAGGTGCTCTGGATTGCCGCGCAATTTCGCTCGCTCGCAGTTCCTCATGTCGAGGCCTTCTCTACGCCGTGGATCGCCATTCGCGGCTTTCAGGTGGATTTTGCATTTCTGCTTGATCCGCTCACACTTATCATGCTGCTGGTCGTTACCGGTGTTGGATTTTTAATCCATCTTTATTCCGTTGGCTACATGGCGCACGAGGAGGGCTACTGGCGCTTTTTTGCGTATCTCAATCTCTTTCTGTTTTTTATGCTCACGCTGGTGCTGGCAGAAAACTTTCTGCTGCTCTTTGTTGGCTGGGAAGGGGTAGGCCTGGCATCCTATTTGTTGATTGGCTTTTACTACAGCAAAGATTCAGCCGCCGACGCAGGCAAGAAGGCCTTCATCGTCAACCGTATTGGGGACTTTGGATTTCTGCTGGCCATCTTCCTGCTTATCGCGCACTTTGGCACGCTCAGCTTTACGTCTATCTTTGGAACGATCGCCGCGCATCCTGAACTGCAAGGCGGAGTGCTTACCACCATCGCTCTGCTGTTAGTTCTCGGCGCGACTGGAAAATCGGCGCAGATACCGCTCTACATCTGGCTGCCCGACGCAATGGAAGGCCCAACGCCTGTCTCGGCTTTAATCCACGCTGCTACGATGGTCACGGCTGGAATTTACATGGTCGCCCGCGCCCATGTTCTTTTTGACCGTTCGCCGCTGGCGCTCGGTGTTGTCGCCATCATTGGCGCATCGACTGCTCTTTTTGCCGCGACTATCGGCATCGTGCAGACCGACATCAAACGCGTGCTGGCTTACTCCACGGTCTCGCAGTTGGGTTATATGTTTCTGGCCTGTGGCGTGGCCGCGTATTCCTCGGCCGTCTTCCATCTGGTCACGCACGCATTTTTCAAAGCACTGCTCTTCCTCGCTGCTGGCAGCGTGATTCACGCGCTAGGTGGTGAACAGGATTTGCGCTTGATGGGCGGTCTGCGTAAAAAAATTCCCGTCACCTTCTGGACGATGACCGCAGCCGTATTTGCCATCTGTGGCTTTTTCCCCTTTGCCGGATTCTTCAGCAAGGATGCGATCCTTTTCGCCGTCTATAACTCCACCGTGCTGCATTCACTGTTTCTTGGAAAACTACTCTGGGCCGTTGGCTTACTAACAGCCGGACTCACTTCCTTCTACATGTTCCGTCTCTGGTATCTAGCCTTCTTTGGCGCGACACGGTTTAACGAAGAGCATGTGGGACATGGCGACCATCACGGTGTGCATGAAAGTTCATGGACAATGCTGCTGCCCTTAATTATCCTGGGCGTGCTCTCGCTGGTCGGCGGTTGGATGGGTTGGCCAGAAGCGCTGGGCGGTCACGACAAGTTTGCGCACTTTCTTGATCCTGTTTTTGGCGCTGCTGCCTCTCCCATCGTGATTGCCAGCACCACAACAAAGATGGAACAGATGCTCGCAGGTCTTTCTATGCTGGTCGCACTTCTAGGATGGCTTCTGGCTCATGTGCTATATCTTCGTAAGCCGCAGCTCCCAGCGCGCATTGCAAAAAATATTTCTGCGCTCTATACATTGCTGCTGCATAAGTATTGGATTGACGAACTCTATGCTGCCGTCATCGTTCGCCCACTCCTTGTCCTTTCGCGCGTAGTTCTCTGGCGCGGTGTGGATGCTGGACTGGTCGATGGTTCCGGTGTCGCTTTGGCCACCAGCGCTTCAGGTATCAGCTCCGTTATCCGAAGAGTGCAGTCCGGCAACATTCGTTCCTATGCTGGCTGGCTGGCAATGGGCGCAGCACTGGTTTTAATTTTGGTCATTTACCTGACGCACTGTATTTCGATTTAGGAAGAATTTTCTGGGAAGGATTTTGTGTTGAACGCAAGCATTCTCACTCTCATCACCTTCCTGCCCGTGGCAGGCGCAGGCATGGTTACGCTGCTGCCCCAGCGATGGATTCGCGCCTTCGTGCTGGTCTTTACGTTGGTGATTTTTCTATTGACGCTGCATCTGCCCGCGCACTTTAATCTGATGCAACCGGGCTTTCAGTTCGTCTGCAATATTCCGTGGATCGCCACACCCGCCATTCATTACCACGTTGGCATCGACGGGCTTTCGCTCTGGCTGGTGGTACTGGTTGGCTTGCTCGCGCCGCTGGGTGTTCTTATCTCCTGGCGCGCTATTGACCATCATCAACGCGAGTTCTACTCCCTATTTTTATTGCAGCAGACGGCCATGTTTGGGGTCTTTGTTTCGCTCGACCTGATGCTCTACTACGGCTTTTGGGAACTGTCTCTCATTCCCATCACGCTGCTGATCGGCATCTTTGGTCGCAAAAATGGACGCGCCGCTGCCATCAAGTTTTTCCTCTATGCCTTCATTCCCTCTGCGCTTTTGCTGGTCGCGATTCTCTGGCTCTACTCTAAGACCGGCACCTTTGATTTTGTTGCACTCCAGTCGCAGATGCACCTGCTCACCACGGGTGCAGACACAACCGGACTCTGGCTGGTATCACTCGCCTTTCTGCTGGCCTTTGCCGTCAAGGTTCCTGTCTTTCCGCTCCATGCATGGCTTGCCGATGGCATCAGCGAAGCGCCGACTGCGATTGCAATGATTCTGGCTGGAAAGCTTGGCCTCTATTCCCTGCTTCGTTTCCATGTTGAACTTTTTCCAGCACAGGCCGCCCACATCGCTCCGCTTTTGATCGCGCTGGGCGTCATTGGCATTCTTTATGGTTCGCTGCTGGCTCTGGTGCAAACGGACGTGAAGCGTCTCGCCGCCTACGGCACCTTGGCCGCGCTCAGCTTTTGCGTGCTGGGCATTTACGCCTTCACGGCCACAAGCATGGATGGCGCGGTCTACCAAATTTTGAGCGAGAGCATCTCCGGTGCAGCACTCTTCATGTTGCTCGGCATTCTCTACGAACGCTACGCGACCTATGATATGGCCCAGCTTGGTGGCATCGCCAGCAAACTTCCTGGCCTGGCTACGCTCTTTGTGATTACCTCGCTGTCGCTGATCGGTCTGCCCGCACTCAACGGTTTTGTAGGCGAGTTTATGATTTTAAGCGGAAGCTTCCAGAGCCATCCTCGTCTAGCCGCCACGGCCACACTCGGTGTGATCCTGAGCGCGACCTATATGCTCTGGATGTTGCAGCGCGTCTTCTACGGCGTTCCTTCGCAACTTGTCGCGCAGGGCACGCATTCTGATATCAACGGGCGAGAACGATGCGCGCTCTGGCCCACGCTGGCGCTGATGCTTGCCATGGGTGTTGCCTCCGTCTACTGGATGCGCGCCATTGATGCTACTGTGCCCGCATTTGCGCCTACTTCCGTCACACAAACTCTCAACATCGCAAGGATGACGAATCTCCGATGACAGCCGTTACTCCAACCTTGGCTTCTTTGGCGCTGGTCTTGCCAGTCCTGCGCATTTTGCCGGAGATTCTGCTTACCCTCACTGGCGTGTTGGTCATGGTGGCTGAGCCGTTGCTCGCGCCAAAATCCTCACGCAAGCCGCTTGGCGTGCTGGCTATCCTCGGCACATTGTCCGCAATCGCCGCCAGTGCTTGGCAACTACATTTGCCAGATGGAACCGCGTTTTTTGATGCCGTCCGCACCGATGCCTTCAGCGTATTTTTCCATCTGCTCATCGGCGGCATCGTTCTGGTCACGCTGCTGGTTTCGCTCGATTATTTTGAAGGTCACTCCACGCACATTGGCGAGTTCCATGCGCTGGTTCTCTTTAGCGCCGTCGGCATGATGTTTATGACCAGTGCCATTGAGTTATTAATGGTCTTCATTGGTTTGGAAATTTCTTCGATCTCTACATATATTCTTGCCGGATATCGCAAGTACAGCCCAACCAGTTCTGAGGCATCCATCAAGTATTTCCTGCTCGGATCCTTCGCCACGGCATTTTTTCTCTACGGCATTGCCCTGTGCTTTGGCGCTACGGGCAGCACAAACATTTATTCCATCGCCGCTGGCGTAAAGGCTGGTGCATCGCCGTTGCTGCTTACCGTCGCGCTCGGCATGATGCTGATCGGCCTGGGATTTAAAGTCTCCGCTGCGCCCTTTCATGTCTGGACGCCCGATGTCTACGAAGGCGCGCCCGCACCGGTTGTTGGATTCATGTCCACCGCGCCCAAGGCCGCAGCCTTTGCCGTGCTGCTGCGCATTACCTACGCTGGCTTTGGAGCCATGTCGCACACCTGGATCGTCCTGCTCTGGATCATGGCCGTTCTCTCGATGACCATCGGCAATCTTGGCGCGCTCACCCAGCAGAACGTCAAGCGCATGTTAGCCTACTCCTCCATCGCGCACGCTGGATATTTGCTTGTCGCCTTTACTGCGTTCTCCGCGCAAGGCATGGCCGCAGCCTGTTTCTACACTGCCGCCTACGCCGCCATGAATGTCGGAGCCTTCGCCATCATCAGCTATCTTTCTGGCTACAACGAGCGTCGCGCGAACCTGAAAGATTTCGCAGGTCTCAGCAAACAGCATCCCCTGGCCTCTGCCGCGCTGGCCATCTTTCTGATTTCCCTGATCGGCATTCCCTTCACCGCTGGATTTTTTGGCAAGTTCTATGTCTTCACCACGGCCATGCACGCTGGCCTCTGGATTCTGGTCACGATTGGATTGCTGAACAGCGGTCTGGCAGCGTTCTACTATCTACGCTTTCTCGGCCAGCTTTATATGCAGCCGTTGGATGCCAGTCAAGAGCAGCCCGCAGCGCCCGCTCAGCCTGCCTTCGTGCTCGGCATTGCGATTCTGGTTGCGGCCATCTTCGTGCTCGGCATCATTCCCAACCGCGTGCTGCGTCTGGCGCAGGCTGGAGCGGTCACATACTTCCCAAGCACCGCGGCCAGCTCTGCACATCCCGCTTTGCTTCCCTGACTCGCGGCTACAAGGCACCACAGAAAAGGCCTCCGATGCGGAGGCCTTTTCTGTGGAACAAAAAGCAAAAAACTTTGTCCGAGATTTACTTTACCTTGAACAAAATGATGGCAAAGGTAAACAGTGCCAGCGATTCAATAAAGGCGAGGCCGAGAACCAGGAACAAAAAAATTCCAGGGCGCGCACCGGGATTGCGGGCCAGCGCTTCGGTGGAAGAGGCAACGGCGCGGCCTTGTCCGAGTCCGCAAAGACCGGAGGCAATGGCCATCGAGATACCAGCAGCAAGCGGCACCAGGCTATTGCTGGAGGCACCTGCCGACTGGGCAAACGCTGGGACGGCCATGCACAGCACCGACAGCGTCATCAAGACATTTTGTAACGAACGCATAGTAGACTCCATGCTTCCTTAGAATTTCCTGGCAGTGGGTGGTTGACGCTCACCGTGCTGGCGCCCTCACGCTCCCAGGCCTTGCAACTGGAGCGGAAGCGCCCCTCCAGCTAAACTTAAAATCTTATGCCTCTTCGATATGTGCAATGGCTTGACCAATGTAAATGGTAGCCAGCAGCATAAACACATACGCCTGAATCAGCGAGACTCCCAAGTGCAAGCCGAGAAAAATCACCGGCAGCGCAAATGGAAAGAGCGAGAAAAAGATCAGCGTCAACAGATCGCTGGCAAACATGTTGGCGTACAGACGAATGGTCAGCGAGAGCACGCGCGCAATGTGCGAGATAATTTCAATCGGCAGCATCAGCGGCGCAATCCACCACAATGGGCCAAGAAAATGCTTGGCATAGTGAACTGGCCCTTGCGCCTTGATGCCCTGCCAGTGGTAGTAGGCAAAGGTCAGCAGAGCGAGTCCCAACGGCACGACTGGGTTGGAGGTTGGAGTGTCCACATCGGGCAGCAATCCCAGCAGGTTGTTCACAACAACGAAAAGCAAAATCACGATCAGATAGGGAAGAAATTTTTCGTAGCCCTGGCCGATGATGGGCTCCGACTGGCCCACCACAAACTCCTGCACCATCTCCGCAAGTTGCTGCGCGGTACCGGGCCGCTCCACGTTAATCGTGACGCGCACGATCAGGAAGAAGGCCAGCAGAATCAAAACCGCCAGCAACTCCATCGTGAAGGTTCCATTCATCGGCGCAGCCGGATTGGCAGGAGCAAGGCCAATAGCCGTCAGCAGATGCGTGACCGGGCCACCCAGAAGCAGATTCAAATAGTGAGCTAAAAATTGCTGAAGCGGCATATGTCGCGTGTCTTCCGTTCTTCTCTTTCAATTGCGTTCAGGATCGCCAGCGGGACAACAACCGGATGGCCTCAATCAAAAGGGCTATCAGTCCCAGCGCCAGACCGCCCAGCAGGGCGTAAATCGATCCATCCAGACTCTTTAGACTACCATAGAGCAGCACAATCGCCAGCCCCATTCGCAGAAAAAACCAGGCCATCACCGGGCCTAATGGCTTCGCGGCAGCGTGGCCTTCTCCCACTTCCATGCGGGCTACCAGCGCCGCCATCAATTGCAGCCATTCGTAGATTCCAGTTCCAGAGATTGCGGCGCCCACCGCGAACAGCAGCCAGCTTTGCCAGCCCAGACCGACCCAGATCACCGGCGTGGCGACCAGCGCCAACGCACCCGTCAGCCAGAGCGCGCGGCGCAGGCTGCGGTGAACATCGTCATCGGTCAACTCTGTAAAGGACATGGCATCTCTCGATTTAGTGTTACCGGGTGTCGCGATTGGCCTTGCTCGCGATACGAACAATCTGTACAAAACCTGCGACCGCTCCAAAAATCAGGCCCGCAATGGCAGGCCATTCGGTGTGAAAATGTCGTCCCAGCGCATCGCCAATCACCCAGCCAATAATCGTGGAGAGCGGCAACGCCAGCGCAATCTGCACCATTGACTCAGCCTTCACCAGGCCGCCCAGCACGGTTGCCCGCTCGCTGGATGGCGAAGACTTTTTCCCCGACGGATTGGGTGTAGACGTGGACATGAACAGAGCCATCTCCATCCTAGTCGATTCGAGTCCATCCTAGTCAGTCGAGGCCGAAGGCAAAGAAAAACCGGAATCTGCCAATCTCCCACGGTAAAACTCTTATACTGGCAATGGCTCTCACCATTTCAGCAGCGCCAGGTCACCCTAAAGGAAACGCCGCGTGTACGAATCTGAATTTGAAAAAGATCTTTACCAACTCCGCCGCGACAAGCTGGCGCAGATTGAAGCCCTGGGCCAGAAGGTCTACCCCAACAGTTACGCAGCCACGCATACTCTCCCGCAGATTCGCGCCAACTATGATGCGGCCACAGCGGAAGCGCTGGGGCAGCCGCGCGTGCAAGTCTCCATCGCCGGACGCATCATGGCCATCCGCGCTCAGGGCAAGGCTGGCTTTGCCGTGCTGCAACAGCAAGGGCAGAGGCTACAAATTTATGTTCGTCTGGATGCTGTCGGCGAGAGCGCCTTTCAGTTGTACAAATTGCTCGACATGGGCGACCACATCGGAGTCACGGGCTATCTCTTCCGCACGCGTACCGGGGAGCTAAGCGTTCACGTCGAAACACTCACATTTTTAGCCAAGGCGATGCTGGCGCTGCCAGAAAAATACCACGGTCTGGCCGATCAGGAGCTGCGCTATCGCCAGCGCTATGTCGATCTGTTTATGAACCTCGACGTGCGCGAGGTCTTCGTAAAACGCGCCGCTGTGCTGCGCGCCATGCGCCAGTTTTTTGACAGCCGCGGATTTGTCGAAGTCGAAACCCCCATGATGCAATCCGTCGCTGGAGGCGCTGCAGCCAAGCCTTTTACCACGCATCACAACGCGCTCGATCTCGACCTCTTCCTGCGCATTGCGCCGGAGCTGTACCTGAAGCGTCTGGTCGTCGGCGGCCTGGATCGGGTCTATGAGATCAATCGCAACTTCCGCAATGAGGGCATCTCTACGCAGCACAATCCAGAGTTCACCATGCTGGAGTTCTATCAGGCCTACGCCAACTACAACGACCTGATGAACCTGACCGAGGAGTTGATCCCGTACATCGCGCAGCAGGTCAACGGCACCACCAAAACAACCTTCCCTGTCGAGGGCAACGATGTTGAAATCGATCTCGCCGTCTGGAAGCGCTACTCCATGTACGGAGCCATCCAGCATTTTTGGCCGAATCAAACCAATTGGCCTATTACTGAAGAAGTATTTTCCTCCGCCGAAGCTTTCATACGATGGGTTGAGCCTTGGCATGTTTCGTTCATCAGGATGGAAAATGTACAGACTGGAAACGTAGACGATGCGCGACACCTGCAATTGCGAGAGTTCGTCAGCAAGTTGAGCGACAAACTTAAGTACAATGAACTCCCTCTCGGAAAAGCCATTGCAGAGCTGTTTGAATATGTGTGCGAACCCCACCTTATCCAACCCACCATCATCTACGACTTCCCTATCGCCGTCTCGCCGCTCTCCAAGCAAAAGCCGGACGAGCCGGAATGGGTCGAGCGCTTCGAGTTCTACATTGGCGGCTTCGAACTGGGCAATGCCTTCAGCGAATTGAACGATCCCGATGAGCAGCGCCGCCGCTTTGAGCAGCAGCTTACCGAGCGCGACCGTGGCGACAATGAGGCCCATGCTATGGATGAGGATTACGTCCGCGCGCTCTCCTACGGCCTACCGCCCACGGGAGGCGAAGGCATCGGCATTGACCGGCTCACGATGATTCTGACCGGCTCGCGCTCAATTCGCGACGTAATTCTCTTTCCGCTGATGCGCCCGCAGGCACACGGAGCATCCACGGAAGCTCTTCCAACAGAAGACGAGCAGCCCGGCTAACTCTTGGCGTATTTTTCGCGCTGTAGGCGTACAATTTTTCTACTTGTCCCACTCTGACGACCGCGAGAGCTGCATGGCTCCGTGGATTGTAAAAAGTGGGTAGTGTTTCAACGCTGTGTAGCAACGAAACAGGCAGGTACCCGATGGGATTTGACCGCAGTAAATTTGAGTTGGATCACAACCAGCGCCAGCAGCTTGGCTATCAACTCATCGACCGCATCAACGAGTATTTTTCCAGCCTTACCCGCCTGCCCGTACAGCCGCCGTTGCAGCAGCGCGATATGGCGTCTCCAACCCACACGCTCCCGGAGCTCGGCGAGGATGCGGCGCAGGTACTCGATGACATTTGCACGCAACTGATAGACCAGGGCTTTCATGTTCCCAGCGCCAACTATTTTGGTCTGATGAATCCCACGCCCACCTACATGGCCGTGCTGGCCGAGGCGCTGGTCTCCGCGCTGAATCCACAACTGGCCACGCAAGGGCGCTCGCAACTAGCCTCGAAGATTGAGCACCAGACACTCGACTGGATTGCACAGCGCGTGGGCTGGCAGCACAGCAAGGATTTTTGTGGTTCCTTTACCAGTGGCGGCAACGAGGCCAATTTCAGCGCGCTCGCCCTTGCTCTGACGCATCGCTTTCCGAATCTTGTGGAAGAGGGCTTGCTGGGTATCGGCGCACAGCCAATTTTTTACGCTTCGGCGGAGTCGCACCACTCGCTGGAAAAATCTCTCGGCCTGCTCGGCCTCGGAAGAAAATCCTTGCGTCGCATTCCGGCAAATTTTCGTGCGGAGATTGACCTGGAATCGCTGGAAGCGCAAATTTTAGCTGACAAAGCTGCGGGATTGCTTCCACTCGCCGTCATCGGCACCGCAGGCACAACCAGCTCCGGTGCCATTGACCCGTTGCCAGCACTGGCTGATCTATGCGCACGCCACAAACTCTGGTTCCATGTTGATGCGGCGTATGGTGGAGCGCTGGTTTTTTCTGACAAGCATCGGCACCTGATCGCAGGCCTCGAACGCGCCGACTCGATCACGCTGGACCCGCACAAGTGGCTGGCTATGCCTTTTGCTGCTGGAGTGATGCTCACGCGCCATCCTGCGCTGCTGGAGAGCGTCTTTGGCATCGACACCGCGTACCTGCCCAAGTCCTCGCACAATCCCTTGCCCGATTATTTCCGCATCTCCGCGCAATGGTCGCGCCGTATGAACTCGCTCAAATTTTGGCTGACGCTGCGCGTGCATGGCCGTATCGCGTATGAAGAGTTAATCGACAACCAGCTTCAATTGGCGGGCTATTTGGAGAAGCAGACGCTCGCCACGGGGAGCTTTGATCTGGCTACGCCGCGCGCCCTGACCATCTTAAACTTCCGTGCGCGTCTAGTCCGCGATCTCCATCTGGACGAAGAGGCCACAGCAGCCCTGCATCGCGAAATTGTCAGCCAGCTTACCGAGGACGGCCTGCATTGGATATCCACCACGCGGATTCAAGGCAAAAGCGTGCTGCGCATGATGATTATGAGTTATCTGACCCGTACCGAACATGTCGATTCTCTGGTCGCCAAGCTGCAAACTTCCGCGTTGCGCGCTGCCGATGTGCTGGGGCTGGTCAAAATCTATTGATCCCTTGCATGTGAAGTGTTGGCTAAGCCGCGCCGTACACGGAAATATCGTTCCGATGCTACCATCTACTTTTTGGTAGCGGTTTTTGAATATAGGAGTTATGTTACCTTGCAAATTCTTTTTGTCGGCGACGTTTTTGGCAACGCAGGACGCAAGATTGTCCACGCACATCTGAAGCATGTACTGGAAACCAATGCTGTCGATCTGGTCGTCATCAACGCGGAAAATGCTGCGGGCGGCTTTGGCGTAACGCCGTCCATAGCCGATGAATTGTTTTCGCTTGGCGCGCATGTTCTTACCTCTGGCAATCACATCTGGGATAAGCGCGAGATCATCGACTGGATGAACAGCACGCCTGCCGAGAGCCACGAGCGTCCGCGTCGCCTGCTGCGTCCGGCCAATTATGTGCCGGGAACGCCAGGGTACGGTGTCTACGAGGGCAAGCTGCCCAATGGGACGGCCTATGCCGTCATTAATCTGCAGGGGCGAGTGTTTATGGCGAACAGCGACGACCCCTTTCGCGCGATGGATGCCCTGCTCGCGCAGATCAAGGCCCGTGTGATTCTGGTGGACTTCCACGCCGAGGCAACCTCAGAAAAAGTCGCGCTGGGCTGGTATCTGGATGGTCGCGTCACTGCGTTGCTGGGCACGCATACGCACATCCCCACGGCGGATGCGCGTATTCTTCCACAGGGAACGGCCTATCAGACCGATGTTGGCATGAGCGGCCCGTATGATAGCGTCATTGGCGTAGAAAAGGAAAAAGTAGTCCAGCGATTTCTGGATGGGATGCCAGCAAAGTTTGAGCCTGCCAAGGAAAATCCAAAAATGTGCGCGGCCTTGATTACCTGCGATGCAGTTACTGGACGCGCACAGGCAATTCGGCACCTGATGCTCGGCGAATAAGCGTCGACACATACAACCTGAAGCAAAGAAGGCAGCCATGAAGGCTGCCTTCTTTGCTGGGTGAGACGCTGCACCAGGCAGGCGTCTAGTGGGTTGCGTGTGCCGGGTGATGATGCACGGGATGCGGCTTCGCCGTTACAGGAGCTATGCCGTCCTTCATGATAATCATGGCAGGAGACTGCGTGTAGGAATCAAAGGTCGCAATGTAATTGATGCTTGCATCCACAGCAGGTAGTGTCTTCAGCGGTGTCTTCATATTGATGGTGAAGTCTGCCTTCTTGGACTGTTGTGCATCGTCGGAGACAGCCACCTGGACCTGCTCCGGGGTCGCGGAGATCACGATGCCGGGAACCTTGGTGGCGACGCCCTTCAAGGTTGCCCAGACTTTTGTCGCATCATCCAGCTTGCCATTGGCAAGAATAAATTCCTTGTCCGCCAGTGCGAGCGTGCTCAAATCCGGGGTGCTGGCGACGGTCTGCGATGCCAGATCCTGCGGAGAGGGCGGCGGTGGAGCTGGCTGAATGGTAAAGCCGACAACTGGATCCAATGCGGCTTTAGCCTGCGCCTGCACAGTGTCAAAGCCATCTAACCCACCGTGGTACTTTTTGTACCAGTACTCGGCAGCCTTCTGAATCTGGCTATGGAATGGCTCTGGAGCATAGGCAGCAGCACGCGCCAGATACCAGATTGCATTGATGATGTCCTGGGGAGTTTCCTGAAGATAGGCATTGCCCAGAAGGTAGGTATCCTGCAATCCGCCCCCCTGTGTGGTCTGCGCAACTGGCATGGACTTCAGCTCAGAGTGGAAATATCGAATAGCTCCGGCATAGTCCTTCTTGTTTAGATCATCGGAAGCAATCGCGCCATAAAATATGGGCGTAACGGCAGCCTTGACGCGGGCGAAACTTCCGTCATCCGTTCCAGGAGCCGTTGCTCTGAGACCCTGCTGTCCATACTGCGCGGCCTGATCGTCGAGAGGCTGCGCTTCCGCCGAACTCGTTTTCTGCGTTGCCTGGCTACGCAGAATATAGGAACTGAGTGCCAGCGCACGCAGGTTGTTCGGGTCAGCCTGCAGAAGCCGCTTGGCCGTATCTAGAACCTTGTTAAGGTTTCCCGTCTGCTGATATGCACCCATCAGACGTTGCAGCACATCTGCCTTCACAACGCTCTGTGGGTACATTTGCAGAAATTGTTCCAGCGCTGTTTCCTGTGCCTGGGGCGTGGACTGGCTGACTGCCGAGGTGTAGGCGTTGTACTCCGCTGGAGTTCTGATGGTGATGGTTCCCTGGCCGGAATCCTGTGCCAGTGCAACGGGGGCTGTGCTCATTACGATGGTGGCGAACGCCAGCACCGATCCATAGAAAACTTTCTTCATTACCATCACTCCTCGCGAATGAGTGTACCAATCAGGATAATCGTGCGTTAGTGTCGTGGCATATTTCGAAATGCGCATAGCAGGAAAATACCCCGGCATGCGACACCCGTTCTATGTGCAGGAAATCATCGCAAAATACGTCGATGATGCGGATTATAGAAATTACCCTTCAATATGACAAGGGACAATTGCAAGAAAAAAAGAAAAATGGCATTTCCGTACACCCTTCAACACTCCGGGACGGGTTTACTGCAACAAAACCCGGTGCAAATACGGTTTATAGTGGTAGTCCATGCAGATACCAGCTAAGAAGATTGTTGTCATCACGGGAGCCAGTCGCGGCATTGGCGCCGCTATCGCTCTGCGCCTGGCCACGCCAGCGTACCACCTTGTGCTCACTGCCAGAGATCAATCCAGGCTGGAAAATGTGGCCACGCAGGTAATCGACGCAGGCGGCACGGCGGAGTGCCTGCCCTGCGATCTGCGTGATCCAGCCCAGATTGAGGCGATGTCCGCTGCGGTTCTGGCCCGACACGGACGCTGCGATGTACTCATCAACAACGCCGGTCTGGGACGATTTAACGGGCCGCTGCATGCCCTGGAGCCCAGCGAGTGGGATCGCACGATGGAGACGAACCTGCGCGCGCCCTACCTGCTGGTTCGGGCCTTTGCGCCCGCCATGATTGCAGCCGGGGGAGGCCATATACTTACCATCTCTTCTCTGGCAGGCAGAAATCCTGTGCCCAACGCCGCCGCCTACGCCGCCTCAAAATGGGGATTAAATGGCCTGATGTATTCCGTAGCTGAAGAACTGCGCGCCCACAAGATTCGCGTCTCCCTGATTGCTCCCGGCAGCACGCAGACGGAGTTTGCCGACGGCATGAGCGCAAAAAAATCTGCCCTCGGCGCGCTCGCCCCCAACGACGTGGCCCATGTCGTGGAGATGCTGCTGACGCAGTCCAATGCCTCCTTTGTCAGCGAGGTTTTGATTCGTCCAACGCTGAAAAATTAGGTGCGTTTTGAGTACATCGGCATCATGACCCTACGGAACGCGTACAAAGCGGGCAAAGCCAACAGCTTCATTTGCGACAATCCTTAAAAGAGATCATCATAACCACATGGAGCCAAGCAGCACGGAACAACCGAGCGGACTCGGCAAGTTCAATATCATCGGATTTGTCTCCATCGTTGACGTACCCCGTGCCAAGATTTTCTATCAGGAGACGCTCGGCCTTCGCCTGGTGACGGAAGAGCCGCCGTTTGCGTTGATCTTCGATATCCACGGCATCATGCTGCGTCTTTCCATGGTCAAGGAGCTTCCACCAGCCCATGGCACTGTATTGGGGTGGCAAGTTCCAGAGATCGTAGCAACTGTTAAAAATTTAGGGCAAGCTGGAGTTCGTTTCGAGCGCTACGAGGGTTTAATTCAAGATGAGCTAGGCATCTGGGCCTCGCCCTCCGGCGCAAAGGTCGCCTGGTTCAAAGATCCCGACGGAAATACTTTGAGCCTCTCAGAACATCCTGATTTAAAAAGGTAAATCAAATCCTTTAAATCAGATTTCGGTGTCCCTGGCGTCGAAGCTTCCATGCCCCTGTTCCCTACAGCTAGGGTTTTGTACTCCTTATCCACAATATATAGCGTTCCGGTTGTTGACCGTAACGCCCAGTGCGGCTACATTGGAGCCAAGTTCGCCCTTTACGGGCGATGCGGAACTGGCTGTAGAAAGGAGTCTCCGCCTTGCTGCAATTAAAGAAAATCCACATTCTCGGCTTTAAGTCCTTCTGCGACCGCACCGAGGTCGCCCTTGACGGCGCCAGCGGCCTAACGGCCATTGTTGGCCCCAATGGCTGCGGCAAATCGAACATCTCCGATGCAGTCAGTTGGGTGCTGGGTGAGCAATCGGCGAAGAGCCTGCGCGGCATCAAGATGGAGGATGTCATCTTTGCCGGAACCCGTGATCGCAAGCCAACGGGAATGGCGGAGGTAGCGCTGACCTTCGTTGACCCGGAGGTCTACGAGCCAGAGACCGGCGACGCAGCCGATGGACCAGAGATCGTTCAGGCAGAGACTGCACTGGAGGATTGGAACGAAACCGCCGTGCGTGCCCAGGCCGCACAGGAGACTGAGGAGGCCGTCGCCGAGTTGCAGCCCGGCCAGATTCTCGCCGGTGAGGATGATGACGAAGCTATCGAGGATGCGCCCGACGACACCCCAGCACAGGAAACCCCATCCACTAAAACTCACTCGGCAGATGCTGAGGCCAGCACGCCTGGCCATCCCTCTGTCGTTCTGAAGATTCGCCGTCGCAAGTTCCAGCGCACGCCTGCACGGCGTGGAGAGATCGTCATTACCCGCCGACTCTTCCGCACCGGCAACAGCGAGTATCTGCTGAATGGCAAGCTCTGCCGCCTGCGCGACATTCAGGACATCTTCATGGGTACGGGACTGGGACCGGATTCCTACGCCATCATCGAGCAGGAGCGCGTAGGCCAGTTGCTCAGCAGCAAGCCGCACGATCGCCGCGCCATTATCGAAGAGGCTGCGGGCATCACGCGCTTCAAAACAAAAAAGCGGCTAGCGGAGTTGCGCCTGGAGCAGGCTAAGCAAAATCTTGCCCGCGTCAACGACATTTTTGATGAAGTGACGCGCCAGATGAACTCCCTGAAACGGCAGGCGGCCAAGGCCGAGCGCTATGGTGCTTTGCGGCAGGATTTGCAGCAGCGCTTGCGCGTGGTCATCGCTACGCGACTGACCGCGATGGATACCGAATCCGCCATGCTGGCCGAAGAGCTGGCCACGCTCACCGCTCGTGTTGAGGAGTTGAGCGCCAGCATCGACACGCTGGATCATCAGCAAACGGAGACCGTTGCCCAGGGCTACGCGCTGGAGAATCAGGCCCGCGAGGCCTCTTCTCGCGCTAATTCCGCTACCGTGGAGCTGGAACGTGCCCTGACGCAATTGCAATCCAACGAAGAACGCGCCACGGAATTGGTCATCCGCTTAAAGGCCGCGCAGGCCGAGCTGGAAGAGACGCGCAAGCAGCTTGCCGATCTGGCCGGGGAGCGCAGCCAGCACCAAAGCTTCCGCGCCCAGGCGCAGCAGGCCGTCGATGATTCCCGCCGCGCCATGCAGGGCCGCCAGACGGCCATGCAGCAGGCCACGGGCAATCTCTCCAGCGCTGAGCAAGAAATCGAAACCCTCCGCCGCCAGATGTTGCACTGGATGAATCAGTCTAATCAGGTTCGCCAGCAGATAATGCAGGGCGAGACCAGCCTGGAAGGTTTGCAGCACGAGGCCGACCGCCTGAGCGCAGAGCACCAGGGCGTGCTGGCCGATCAGGAACGGCTCGGCATCGAGCGCGGCCAGGTCTCCCTGACCTTTGGCACCGCGACGGAAACCCTGCGCCAGATTGAATCCGAACTGGCGGCGTTACGCGCGACACTCAATACCCAGCGCGCCGAGGAGACCATGGCCCGCCGCAGCGTCGATCAGCTTCGCGCCGAGCACGCTTCCCTGCTGGGCCGCCGCAATTCGCTGGAAGCGCTGATTCAGGGACATAGCTACTCCACCGACACCGTGCGCAACCTGCTGCGCGCGAAAACTCTGGAGGGCGGTCTGGCCCCGGTCGGCATTCTCGCCGATTTTCTCGAAGTCTCCGATCAATACGAAACCGTCGTCGATGAATTTCTCCGCGAGGAGCTGAACTACATCGTCGTCAAAAGCTGGGATGCTGCGCAGGAGGGGATGCGCGTCCTCAAGGCTGATGTCGAGGGTCGCGCCACATTTTTGGTTCATCCCAATGATTCGCAGGCAAAGTTTTCTTTTGCGCCCGGTGAGCACGCTCCGCTGAATGCGCAGCATGAGGGCGTTGTCCGCCTGAAGGATTGTATCCAGGTGCGCGATGGCTTCGGCAAATCACTGGAAGTCATTCTGCCCAAACTGCGCGATGGCTACATCACGCCTGACTCAGAAACAGCACGCACGCTGGCGCTGGAAAATCCCGAAGCCTTCTTTCTCGCTCCCAATGGGGAGTGCTTCCACAACGTCACCATTACCGGCGGCAAGCCCAGCGTGGAAGGCCCTCTGGCGCTGAAGCGCGAGTTGCGCGATGCCCAGCAGGCTCTGGCTCTAACCGAGGAGCAACTGGCTAAGGCTGAGACGCATGCTGCCACGTTGACCCACGAAGTTGCCGAGCTGGGACGGCAGATCGAAGCGCAATCCATTGCACGGCGCCAGATGGAGCAGGAATCGGCCAACACCGGCGCGGCCCTGCGCCAGCTTGAAGCCGAGACGGCCCGCCTGGAACGCCGGATGCAGGAGTGCATCTTGCAGACCGAGCGCAACAAGCAGGCGCAGACGGAAAAATCTGAATGGATTACCCAGCGCCGTGAAGAGATTGGCCGCATGGAGGCCGAGCACGCCGCCGCCGAGCAAAAATTAACCGAAGCGCAGGCTGCCATTGAGGCACTGCGCACCGCCCGCGAAACCGCACAGGCTGAACTCTCTGAAGCTTCCGCGCATCTTGCCGGGCTGGAGGAGCGCCATCGCGGTGCCGCCGCCGCTGCCGAGCGTCTGGAGCGGATGCACGCCGATTTGGAGCAGCGCGTCCGGCAGTTGGAGCAGCAGTTAGCCGCCGGAGAGGCCGAGCGCGTGCAGCGCATTCAGGAAAGCCAGCGTTTGGAGCTGCGCCGCGTCGAACTGGAGACCACCCGCGATGCAGCCCGCCAGCAGGCCACGGAGCTATCGCAGCAAACGGCCCATCTGCGCCAGCAGGCCACGGAGTTGGAACATCAATTGCGCCTGCTGCGCACCGATGCCGATGCCCAGCGCGACCAGCGCAGCAACGTGGCCACCCGCGCCGCAAGGCTCTCTTCTGACCTGGCGCATCAGGAAGATACCTGCCTGCAGGAGTTGGGTGTGATGGCGGAGGAACTCCGCGTGGATGATACCTTTACACGTTTAGACGCTGAGCCGCTGGCGCTGGAAGACGAGGCCTGCCGTGGCTTGAAGCAGAAGCTGGAGGCAATGGGGCCGGTTAACATGATGGCTCTCGACGAGTATCAGGAGGCCGCGCAGCGCCATGAATTTCTGGAGACGCAGCGCAAGGATCTGCTCGACTCCATCGACAACACACAAAACAGCATTCGCGAGATTGAAGGCATCACACGCATCAAGTTTGAAGAGGCCTTTGCGCGGATCAATGAAAACTTCAGCGTGACCTTCTCGCGGCTCTTTGGCGGTGGCCAAGCCTTTATGCGCCTTACCGACGAAGAAAATACGGCAGAAAGCGGCATCGACATTGTGGCCTCGCCGCCGGGCAAAAAGCTGCAAAATGTGCTGCTGCTCTCTGGCGGAGAAAAGGCGCTGACGGCCTTATCGCTGCTGGTCGGGATCTTCCAATACCAGCCCAGCCCCTTCTGCCTGCTGGATGAAGTCGATTCCCCGCTCGACGAAGCCAACGTGGGCCGTCTGGCTACGATGCTCAAAGGACTTAGCGACAAGACGCACTTTATCGTCATCACGCACAGCAAGCGCATGATGCAGTCGGCGGAGTCCATCTTCGGCGTCACCATGCAGGAGCCGGGCGTCTCGAAGGTCGTCTCGGTGCGTCTGGGCGGCAACGAGCAAAGGGCCGAACAGCGCGCCGAGCAGCGGGAACTGGCCAGCGCGTAGGGGGTTTCCAGCTAGAGAAAATCCGGGTGCCCCAGGTCTCGCTTTTTAGAGACATGGGATGGAGCGCACCGTATTTTTCATGCAAAAATTCTCTGAATTCTTCACTTCGCTGCGCTTCGCTCAGAATGACAGCGTTTTAGGTACGAACAGAACAACGTCATGCAAATGACTCGCTACACTGCGAACTCCAATATAAAATTAGGTGTCATTCTGAGGAGTCCGCCGCAGCGGACGACGAAGAATCCAGTGAATGCTGACTCGCTCTATACCGTCACTGCTGCTCTGGAATTTTCCCCGCTGCCTATTTCGCGACATTTGACATTCAGAAAATTTCTATCTCATAAAAATCATCCAGTTTTTACAGTCAACTTCTTCCGTTGACAAACCGGCTGGCGCATCTCACAATCAAGATTCACTCCCTATTGACTCCCTTGAATTGTGAGGCGCACCTTCTTTGCCAGCAACACTCCTGACAACGGACTTTGACGGCCTGCAACTGCACGCGCGCGGCAAGGTGCGCGATCTGTATTCGGTCGGCAACGACCTGCTCTTTGTCGCCACGGATCGCATCTCTGCCTTTGATTTTGTGCTGGCCACCGGCATCCCCGACAAGGGAAAAATCCTAACGCAAATCTCCATTTTCTGGTTCAAATTCCTAGCCGATCTTGTTCCAAATCATTTCATTACAGCCGATGTTGCCGCCTATCCCCCGTCGCTGCAACCCTATGCCGACGCGCTGCAAGGCCGCTCCATGCTGGTCAAGCGGGCGCAGATGTTTCCCGTGGAGTGTGTGGCCCGAGGCTATCTTTCTGGCTCTGGCTGGAAGGAGTATCAGGCCACCGGCAAGGTCTGCGGCATCGCGCTGCCATCTGGCCTAAAAGAATCTGACCGGCTACCGGAACCGATCTTTACTCCCGCTTCGAAGAGTGCTGATGGCGAGCATGACATCAACATTTCTTTTCAGGAAATGGTTGAGCGGATTGGCCGTACCGATGCTGAAACGCTGCGCACTCTGACTCTGGAAATCTATCGTCGCGCCGCCGCGCACGCAGAAAGCTGCGGCATGATTCTGGCCGATACAAAGTTTGAATTTGGCCGAACTGCTCAGGGAATCATGCTGGCCGATGAGGTGCTGACCCCGGATTCTTCCCGTTATTGGCAAAAAGGAACGTATGTACCCGACGGCCCGCAGATTTCCTTCGACAAACAGTTCGTTCGGGATTATCTTGAGAGAATCCGTTGGAATAAGCAGACACCTGCACCCTCTCTACCGGACGATGTAGTGTTGCACACCCGCGAAAAATATCTGGAAGCCTTCTGCCGCATTACTGGCCAGCAGGCATTGGAGTAAGCCCTAGCATCATGCTTGTTGATGTTGCCATTGTCGCGATTGTGATTCTTTCTATGCTGGCTGCCATTTCGCAGGGGCTGTTGCGGGAATTGTTTGCGCTGGGTGGCCTGGTGCTCGGCTTGGTGCTGGCCTCGTGGAATTATGCGCGTCTGGCCGTGCCACTGGGGCGCTGGATTCATTCTCCAGGCATCGCCAACGCGCTGGCTTTTTTGATGATTGCCTTTGGCGTGATGTTGGTCGCAGGATGGATTGGCAGCCTGTTGCGCAAGACCGTGCAGCTTATCGGTCTGGGCTGGCTGGACAGTGTGCTGGGCGCGGTCTTTGGCATTATCCGTGGCTGCGTCGTGGTCATGGTCGCCATGATCGCAATTGCTGCCTTTCGTCCCCAGGCTTCGTGGATGCAAGGCTCAAAGTTGACACCGTATTTTTTACCCGGAGCGCAAATGCTGTCTGCACAAGCTCCGGCTGTGTTGAAAGAAAAAGTAGTGTTGGGGATAACGTATCTTAAACATCCAGGAATGATTTTCATGGATACAATAGAACCTGTCTCCGATTGATTACCCGTCGCACGAGTTGAACAAAGCAACCCCCAGCTTCTATGCCCGATGAGGTCAGTGTGAAACACGAACTTGATAGTCTGGTAGTTCAAATGTATGCCAGCAGCATTACCTACGATGAGGCCGTTCGCGAATTTCGACGGCGCTACATCCAGGAGGTGCTGGCCAATCACAAAGGAAATCAGTGCAAGGCCGCGCGCGAACTGGGTGTCCATCGCAACACGCTGAGCCGCATGATGACCGAGCTGAATCTTGATCCCTCCCAGGTTAAGCTGGGGTTGAAACGGCCAACACGCAGCGAATCGGCAGCCGTTCACCCGATGCGAGTGGTACGCTCAAGGTAGTTCCTTGGCAAAACGTATGGGTACCAGGATTCTTGAGACAGAACCAGTTGTGACACAGATTCTCTCCAAAACACCTGCATCAGACACGCGCATCGGTGATCAGGATTGCGTGCATTCTTCTGCGATCTGGGATGGCTTTGATGCCTATCTCTTCGATATTGATGGAACGCTCCTGCGCAGTCGGGATCGCATCCATTTCAGTTCCTTTGCCGAAGCACTCTTAGCCGTTACGGGCGAGCAGGGCACCCTGGATGGCATCTCCCTGCATGGCAACACGGATACAGCCATTCTGCAGGAACTACTTCGCCGTCACCATATTCCTTCCAGCGACGCTCGCACCTTGATCCCACAGATTCTCGAAGCCATGCAGCGCATTGTCTTTGCCCGAAAACATGCGATGGTAGTGTATCCCATGCCCGGTGTCTTTTCTGTGCTGGACTATTTGCGCCAGCAAAATCGCCTGCTGGGCGTGGGTACCGGCAACGTGGAATCCATCGGCTGGCTCAAGCTGGAAGTCTGTGGCCTGCGCGAGTTCTTCACCTTTGGAGCCTTCTGCGACCACCATGCGCAACGCGCAGCGCTGATTTCCCACGGAGCGGAACAGGTGCGGGTATTGGCTGGGAGCAAGGCGCGCATCTGCATCGTTGGGGATACCCCGGCAGACATTGCTGCCGCGCACGCAAATTCCCTGCCCGTAATCGCTGTGGCAACAGGTATCTATTCACTGGAAGAATTGCAGAGGTCTACCCCTGAATTTGCCGTTTCTACCCTGCAGGATTGCGTACCTTCCTCAATTCAGGCCAAATTCTAATGCTGGCAGCGGAATCCATCTCTGCATGGTTTCGATTGCGAAATGGGAGCCGCTTTCGCAACCTGATCAGCGATGGCTGCCGCAAGTCTGTGGCGCTGGCGCTTTGCTCTATGCTCCTGTGCAGCGCATCCCAGCCTTGCCTGCTGGCCCAGACCCCCGAAGCTCCCGTCGCTCCGCCCATGTTGGATGCTAAGCCAGCTAAACCTGCGCCACCGGCCTCTCCCAAACAAATAGAACTCGCACGCAAATACTTTGCCAAAGGTACCGCTGCCCTAAAGAAAGGCGAATCCGATCAGGCATTCCGCTGGCTTTCTCAGGCGCACGAACTGGTTCCAGACGATGTGCAATATCTAGCCAATCTGGAGATCGCCCGGCAGCAACAAGTTGCCAAGCTCCTGCAGCTTGCTGAAAAACAACAGAGCACTGGCGCACATGACGCGGCGCTGGGCACTTTGCAACAGGCGCAAAATATCGACCCAGACAACCCCTTTGTGCGCGAGCATATTCAGGTCGCCAGTCAGGCGCTTGACCCGCAATTCCCCGCTACAGCACGCATGGCAGCCTTGCCGGAACTGGACAGCGGGGTAATCTCGCTTGCCGCGACAATAACCCCAGAAAGTTTTCACCTTCGCGCCAGCGCACAGGATTTAATCCATCGCGTCTTTGAATCCTACGGCATTACCGTGATGCTGGACGACTCGGTTCTCAACACCAGCGTGCGCCTGGATATGGACAATGTATCCTTTGCCTCTGCTTCTACAGCAGTCCAACTAGTCACCAATACTTTCGTGGTGCCCCTAGATGCGCATCGCGTGCTGGTGGCAAAAGATACAGTCCCAAATCGAAAGCAATTTGAGCGCCAGTTAATGGAGACGCTCTATCTGCCAGGTCTGACCAGTAAGCAGATGATTGATGCGGTCAATCTGGTTAAAAATGTTTTTGGCGTCAAGCAAGTCGGATCCATTCCGGAAAATAGTACGATCAGCATTCGTGCGCCAGAATCCATATTGCGCGCTATTAACCTGACCGTTGCTGGTTTGTACCAAGGCAGCCCGGAGGTGATTCTGGACGTCCGTGTGTATCAGGTAAGCGACAGCCGCGATCTGAATCTTGGAACGCAATTGCCGCAGCAATTTACCCTGTTTAACGTTCCTTCTGAAATCCAAAGTCTCATCAGCAGCAACCAGAGTTTAATCAATCAGTTCATTTCCAGCGGCCTGGTCACTCCCGGCGACTATGCGGCGATTGCTGCCTTGTTGGTCTTCTACGGACTAGCCAGTGGATCCATTCTCAGCCAGCCCTTCGCCCTGTTTGGCAATGGACTCACCCTGACCGGCATCACCTTCGGCACGGTTACAGTCAACGCATCACTAAACGTCTCGACTGCTAAGCAGCTGGATCACGTTCAACTGCGGGCCGGGAATGAGGAGACCTCTAGTTTTCTCTTTGGCTCTCGCTATCCCATCATCACAGCCAGCTACTCTGGAGCTCCCGCAACGCCCAATATCCCCGGACTAGGAGGATTTCCTGGACTTGGCGCAAACTCCACAAATTCAGCAAGCAGTCCACTCGCTATGGCTCCGCAAGTGCAATATGAAAATCTTGGCCTCACGCTGAAAGCTACGTCGCAGATTGAGCGAGATCGTCATGTACGGATGAAGCTGGAAGTAAAAATCGAGGCGCTGGCCGGCTCCGCACTCAATGGAATTCCCGTGCTGGCCAGCCGCGCTTTTGTTTCGGACATCGATATCCAGGACGGTGAAAGCGCGCTGCTAGTGAGCAGTATGACTCGCCAGGAAGAAAATGTTCTCTCTGGAATTCCCGGCCTTAGTGAATTGCCCGGTATGTCCTGGACTGGAAGCAAATCCACGCAGGTGACAGTCGGAGATCTGGTGCTGGTGGTCACACCGCACATTGTCAACGCAAGTCCCAGTTCTGTGGCCTCTTCGATGATTTCCCTGCCCTACAACGAAAAGTAAATTTGTTCGATTATCGTGGCCGCGGGATTGTCAGGTCTAAATCATGACCCAACATTTGTTTTGTCAGCAGTATGATTTGCCCTGTGTGCTGCTGCACATGTCCAACAACAAGATAAATCGCATCCAGAACAGAAACATCGTGATTTTGCGGATGCGTGCGTTCGGTCAATCGTTCATGAGGCACAGTAGAGATAACTAGGCTGGCTTCTTGAAACGTACTCTGGAGCAGGCGGATCAGTTGCTCTGGAGAAAGACTATCCGTCGTATAAAACTCTGCATCGCGAGTACGAATGTCGGGAGCACCCCCCACGCCATGCATAATCCATTGGCGCATATTGCCGCAGAGATGCAAAATTAGGTTGCCGATGGCATTTTCAGGGGCCGCATGACGCTGCCAGATTTGCTCGGTATTCAGCTTCCCCATGCAGTCTTGAATATGCTTCGCCATCTGATCAAGCTTTTGCGTGGAATAATTCAGGAAGAGAGTCGCGATTTCTGAATTTGTACCCATACGAATTCTCCTAAATTGTGTCCGAGCGTCGGACTAAAACAGACATGCTTGTTTTTTTCTTTATCTCGGATGCGCTCTTTGCCGCAGCATCAATGGAGGAATAGATTCCTGAACGGACTGCATACCAAGTTTTAGCATCTTCATCGACAAAAACAAATACTGTTGCAGAAATCCCATTTTTCTTCAACGTCTTTATAAGGCTTTCAGCATTCTTTTTATCTTGAAATGATCCATATTGCAGGCAAAAATTACGAGGGCCAGGAGCAACTTGCAACGTCTGCGGATTGCCTGAGTTTTCGGAAGATACAGAATCTTGTTGTGTGCTGTTTTTTTGCACACCGATTACATTGGAAGCTACAACATTCCTGGCAAGAGCACTCTTTGTATCCGCCGCGCTTTGGCTCCCAGCACCAACAAGAAATCCAGCAAATACAAGCAACGCGCCTGATAAAAATAGACACCCAAACACGATAAGAGCGGTGCGCTTATCAAAGGAAAACTCATAACTCATACGGCACTTCCAACATAAATTTACCTGGCAACTATGAAGCAACCACGGTCGTTTGACCTGGAGATGTAATTTGAATCACCCCACCCCATGTACACGTCAACGTGGATTGAGCATCCAGTGCAGGCATATTTCCAATTAATACGGTCGGAACTCCAGGAGCCCACGGCGCTGGGGTAACAGGAACACACGGCATCGGTGTGAGCACTCCAAGTGCTGCCGCAGTTGCAGCTGCAACCGTAGGATTTGCTATCGAAGAGCACATACCAAATGGAGGTACATTTACAATTGGCTTTCCATCCATAATTGTTGCAGCGGGTGGACCGCCCGTAAGCACTTGGTTCTGGGGAAGTACAACCAAACTGCTGGGTGCGACACCAAAGCTGCACTGCATCATGGCTCCCATACACACTAAATTTGCCATACGGGTTAAGCTCCATTCTCGCGGAATTTTCTCTTGTGCTAATTGATTTTTACAAGCGATCCCTTGAGTTCTAGTATTCCAGAACTCTCCACAGAGTGTGACGCATTTGCCTTACTGGAAATCGTAGTCGCGGCCTCATTGCTCAAGCTGGTTCCAGCCTTATTCGTCAATGAAGTTCCGGATTGATTCGTAAGAGATGTTCCCGACGTGACTCCTAGAGAAGTTCCGGATTTCATCGTAATTGCACCGCTCACATCGATCGTCAAATCTCCAGAGACTTTCAGCGTAAAGTTCCCCGTTACCGACTGCTTATAGTCTGCGCTATTTGTGTGCGATTCATTCCCTGTTACGGTTAGATCCCTGGTTCCTTTTACCTGGTGTGTCTCATTCCCCGTGTTTACCTGAATAGAGCGGTTTCCTTTGGAAACCATCAACGTCTCATCTTTTTCTGACACAGTTACTGATCTATTATTTGTCACGGTAATTGTCTGGTCGTTTAGTACCGTGACATTCATATCTTTTTGGGCTTGAAAAAATAATTCTTCTGATCCTTGCTTATCTTCAAAACGAATTTCGTTGAATCCTGATCCACCCTTGGAGGAATTTGTCTTGATCGTGCTTTTTGTCTGTTCGTCGGGCAAGGTATAGGGGGTAGTTTGCTCCGCGTTGTATACACATCCGGTAATTATTGGCCTGTCGGGATCGCCATCAAGAAAGCTCACTACAACCTCTTGACCAATCCTGGGGATAAATATAGCTCCCCACTGCTTTCCAGCCCACCCTTGCGACACACGCACCCAGCAGGAACTGGTCTCGTCTTGTGCGCTGGATTGATCCCAGTAAAACTTAACCTTAATACGGCCATATTGATCCGTCCAGATTTCTTCTCCACTTTTGCCAACCACCAGCGCTGTTTGCGCTCCATATATACGCGGAACCGGTGTAACGCATAGTGGTCGATATGTAACGCTGTCAGGAAAAGCATCAAAATGGTTCGAGTAATCTCCAGCACTTAGACTATGCCTGATGGAACGTATGACATATCCAGAATTTGCGTCTGATTGATAGTGATTGGAAAGTGTAAATTTACACCCAACGTGGAATGCGCTGCACGCGCTTCTTCCACTCAGGATGGATTGTTCTGCTTCGAATGCAGAAATCTTTAAATTTGCTAGCGATTCCCCTTGATCTTTCTTTTGGTATTTCCCTGGATACTCGTAAATGGAATACGATGGGCTACTGCCAGATACAACAGCAAGCAGATCCGTTCCTGGAGTTTCAAAATTGTAGTCGTCAATAGAGACTTTTCCTGAAACCACCTGCTTGGATATTTCTCCATCGATCATGGCATCAATACTCTTCCATTCATGTTCAGTCTGACTGAATCGTATTGTTTCTATTCCGGGAAGACTTAAATATGAATCTGCATTGTCCGTAAAAATCAGCGTATGTTTTTCACTGTTGTGTTCAAAAAAATAAAATATCCCAGCACTTTCCATGAGTCGAGACAGAAACTGGAATGTGGTTTCTCTATATTGCACGCAAAATTCTATGGGCTGATACGTTGTGGTCAGTGCATTTTTATAATCTGAAAATCCCATGTCTGAAAATACCTGCTCCAGTATTTCTGGAACAGTTTTATTTTGGAATATACGATTATCCGACTGTAAGGTAAGCAGCCAAAACCACGGCCTGACTTCAGCAAAATATGACGTTGATCGTTCTGACTTGGATCCTTGAGAGAACCGTGTCACGACTCCGTTAATATATTGGCTATCCCCGCTGGGTAAAGCAATGGTTATGTAGACGTTTTTACCAAGAACTTTTGAAAACTGCAAAGCATCTGAACTTGACGACATTTCAATATTGAAATAAAACGGTTCAGAAATTTTTTCTTCTCCAGAAAGCATAACAAGCTGTACTTGATCTTGATCAAATGGAGTAGAAATTGAAAATGAATTTGCAACAGGTGCTGTGCTTCCCATAATTTTCTCGATTTCCCCTCAAACACCTTGCAGCTTTATGCGGTTGCGATGGATACGGATCTTTTCATGGTTTTCGGTTTCATCCAACTTGTCCATCCCAGCACAGATTGTCCTAGCCTAGCTGTAGGAGCTTCTCCAGAACGCAGGGATAACCGAATACGAAATTCAAATTGATCATTAGTATAAAACTTAATTAAATCAACTAATTCCGCATGCTTTTCATTCCCAGGAAGAAATTCCCTAAATTTATGCAAGGATAATTGACACAGGTGAACATCAAACCGTCCTTGTCGATTCCAAACTTTTTTCCCGATATAAGAACCTACTCCGAGTGCGTTATCATTTCCATGTTTTCCAATTCTGGTTCGGTCATCTTTTTCAATACACATCCACGAGCCGAGCATAGGCACAATCTTCGCGGTAACTTCAAAATAATGCGAAAGAATTCCTTCCAGTGCAATTGCTGAACGCGGCTTCTGCCACAACAGCCCGGAATAGGCAAGAATGACGTTGTCTCGAACTTGTATTTTTTGGTTTAACTCCGGGAAAGATAAACCGGAAAACGAACGAATGTATTTCGCCATGCTCCCAATATCGGGCCGCTGCCATTCCAGCCAGAGGCGATGCCTCTGGCGCACGCGATACATCAACAAAAGAAGGCGGTGATGAAATATGTCGAGAAAATCTGAGAGCGCCGTATCTCTATATTTGACTCTCTCCAGCAAAAGCTCAGCAAATACATCCGGTAGCGGCCCTTGCGTCCCAGCTAAACTAAGAATATTTGCAGTAATTTCTGCACGATACGGAGCACTGGATACTGGACTTATTTCATAGATTTCACTGGAAGGAAACGAAAAATCTACCCGCGAACGAAGTCGGATTTCATCGAAAACATCTGCATCCCCGTCGAATTCCTTGCCAAAACTTACAGCGTTTTGTAAATTGTGACCGCTCTTCTCATCAACATACATCCGTTCTAATAAGCGAATAGCCTGAAAAAAATCAAATCGATACCCTTCGGCAAAAATCCACTCTCGAACTGATCCGTCAGTCTTCCATCCAAAAGATCGCATGATTTTCTATCTACCTATTAAAAAGAGAACATCAATACTTGTACGTTTTGTATTACAGGACAGGTTCAGTCCCTACTACCACCGGGAATCTCTTCTTCTCTCCAGGGCGATGGATGCGTTCAATTTCCAGCTGTGTAAATGAATTGACGGAGGCATACATGCCGAGAAACCGACTAATCATCGAAGCAAAAAGAAATACGTTTCCCCCAACATAACATTGCTCATCGAACAGCATGGAGATCTCTCGTCCCTGACAAAAACCACGCCATCCATTTGAATATATAGATCGTGAAATTTTCCTGCTTTTCATACCGCGAATCCCATCAATTTGCCGATGAATGGCTGCGGTATCCGATAAGCTATAGAGTTTCAACGTGCGCTTGAATGTATCTAGTGAAGATGGGTCATCTTCGAGGGAAAGATAATTTAAAGCCAAATTTGAGATCAAGGCCCAGCGACTGCTTCCACCTAATGGAGGGTATCCGGTTGGTGTTGGTTTTCTTAAAAAATGAATGTGCGCAACTGGCGCGGCATCTTCCATTTGCAGCATGGCATTTTCAGGTAATTGCAATGCCAAGTCTCGATTTGTACATACCATGTGGGCATAGATTGTTTGATTGGGCGGATTGCTCGGATCAAAGGATAAATCGACAAAGGACACATAGACTTCAGTCCCGGAATAATCTGTACGTTGGGATGTTTCTCTGCGTGCGTACCAATACGATTGCTGGTCAGTATCAGAATCTACGCTAGAGATTGCATACAGAGGTCTGAGTTTTTTCTCTTCTTCCCCTGGATTTGAGGATGAGGAAACCGAAAGCACTGTATGAACTTCCATGGTGCGCTCGCGGCGCAGGTCAGCAACCAGTCGATATTCAGATTGCGTGTGATCCAGACGAATCGGTTCACTGGTACGTTGAAACAAGTTGATGATCGGCGTACAGCCGAGTACGAATGTATCCCCTGGAATCTCCTGGCGGTCGCGCGGAACGATATCAAGGGGAAATAAAATATCGATAATCTTTGCACTTGGATTTTTTTCCAATGAAGACACATCGAAAAATAAGTACTTTTCTGGCAATGAAAAATATTCCTGCAGGAGCCGATATGCAGGGTGGGACTGACTGCTATAGGGAATTACATCCTCATCCAGAGCGAAGCCAACTGGTTGCAGTGAATTTTTCGGCAGCAATACAGCTTTCTGCTGCTCTTCATCAAAAAGATAGACACCTTGCGCGTGCGAAAAGATCAGTTCATAGAGATTCCCAGTTACCTGTGCATCCCCGCTGATATGGAACCGGAGTTGTTTTAAGTTGAGATCCTTTAATGTTCCACTCTGGGCTTCGATTTGAATACGAAGAACGGATGCCACTCCTGGCGCTGCATCGAGAAAGTCAAATTGCGACTTCGCTTCAATCTGCGCATCGCGAATGCGTAATGGCCAAAGGGTTACAGGATAGGCCGTGCGAAAACGACAGGTAAGCCCATCTGCAGTTTGAGAAAAAAGGCTTGTGTGCCGAGGAATGAGATGGCCAGTAGTCAATTTTCCGCGCGCAGGATCAGGCAGAAAACGAGCTATAGACATCGGCGGGATTGGCTGCACCAGATGCGGGTACAGGATACCCAACAGAGAATTGGTGACCTCTGGAAATTCATCGTTCAGTCGTCGTTGTATGCGTGCCGTAAGAAATGCAAAAGACTCGATGAGCCTCTCAACATGCGGATCGCTGGATCCTTCAGCGGAAAGTTCCAAGCGTTCAGCTATCTTCGGATATTTTTGGGCGAAACCCTGACCAGCTTGCCGTAGGTAGGCCATTTCTGATCGGTAATATGCAAGCAGTTCTTCTTGATCCTTCATCCTGGTAACTGCGGGGAAGTATTCTTATCCGCTTCCTTTTTATCTGGCGCCGCGAGTATTTCAATGGCTCCAGATTCACGATGTAGAACAACAGGGAAAGCCACCGGCTCCAGCAAAACGCCAATACGCAACATCCCATAGATGGCACCATCAACAGAGCGATGATCTGAGGACGATTCCAGCAATTCCACGCGTACGTTTTGTAGTCGCGGTTCAAACGCTGTAACAGCAGAAGCGATTAAGCGAGTAAGCTGCTGTCGATCTGTGGGGCTAGCTCCACTATATGAGGAAAAATTTGGTATCCCGTAATCCAAAACCGTGGCTTTCGATGGATCAAGCACAAAGTTCTCTGTACGCCTTGTATTCAGCAGACGAATTAGTTCGCGCTGAACAGACTGCATCAACCCTTCGCGATCATACACGCGATAGGATATGCGTTCTTTTTTTGCTCCCGGATCCTCATCGACCAAGCGGTCAAAAAGCAGAACCCGGGAGCCTTCCATCTGTTTCGGCTGCATACTTTATGTCGCTGAATTGTTTTCCAGGCTCCACTTAGCCGCGTTTGTACCCGCATCGCTTACTGCACCCACCTGCTGCTTGTAAGCCCAGTTGATCGCTGTGTAGTTGAACGTGACCGTCTCTTGTGGCTTGCCGCCGCCTCCGCCACCAACAGAGACGGAAGAGATAAGCGCATTTGTCAGTTGATACACCATGAATGCGTTTACCTTACCCGCCTCATTTTGCCCAACGGTAATTTTTACTGTCGCCAGCACCTTGGCCTGATTGCAACAATCAATCAGATTGCAGGATGCCAGATCAACATACTTGGTAATCGTAAAATCCTGGTGATGTGGTTTTCCAGAGGTACGCTTCTGGTTGCTCTGATCACCAGTAATTTGCTGTGCAACTCCGTGGCTGAAGGATAGGATTTCGATCTTGTCGGTGTAATCGGTAAGTTTGCACTCGCCTTTTACCGCATCGCCGCAATCCAGAATTAATACGTCCATGAGAGTTCTCCTCGTTGTGATTCTGGCTCAATCGCCGATCTTGGCTGCCCCGAATGACGCGCATCCGGGGCAGAGAAACCAACTACTTTGCTGGGGCGGGAAGATCCGCAACCAACCGAATCGAAACGCTCAGTTCATCAAGTTGAAAATGCGGCTTTAAGAATACGACGGAGCGATACGATCCAGGCTTGCCCGGAATATCGAACACGTCCACACGCGCTGACCGCAATGGATATTGCGCCTTAACAGACTGCGGAGCATCATCGTTCAGCAGCACATAATCAGCAATCCACGTATTCAGGTAATTGGCCACATTTTCTCTGGTCATAAAGCTGCCGATTTTATCGCGCATGATGACCTTGATGTAATGGGCAAATCTGGATGCCGCAAGAACATAGGGCAGCATGGCAGAAACACGGGCGTTGGCATTCGCTTCATTCGTGTTGTAGAGCTTGGGTCTGTTGGTTGTTTGTCCTCCAAAGAAAGCAGCCTGATCGCTGCTCTTGCGGTGACATACAGCAATAAAGCCCAAGTTGTTTAATTCGTTTTCACGACGGTCGGTAATGGCGATCTCTGTAGGACACTTCATGGCAATGTCGCCTTCATCGGTGTGGAAGGTGTGAACAGGCAGGCCTTCGATAAGTCCGCCTCCTTCAACGCCGCGAATTGCAGCACACCATTTATAGTGCGCGAAGGCATCCGTGATTCTCTGCCCCAGCGCGTATGCGGAGTTGCCCCACAAATACTTGGAGTGATCCTTGCCGTCGACATCTTCTACAAAATTGAATTCATCGACAGGAACCGTATCGGGGCCATAGGGAAGGCGCAGCAGCACATGCGGCAGCGTCAGGGCAACGTAACGGGAATCTTCTGAATCTCGAAACGCTCGCCACTTGATGAGTTCCGTTGACTCAAATCCCTTGGCCAGATCGCGGGGAACACCCATCTCCGTAAAGCTGTCCCAATCAAAGAGCTTCGGACTTGCCGCCGTAATAAAGGGAGCATGTGCAGCCGCAGCAACGTTGGAAATCTTCTCCAGCATGGCAATATCCTGCGGATGCCGACCGAATTCATAGTCGCCAATCAAGACACTGTAGGGATTGCCGCCGAAGGTGCCATATTCATACTCATATACCTGCTTGAAGAGCGCGCTTTGGTCGAACTCCGTGGCCTTTTCAAGATCGGCCAGCAGTTCTTTTTTGTTGACATTCAGCAGACGCAGTTTCAGCATGGTACCGGTTTCCGTGTTGGTCACCAGATAAAACAAGCCGCGCCATGCCGCTTCCAAAGATTGAAACTCTGGCGCGTGCATGATGGCATTCAACTGATCGCTCAGTTGCTGGTCGATCTCGGCAATGCGTTGCTTGATGCCGGCAACCACAGAGTTTTTCCCTACCGTCATGCCCTCATCGAGCACCTGCACGGCATACTCAGAGAGCAAGTTGATCGCGTAGGGACGTTGGGAATCATCGCGCGCGATCTTTCCCTGCTGGATAATGCGGTCAAGAACCGCAACCGGCGCGCCGCCTGCCTTGGTGGTGCCTGTTTCTGGGGTATCGTTAGGCATTGGGAGTCCCTCCTTCTGGCGTATTTGCGGCCTTCAATTGTTTCAGATCGTCTGGATTGGCGACTGTCTGCTGCAACATGTTATCAAGGGTATCGTTGCCGTCAAGCTTGGCGAGCAGGTCATTTAGTTTTTGACGCGACTCAAACAGCTTGCGCAACGCATCTACCTGACGCACGATGCTTACAGGACTGAAATCATCCAGGCTCTTAAACTTCAATTCGACATTGGTCTGGCCACCATCTTTGGAAAGATGGTTATCCACGCTGGCCACCATGCGGGGGTTTATGGACGCGAGTACGGCATTGAAGTTGTCCCGGTCGATCTCAATAAACTTTCTTTCCTTCAGCGCAGGCAGTGCCTCTTCGGGCTTGCCTGACAGATCGGCAAGAATACCGACAACGAGCGGGAGTTCCTTCTTTTGGATGGCGCCGCCAATCTCTACGTCATAGGTAATCTGTACGCGAGGCGGGCGAATTCGGTCTAGCTTATGCTGTGTACTTTCCGGCATGATTTCCTCTCTTTTATAAATAGGTGAACGTTCAAAACATCACTTTTTGGGAGAATCGATTTGCAACAACCCTGCAACATCTTTGAGCGCGCCTTCATGGCTGAGCAACTCCGGCAACAGCTGTCCTAAATCCATGCTGCCCCAGGCAATGGCGCGTCGAATCAAATAGGGCACGGGACTATGCGGCTCCGTGCGCGTAAGATAATCGGCAATCTCCGCAAGGCCTCGATAGGCATCTTTGCGACTGCGAATCGCAACCGATACTACCGCCGGAGTTGCGGAATCATCTGGCATTACGGACTGTACCTCCTCGATAACCGGATCAAGACTCAAGGCCATGCTATCTGCTTTCACCAGCGGAGCAATTACAGAAGCAATCGATGTTAGAACCTCCTGCAGTTGCCGCATACCTGGATTCTGCGGGCCATACAATGTATCGAACATCTTGTCGAGATCGCGACATACCTGCGCTGCTTCGCGCAATTGTCGATCCAGATCACGATAGAATTCGTCGGGCGTTGAAGCCATGCTACGCTGCAACAGTCCCAGCTCCGATTTTGTGTTCTCTGCTCCCTGTGGTCTACGGCGCACTAAATTCTCTGCATGTTGCGCCGCTTCCCACCGTGCAAAGCTCACCACGGGCATCATGGTCGTATCCATAGGAAACGCAACCGTAATGAATTTTATTGCGGTGGGCAACTTTTCGTTAATCCATGTTAGCTGCCCTGTACGATACTCCAGATCATCCACAGAAGGAAACATGGTTTCCCAAAATATCTCATGCAGGCCACGAATCAAATTCAAGCCGCGGCTCAGACCCGGCAGTGCATAGAGATGGATCCAGGCCTCCGTGAGCCAGATGGCAATCTGCAAGTCTTTGGTTCTACGGCTCAGAGCCTCTGAGCAGAGGCTTTCCACGGCAGACCAGTCCGCGCGTTTTGGATCTCGCTGCCAAACCCCTTGCGGCAACTCCATCTCTTCCCGCCGTGCTTCCTGGATGCGGTCATAGGTTCCTTCGTAGCGGAGAGACTCCCCGGCTGGCGCGGAGGCAGTAATGGGCTGCAACAATACCTGCAATTCTGGCATAACCTGCGTGCTGCTCATAGCTGCCCTCCTGTCTTCTGCGCCGTATCGGTTCCAGGCTCCAATAGAGGAGCTTTACCCGGGAAGTCCATGCTGTGCAAACTATCCTGCTTGCCGGGCGCAGTTATATTCATCCCCAAAAATACACGGGCACTCGTCGAAGATTTTCCGTTCACCGTGGCCCCGTGCGACCCGTTCGCATCTTCATCGGTCTGGAACATCAGAGTAAAGGGTTGTGGGTCGACCAACTGATCAAAATCTGTGATCGGCGTGCTGTGATCGGCCATCATACTCAGCAACGACCAGTCGTCGTTGAAGTGAAAGGTAAGCGTCTGGCCAGCAAGATCAACCCCTGGACGTACCACATTCAAAAACGGCATGGACGGAGAATTTTTTGCCCAGCGAAGAGTCAGTGTTATGGGCTGACCATATATCCAGCGTCCTGCGCGCGCAGGCTCATTCGACTGGAAAACATCCTGCCCAACCTGCAACGTCCACTGCATAATCTGATTGCCCTGAATCTCGCGATCCTGATTCACACGGAAGTGCGGGGTGAAATCGATCGCGGGAAGGCTCGGCTGACCGGGCTTGCCAAGCATGGAAGCAAAAAACGGCCTGGAGGTCTGCATCTGCTGCAGGAATGTGCGCGCTACCTGGCCCGATGCGCCGTAGCTTGTATCCTGCTGCAAAGCTTTCTGGATTAAATCTGCGTAGGCATCAAAGGCCGCATAGAAATCGTGAATGGATTGTGGGTCTGCCTCCATTCCAATCACCGCATCGGATGCCGGAGCAAAGGGGAAGCGGCCCGCCAGTTCGCGATTAAAGATGCTGGCCAGATTGCCATACTCTCTGGTCACGTCGAAGGTGCTCAGCACTTGACACCGCTTGTATAGATCAAGCCGGATTGTGCTGCGAACCTGCAGGAAGTAATCTGATCCCTGCGACTTGTATGCAGCCTTCGCGTTCACGACACACAGATCAGATGGACTCATCTTGTCCATGTCCGTTTCAAGAAATGTTTCCAGTTGCGCCACAGAGTTTCCGGGGCGCTTGCTATCGTAATACTTCAGCTCGGTACCAATCTTCTGCCAGCGATTGAAGGCGGTGCGTGCAGTGGGAGAAATCTCCGCATGTTGCATTTGCAAAAAGCGAACCAGTGGCGCAGCAGCATTGTTGTATGAGCGCACGCGCTCCCGTTGCAGGCTTAGATAGGTCTGCATATCCTCTGCCGTTTGCGCGTTCAGAACGGCAACCGTTGGGGTTGTATCGCCCCGCCAGTTGTCATACGCGACATCAGGAATCGTATAGGGCTGCTCGGAATCGAAGGTCGTATTCAACTGCACTAACAAGCTGGAAGCCTGATTTGAAGTTACACGGCGAAGCCTATCATACGGCCCGGTCATATCCAATTGATAAAAAGTATTGAGCAGTTGCGAGAGCGTGTCCGCGGAGCTTTGGAAGCCCTGCACTGCTGGCAGAATGTCCTGGTTAAGAGAAGCATTGTCGCCACTGGCGGTATTGGGACGGATATTTTCTGCCTGAACCGCCTCATCCTCCATAGCCACCGCAAGCCGCTGGCTGGCAATCCTTTCAAAGGCCGAACGTAGGCTGGCAGGCGCGTTCTGCAAGTCTTCCTCGACATAATGGTTATATGTGTCGGGAAGCGCGATGGCCTCGCCCAGGATCGCGTTGTTCCATTCAACATGCATGCCCTGTGTCGGAGCATCCTGAACCTTCTGCGCGCTTGTCTTTGCAACAAAGGACAGGTTCATTAGATTGTCGAGCGCCATGTGAACCTTTTCCGCGTTATCGCTAAAGGCCAGGCTGTTATCATCAACTTCCGTCAGCGGCCCGGTTAGCGTGGTCTGTTGATCGGCAATGTTGTCGGTAAGCTTGTTGAAGCTCGTCTCCGCACTGTATGGGATCCACTGCTGCAAGTATGGCTCAAAGTAATGGGAAGAGCGCAGCGGCGCAACGGTAAGGGCATAGATCTCGCCGGATGGAGCGAAATGTTGCGCAGCAACCCATTGCAGCTCCGGGGATTGGAAAGCGATCTCCGTCGTATGGAAGGCCTGTTGCAGCGCCGTCAACTGCTCGTATGTCACCAGCATCTGGCTGTTGATCTGATCCAGCGTTCCGCCCAAATCCTGCAACGAAAGCAACACGGGATTGTGTTCGATCCATATCGTAAAAAACAGGGTCGTCAGTTGTTCCATCTTCTGGGAGGCGCGCTGGATGTCGGGCTGCTGATACACAAAGGGTGCCCAGGTCGCCTGCTGCAACGCTTCTTCAAAATATGGATTTTGTGGCGCGCCCATGTCCACGGTAATTTTCTTACCTGATATGTAATTTTCCAGATCGAGAATGGCGGAAACTCCGGCGCTGCCGCCACGTTTGCGGATGCTTTCATACAGCGCAATATTATTTTCCAGTGCCTGCATCTGGTCAATGTAGGCACGCAGTTGCTGATACTCCGGGAGGGCCTGCACGCTAAAATTCACTACGCCAGACGGGCTGGATTGCGCGGGAACCGTGGGCAGAGGCCTGGCCTCCGTATCGGTGATTTGCGCAGCGCGATGCTCCAGCCCATTATTAAAGCTCTCCAGCACAAGAACGCGAAAGGCTGGAACCATCGCCGAACGGATCGAGCCGTCAATCGGACTCAGCCAAGAAGCCGGCAAAAATACCGAGCGGAAGCTCTGCGTCTGAAGGCTCGCCATGGCCTGCAACAAGTCCCCGGCATCCGTGGGATCGCTGGTCGATACGATCTGACCGGAGGCATTCACGGTGCTGGTATTCAGATCATGGACAATCATGCCCAGCAGCGGCGTGACCTTGCTCTTGGCATTCTGGAGCCGCATATAGTTCAGCGTCGTACCCAGCGCCAGCACCACCACCATCATGGCCGTGGCAACCTGCAACGCAATCGTGGTGCGATTCCTTGTATAGAAATAATTGGAGATCGGATGCGCAATTCCCCGCTCCACAAAAATCTTTTTGACAAAGAGATCGTAGACAAAGGCGATGCGCTCTTCTGGCCCATTCCAGGCTTCAAAGATCGGCGGAATAATGGATGTCTCCGGCGCCCCCCAGGAAAGCGCCACAGGCTGCGGTGGCAAAATATCCACGCCCGATTGGGTCGGCTGCGCCTGCTCCTGAAACTCTCCGGTAAAGTAGATGCCGCGGAAATAAAAAGATTCCCGATAGGCCGTGGAGCGCATGGCACGCGACAAAAAGCCCTTCAGGGGCGCGTACAGGGACTGGAGTTCTCCGGGAAACAGGAACATTTCCTGTCGCATTTCGGTGTAGTCGCGCTGGGCAAAAATCTCGTTCTGCGTCTGCTCAATGGTGCTGCGAACTTCAACAAAAGCCTCGTCCACCCAGCTTGGATCAAAGGCGGTGTCGAGATTGTAAGGACTCGACCAGCCAAACATATCGCGCAGACGCTCTGGAGGAAGCTCCTGCGAAAAGTTGCGGAACCCCGCAATGTGGTCGCACTTGGTCACAACAAAATAAACCGGCAGGCGGAAGCCAAGAATCTGCTGCACCTGACGCAGGCGATCATGCAGCAGCGCCGCGCTGCGCAACATGGGAACCTGCTCCAGCGCATCCGGGCCAACCAGATCAGTACTGGCGATAGTGATGATGATGCCATCCAGTGGACGCTGAGGACGATGGCGATTCAGCAGGCGCAGCAGGCGTTTCCAGTTGGCGGCGTCATGCGCCCCAGCGCCCATCGACCAGGCCCCGGCGGTGTCCAGAACGATGCCATCACCGTAAAACTTCCATCCAATACTCTGGTCGCCGGCAAATCCCCGACCGTCTTCTTCCAGCAAAAGACGCAGATGTGAATCCGTCAGCAGTGTCGTCTTGCCGGAGTCCGGTGGCCCCATCATCAGGTACCAGGGCACGCGATAGCGATAGTCTCGCCCGGAGACACGATGACGCAACTGGCTCATGGCGCTCAAAAATGCAGGAGCCAGCCCAGTCGAGGTTTGTCCCTCTTTTTTCGCGTCTTCTTTTTTTGCGGCTTCCCCGTCATCCTTCTTTTTGCCAGCGGCCAGCTTATTCTGTGTCGTGATAATCCAGGCAACAGCCAGCAACAGCAGGATGGCAAACAGCACCAACACCGCTGCCAGCGTGTAGATCAGCCAGTCCCCAGCCGCCAATGCCAGAAACGGGATCATAGATGGCCACTCCATTGCGCGGATGGCACACTTTGAATGCTATGGATCAGCGTATAAATATCCGCCGTCAGATGGTGCCAGAGAATCCCGGAGACTCCCATCCAGACCACGCCCACGCCCGCCAGAACCAACAGCCAGGTTTTTGGATTAGGAAGCCGACGACCATCTCCCTCAGCCAGCGTTGGCAGGTAGCTTTGAGGAAAGAGGCTGCGGTCATTGACCAGATCATCCGGCGCGCGATGATAGATGTGGACAAAGAGGCGATGCCGATACTGTTCCAGTTCTCCGCGCTCGTCATGGTCGCGATATTTTCCGCGAAAGCCCAGCGCCAGAGCCTGAAAATAGACCATCGCCAGATCGCTGTGGCTTCGTCCGCGATCCTGCAACAGCAGATCAATTCGCTGAAAAAGAATTTCTCCTGAAGCATGGGAGTTGAAGAGCTTATTTTCCAGCAGGGGCCAGGTGTCGCGTCCCTGCCAGTTGGAGCTTAAAAATATCTCGTCGGCAAGCGCCGCCATCACGTATTGCGCTTCGCGATACACCTCAAAGGTAAAGGCTCCGCCAGCTCTGCCGGATTCCAGCCCCTGCGTCTCCAGCAATCGCAGCAGGCCACCCCAGACATCGCTGACAGCCAGAGCGGTGGATGTGGGCATCGAAGCAGGCGTACTTGCAGGTGCTGCCGGTGCCGTATCCAGGCTTTCCAGACGCAACTTTAGATGCAGAACTTCGCTATAGAAGCGCCGGAAGTGCAGCAGCAGCAGCGAATTTTCTGTTCTCACCTGAGCCATAACCCCTACCCATCCCTGTCGATGGAAACCTTGCTCTATATCCGAGGCTGTACACCCATTTAAAGCGAACGCCTACGAAAAAACCCTGCACACCTGCGCCCAAAGGACGAGGCTTATTCCTGCGCTCGATCCGTCGGACACTTTACATACAGCACCAGTTCAGCGGGTACAACGCCTCGACTTTCGCCGCCGATCCCCATGACCTGGAGCACTTCATTTCGCTCAATGTAGTCAGGATCATATACCAAATGGAAGAGCAGCACCCCTTGTCCGGCCACCAGACCCTCTTCGCTGGCCACGTAATGACGCTGCGCTCCCAGCACGCGCTTTTCGCGCATGGATCGCTGTCGGCTGGCCGCGCCAATCAGGCACCGCTCGGCCCAGGCCAGCACATCCGTATCTGGTACCCCGGCCTGGCAGCGGATGGCCAGAATCAAGCGGCGCGCTGCCCATTCAGGCTCAAAATTCAGGGAAAATACTCCATCCGCAAAGGTAAACGGAATGCCGACAAAATTCTCCGGGATGCCCTCGCGTAACACCGCGTTGATATAGCGATCCACCGTGGAAAATGTCTCCAGCAATTCCTTATGGTCATAGGCCGGAAATACGGGAGGAATCATCGTCGCGCCTAAACCTGAAACATGGCCAGCCAGGGAGCAGTACGCCACGTACAGCACGTAAGGATGGGTCTTTCCAGTCGATAAGAGCGCCTCAAATTCCGGCAGCCCGGCGACAAGACTCCGTATCCGCATCACCTGCGGCGCTTCCATTTGCCTGCGTCCGCTGGCGGAGAGCGTGCGAATCTGCTCGCTCAGATAGATGGCGCGCTCCCGAAGGCGACGAACCGTGGTCGCGCACATTTTCGCCAGGCTGGAGTCCAGCGCAACCTCGCAGACCGGGGAAACATATTCTCCCAGTGCAAAAATCTCTCTGCGATAGACAACCTTGGCCAACGGAACGCTCACATACTTGCTCTGCACCGGCTCGGCTCCAGCCAGCAAGCGCAGACGCGGCAGTAGACGCGGAATCACATTTGTGTCTACGTCCTCGTCTTCCTCCGCTGGAACTTCGCCACTGGACAGATACCGCGACAACTCCCCATTCGGCTGGCCCGCAAGCCGGGCCGGGATGGCCAGATGCACCGTCGTGGCCTGTTGCTTCGCCCCTTCCGGCAACGTGCTCAGATCGAGTTCTAATACGCTCGACGTGCCTGCGTCGTAATGCACGGCCAGTCCATCGGGAAAGACCACTTCCGCTTCCAGCACGCGAAAGACTCCGCGTAAAAGCTGGACTTCATCCAGCTTGAGATCGCGCACGCCCCAGCCATAGGGCGAAACCGTCAGGGCGTGGTACTGCGTCAGGCTCTCCTGCCGCAGCGTAAGCTGCTCAAAGTGCTGCGGCAGCAGCAGCATGCCTTCATGCCACTCGATCAAATCCGGAATATCGTGCAAATTGGGTTGTGCCAAAATCTTCTCCCGTGCTAATCCTGCGCAGAGCAATTTACTTTGGTGAGCCGATAACAAAATCCTCGGCTGCAAATGTGATGGAGATATGTCCGCCATGCGGCAGCAGCGCTCGGTGATCGCCCTTGGTCTGGTAGTTGGCAAAGAGCACAACCCCGCTGGCTGTCCCTGTTCCAGAAACCGTTACGCGACCCACATCCTGTCCGGGCACCCACTCCCAGGAAACCTGCTGAATCTTCCCCGGATTGCTTCGTTCAAAATCTGTTCGCTTCTGAAACCAGGCACTCGCTGGCATCGCCATGACCAGCTTCAGAACCTTCTCATCTCCCACCAGCAAAACATCCACAGCAACAGGGCTGTTGTGATTCGCCTCTGGAGCTACGCGCACAAACATCCCCAACTCTCCGCGTACATGCGCAACTTTGCGCATAGATCGAAGCGCTCCCCCACAGCCGGAAAGCACGCCTGCAACGATCCCAAGCAGAGACATAAAAAGTATGGCGCGAAAATGACGGCAGCACAACATAAACAGCAATAGGTAGCGTGAGATTACCTTCGGGGTCACGCTTTGTCAATTGTTTCTATGGGTTACAGATTCAAGTTGAGCATCCGCCTGAACATTGATTCTTGTTCAACCCCAGAATGCCATCGTAGGATGGTTCCAGACGAGATTAGGCCGGATGTTGACAATTGCTTTCTTTTCACCGCTGTTAGAAGGGTTGCTGGCGCTGGATATCCTCCTGCTGGCAGCGACCCTGACGTTCGCCCTCCGTCTGCTGCGCCGTGCGCGCGTCGACAGACTCGACGAACCCGACGATGAATTTGACCTGCCAGATAGCAGGCTCTACCCCTTCAACGACCGAAACGACCGAGTTGCGCCGCTGGGCAACAACGGCGCAGACAAAAACTTTTTTCAGCCCGAAGCACCGCAGGTCTTTGCTCCATCGCCGCAGCCGTGGCCAGGCAGTGTTCCGCAACCAGAAATTATTCCGCCCTCTGAAGCAACACCTCCGCCGCAGCAACAAGCTTTATATTTTCGCGAAGAGGGCGCGCTGTCTGACCTGTATGCTGACCCCATTGATGGAACTCCCTTCACGGCTGGCGAAGAGATTTGGGTCTGTCGATGCGGCATTGGCTACCATCGCGAAAGCTGGGAGTGGCTACAGGGAAATCTTGCGGGGAAATGCGTGCATTGCGGTGGCGCGAGTATCGCCGAACCGCGTAGGATTCTGCCTCGCATAGAAAAACAATCTGAAATTTCTCCGACCTAAATGCAAAGAACGGCGGAATCTGGCAACGGGTCAGTGTTATTGCCAGCAAAAACGCCAAACTCCCTGCGAACCGGATCAACAATCACGGCAATCTGCCATTGCGCGGAGAAATAATTATTCTGCGTATTCTGGTCGGTCGCGGACATGTAAATTCCGTAGCCGGGATGCGAGTGATACCAGCCCACAATCTCCTGCTCCTGATCCTGAAGCAGTTCCTTCCAGATCGACGGCCAGGATGAAGCCCGCAGTTTGACCTGCGCGATACCGGCCTCGGTGTCATCCACGGGCACTGCTGCGGTAAGAACGGTATACACAATCCCTCCGGGATCGCGGTAGGCGCGGCCCAGCAGAATGCCGGCCTGCTCATGTGTTATCCAGCGGCCAGCGTGCTCGATCATCTGCTCCTTGAGCCGCTCCGGAAGCACTAACACGAAAGGTGGAAGTTGCTCCGCAGCAAGCGGCGCGCTCCCTAGGCAATCCTGCAGCGGGCGCGACAGCAAAACATCCGCCGCGTGGAGATCATTCCACACCCAGGAACCTTTACTGGACTGCCCTGCTTTAGCCTCAAACATGCGTCGCCTTTTCTTCGCGCCAGGTTACAGGATTTTCAACACGCACCTCTGGCACCGGAACAAACAGATCATCCAGCGGAAATAATTTCAGATGATGCTGCGCCCACACGGCTGCCTCATGGTTGGCCACGCTCTTCCAGTTGAACTGTGCGGGATCAAACACAAGAATCGACGCAATGCGCAAGACCAGGCTGTCCAGCTTTTCTGCTGGACTCCACTTGCCCAGACAGAGCGTGCGGTTGGGCCACACATGCGGATGGAAAATGGGCGAAAGCATAATGGCCTGTGGCGGCTCCGCAGGATATTGCGCGGGAAACTGAATCCGCACTCGCGGCAGCCTGGTGTAGGTTGGCTCTCCGCGCAGCACCGTGGCAATGCTGCGGCAATGAAACGCAAGAATGTACAGGCCTGCTGGATCGCCCTCTACCTTTTCAATTTCAATCCGTCCCTGCGTCTCCCGGACTAGCCGCTGGAGCGACATCTGGTCATGCAGTAAACGGCGCTCGCGCAGCGTACTCACTGGCTGCCACCTTCGACCAAAGGAAAAATTTGTAGCTCCGATCCGTTCTCAATCGCCGCGTCTGTAATGGTTTCCTGCTCCAGCAGCAGACGATTGCGGCGCACGTCGCGGATCACAAACGAGTCTGCTGGAAGCGACCAGTGCTTCTGGCATTGCTGCATCAACTCCCCAATGGTGATGGAGTCGGGCAGCGTCACCTCCGCGCGACGGCTGCGATCGTACATCGAAAGAAAAATGGAAACGTTGGGCATGTTATCTTGCTCCCGCTGCATCAAAAACTTGTTTTCTTGGATATTAGTTTCGCAGGACGAGGCTGCAGAAGCTCGACCCGCTGCATTCCCTGCCCTGTCCGAATCTTCAACATTGCCTGATGGGGAACGCCAAATTGCTGGAGCGTGGCACGCGCCAGCGGCGTAGTGCGCTGAACCTCCTGCGTCAGACGCGGCACGCGCAGGCTTCCACACTGCGGACACGTAAGACTCGGCAGACGCAAATGTCTGAGCGGCAGCAGCACAGTCTCAACACCGCAAGCGGCACATTCCAATTCTGTCACTATGTCGAATTCTAAAATCCAGCTCGTCGCCTGGGGCACAATAGCCAGCATTTCTTCCACCGTCAATGTTTCGGGCGATGCGGAAATCTGAATCGGCGCGGACGTTGCATCTGCATCCATCCCATGTGCGGCGCAGGTTGGATTCATGGTCAAGGGAACCACGGTCATCTCCTGCATCTGCGTGTTGACGACGAGCATCTGGCCCGGTTCTAAGCCCGGCTGTAACCCCGGCTGCGCGTTAGCTGTATCGCGATGTAACCAGTCAACAGCCTGCTGCACCTGCAACGCTGCCGTAATCGAGGCAAGAATGGCCGTGGCAGGCGTGGCATCCTGCCGCATAGGATTGCCCACCATCAGGCAGGAGCGTCGCTGATTCATGCGATGCCACATGCTGCGCGTCATGCTGCATTCGTAGCACGTGCCAAGATGTGGATCGTGCAGACTGACTTGCCCCATTGTCGTGCTGATGCCTGCATTCAGCCAGGGAACCCTTGCGCTGCGACACAGACGGTTCAGCGCCCACCGGGCTGCAATGCTATCCAGACAGCCCAGCACCAGGTCATACTCGCGCAGTTCGCCCTCGCCCAGATCACAGCCAATATCGCCCTCTAGCGCCGCAACCTCCACGTCGGGATTTAACGCAGTAACAGCACGCGCAGCGGCCAGTGCCTTCGACTTACCAATATCATCTTCGCGAAAGAGCACGCACCGCGAAAGATTGCTGACCTCGACGAAATCAAAGTCCACGATCAGGATTCGCCCCACGCCCAGCAGCGCCAGATTTTTGATTGCCTCGTTGCCCAGCGCGCCCGCGCCCGCTACCAAAACGCGCGCTGCGGCAATTTTCTTCTGATCCCAGCCTGGAATCAACCTCTGGCGAGCGTAGCGATCCGCGCTCATCTCTTCGACAAAAGTGAGATCGCGAAAGCGCAAAATCTCCTCAGATAGAAACGTGTTGGTCGTAGGCTGCGCGCCTTTCTGCATCTTTCAGCATGAAGTAGGCTTCGTTGAGTTGTTTGGAAACGTCCTCGGCCCAGGCGCGCAAATGCTCTGGCTGCCGATCCGGGTGATAGGTCTCAATCAGTGTGCGGTAGGCGCGTTTGATGGCCGCTGGGCTGGCGCGGCGAGAGACCTCAAGACGTTCATAGAGGTTCTGCCTTCTGCCTATTTCATGCCACGTTAGAACGTCCCGCGACGTTGCCGCTTTCGCAGGAGCTTTGCGAAGGTCGTTGATGTCGTGCCATTCGATTCCGCGCATGTGCAGGAACAGAGTTTCGTCATAGCTATTGTGCCAGATAGTACCCACATTTTGGATAACTATCTGAGCACTCACCGCTCCAGGAAATTAAAATCGCTAGTTTTCCACTTGCACCGTCGGCGTTACCGACATGCCAGGACGCAGCAGGTGATCCTTGTTCTCGTCAGGATGGGTAAAGTCGATGCGTACAGGAATGCGCTGCACAACTTTGACATAATTCCCTGTCGCATTCTCTGGCGGAAACAGGCTGAGCATGGAACCGGTCGCGCCACCGATCTGCGTGATCTTTCCGTGGTACTCGCGGCCTCCATAAGCATCCACGGAGATCATGACCGGTTGTCCAGCGCGCATGTGCGTCAACTGCGTTTCTTTGAAGTTTGCCGTGACCCAGACATCCTCCAGCGGAATTAAGGTCATCAGCGTCTGACCATCGCTAACGTTTTGCCCTACTTCAACCGTTTTGTTATTCACAATGCCCGCTTCTGGCGCTGTGATGGTCGTGTAGCTCAGATTCAGCCGTGCCTGCTCAACTGCGGCCTGTGCCTGCTGTACCTGTGCTGCCGCTTGATCGGCCTTGGCTTTCTGCGCGGCCACTTGTTTTGGGCCAGTCTGCGCGTTGCTGTAGCTGGCCTGTGCCTCGGCCAGTCGCTCATTAGCCTGACGTACAGCCTGTTTGGCGGCCATCAGATTGGCCTGTGCCGCTTCCAGTTGCGCCTTGCTGCCCGCTGCTGCCGCCACGGTTGAGTCAAATTGTAGCTTGGAGATCACATCCCGCTGCACCAGCGGCGTGTACCGCTGCAAATCAAGCTGTGCCTTGGTATTGTTGGCCTCGGCGACCATCACCTCGGCCTGCGCCGCGTCCAATTGCTTTTCTGATTGTGCGATGCCCGACAGCGATCCTTGCACGTCGGCCCCTGCCGAGCGCAGTTGCGAACTGGCATTGATGTCGGTGATGGGAACATTGACCAGCGCCGCTTCATAACTGGCCTGGGCGCTGGTCAGGCTGGCTTCTGCCTGATCCAGTTTCGCCTGAAAATCCCGTGGATCAATCTGCACCAGCACCTGATCCTTCTCCACGCGCTGATTGTCTTCAACATTCAGTTGCACGACCTGACCCTTGATACGCGCGCTGATCTGCACCAGCGGCCCGTCGATCTGCGCGTCGTCCGTATCCTCGTAATACGTGGAGTGCCACCAGAACAGCGCGGCACCAAGCACCAGTAAGGTAACCACGCCAAAAGCAATGAATCGCTTGCGGAAGGGTGGTGCTGCCGGTTGCAATTCTGTTTCTTCAGTCTTCAATTCCGCCACGGTATCTTTCCTCCGAGGATTGTCTTGTACTGCGTTTGCGCCAAACCCAGGGCACGAGCCAACGAAAGTTTCGCCAGATTGTGCTGGTACAGGCTGCTGACATATTGGTCATTAGCCTGCGCCACGGATGACAGCGCCTGCGAAACTGCAAGATTGTCGGAGACTCCAGCCTTAAAGCGCTCCTGCGCTTCACTCAGCGTCTCCTTAGCCAGTTCCAGATTGCTCTGGGCAACATTGACCAGTTTTTCTGCGGCCTGAATATCTAAAATGCTGTCCTGCACATCGGCGCGAATCTGACCTTCCAGATTATTCTCCTGCGCCTGCGCCTGCTGCAACGCTGCATCGGCCATACGAGCGTCCCCGCGCAGCTTGCCTTCTTCCAGCAACGGAACGGTCAACTGACCATCCAGATTTAAGGTTGCGTAGGAATTATTTGGATTCACGCCAATCTCGCCGTAATCCATTTCAAAGTTGAGTTGCGGCAGCCGCTCCATTGTCGCAGACGATTTGGATTGTTTTGCGGCGGCCACCTGCTGCTGCAATGCCTGCAAGTCGCTGCGATGCGTCAGAGCCTGCTGCATTGCCTGTTTCACGTCAATTTTATCCAGCACCGCAAATGGAGCCGTGTCCGTTAACTCGAATTGTTGATCCAGCGACAGCCCAATGGCACGCGCCAACGCGATCTTGTCCTTCGCATATTGATTTTGCGCGACAATTAAAGCCTGCTGTTGCGTTTGATCGTCCACACGTGCGCGCAATTCATCCAGACGCGGAAACACGCCCGCCTGATGGCTTTCGACAGCCTGATTCAGAGAAATGTCTGCCGTGTCCACCTGCGCCTGCACGCTGTCCACACGCGCTGCATCGGCCAAACAGAGCAGATAGGCGTTGCCCACCGTCACCACAACCATATCCCGCGCATCCTGCATGGAGAGCCGCGCGGCCTGAAAGTTATGCCGTGCTGCCAGATAATTCTGGATGGAAGATACATTGATGAGTGCCTGATTCAGCGTCAGGCGAAAATCGGTGTATCCGTAGGGGCCAATCACCGCAGGAAATCCCGGCCCGCGCAATCCCTCAGCCTGAAGGTTGGTTTGCGCCACAACATCCTGCGCGGTGCCCGTCACCGAGGGCAGCAGGGATTGCAGTGCCTGCAATCGTTGCCCGCCAGAACTCTGCGCACTTTCCGTTTGCAGAATCAGCCCAAGGTTGTACCGCAGGCCGCGCTGGATGGCATCGTCCAGCCCAAGTTCCTGAACCTGCGCGGAGGCCTTCTGCTGCACGACGCTGCCTTGAAAATTGTCGCCTGGCACTGTCTGTGTTGCTGTCTGTGCAAGCGCGGCAACTCCAGGCGCGACCAACAGACAGGCCAGTACGAGGCTAACAATTACGGCTAGCCTTAGCCTTCGTTGTGCGGTCTGCATCGAATTCGTCGTCATGAGATCGTTCAAGGCAAGCACTTTGGTTGCTGCAATATAGATGTTGCTCAAAGCAAAAAGAATCGAAATTGTTTTTTTTTAGCTTCGCTCTCTCAATCATAGACGATGCTGGGCGGCTTCGAGATGCGTTTTGATTCCAGAAGAACTCCCTTGAAGGCCAAAGATGGATATACATCGAATTGCAACACGCTTGTGGCAGGATTTGAGACACTACATCTATACAGGATCGAACCGACCGTATGACGGCATCGACAACCATCGCAGATATTCGCTACTTCAATCGTGAGGAATCATGGCTGGACTTCAACCGGCGCGTGCTGGAAGAGGCCCAGGACTCCACGAATCCGCTATTGGAGCGCGTAAAATTTTTGGCCATTACGGCCAGCAACCTGGACGAATTTTTCGAGGTTCGCGTCGCGGGCATCTTGCAGCGCATTGAAGATGGCTACGCCGAGCGTGGCCCCGATGGGCTGTTGCCGCAGCAGATTCTCGAACGCATCTCCGAAAAAACACACGCCTTTGTTGAGGAACAGTACACCTGCTGGAAGAAATCTCTGATTCCCGCACTGGCGCAGGCATCTATTCATGTACTCTCCTGGCAACAGTTGGATGAAGCAGCACGCGACTATGCTCTTCACTTTTATCAGGAGGAAGTCGACCCGCTGCTGACGCCAATTACTATTGACCCCAGCCATCCCTTTCCGCGCGTACTCAACAAAGCACTCTGCCTTGCGCTGCTGTTGCGCCGCAAACGAAAGAGCACGGCGGGACATATTCTGGGCGTAATCACCGTGCCGCGCGCACTGCCGCGTCTGGTGCCCCTCCCTTCGGCTGCCGGAACCTACAACTACATCTTTCTGCATGACCTGATTGAATCGCAGGCCGCTGCGCTCTATCGTGGGTATGAGGTGCTCTCTACCGCTGCCTTCCGCGTCACTCGCAATAGCAATCTCTATCTGCAAGGCGAAGAATCGCGCAGCCTGCTCGAAAGCGTGCGCGCGGAATTGCACAATCGCCGCAAGGGTGATGCTGTCCGCATGGAAATTGAAATGGATGCGGATATGGAGATTGTCGAACGTCTGCGCACCAACTTCGAGCTGGAAGAGTTTCAGGTCTTTCGCACCGACGGGCCGGTCAACCTTTCGCGCCTCATGAATCTTTACACTAAAACGCCCACCGCGCATCTGAAGTATCCGCCATTTCTGCCGCGCGAACTGCGCCTGAATCGGCAATCCGCAAATCTGTTTGATGAACTACGCAAGCGCGACATTCTTCTGCATCATCCCTATGATTCCTACGATGCCGTCGTCGGTATGCTCCAGGCCGCTGCGGAAGACCCCGGCGTGCTCTCCATCAAGCAGACGCTCTACCGCACTACCGCCAACTCGGCGATCTTTCAGGCGCTTCGCGAAGCTGCCCAGAGCAAAGAGGTCACCGTGGTTGTCGAACTAATGGCGCGTTTTGACGAAGCCTCCAACATCCGCTGGTCACGCGACCTGGAAGACGCTGGCGTGCAGGTCTTCCACGGCATTGTCGGCATCAAAACGCATTCCAAAATGGCGCTGCTGGTGCGGCGCGATCCCGATGGCGTTGTGCGCCGGTACGCGCATCTGGGAACGGGAAATTACAACGCGGAGATGGCCCGCGTCTATACCGACATCAGCCTGATGACGGCCAACCCTGTGCTGACCTCCGCCGTGCATTCCGTTTTTAATTACCTGACTGCCAACTCGGAATCCGATGACTACCGACCTCTTCTGGTGGCACCGCTCACTCTGGCCGAGGGCTTTATTCGGTTGATCCATCGCGAGGCGGAGCACGCTCGCAATGGCCGTCCCGCCCGCATTCTGGCCAAGATGAACGCCTTGCTGGAGCAGGGCATCATCGAAGCCTTGTATCAGGCATCGCAGGCAGGAGTCTCCATCGACCTGATTGTTCGCGGCATTTGCGCGCTGCGTCCGGGCGTGCCGGGACTCAGCGAAAATATCCGAGTTCGCTCCATTGTCGGACAGTTTCTGGAGCACAGTCGCATCTTTTATTTTGAGAATGATGGCAATGAGGAAATCTTTTGCGGCAGTGCAGACTGGATGCAGCGCAATCTCTTTGAACGCTGCGAGGTTGTTTTTCCCGTGCTCGATCCCCTGCTCCGCCAGCGTATCCGCGAGGACATCTTCCGCGCCTACCTTGCTGACGAAAAAAAGACCCGCTGGCTGCTGCCGAGTGGTCAATACGTCCGCTCAACAAATGCGCTGAATCCAGCCTCTGCGACATTTTCTGCGCAGGAATATTTTATTCGGCAAGCAGAAGGCAAGACGCTGATCGAGTTACCGGATCAGGCAGCGTTACCCCCACCCGCAGAAAAAAATGTATTGCCTATGGCGCGGCTTAAAGCTGCGCCACAGAAAAAATCTGTATCGAAACAGAAGAAAACAGCAGAGGCCGCGCAGCCCACTGCAACGACACAACCTGTGCAGGGATTGCGACCCGCGCAGTAAGAGTTGTATTTGGCTCTCAGTAAAATATTTTCAATATGTCCACCACGCTTGCGCCCATCTCGTCGATTCAAAGGTTAATGCTGCCGCAGCGCTCTCCACTTTTCTGGTGGCATCTGCTCAGCCTGGATGCGCCGACCATAGCCGTGGTGTGGGGATGGGCCTTTGCCCGCGCATTCGCAATTCCCTTGCCGTGGTTTTCTCTGGTCACACTTGGTCTGGGCACCTGGTGCGTTTATATTGCTGACCGGCTACTGGATGGCTACCGCTCCAGATCCACAATTGAACTGCGTGAGCGACATTTCTTTTATGCGCGGCATCGCCGCAAGTTTTTTCTCATACTCCTTGCGACTGCACTGCCGTTGGCTTACTTTCTTCTGCTGCGTGTTGCTGCCCGCGTGCGCATGAATGACACGCTGCTGGCCGCCATCGGCCTGGTTTATTTTGCTTTGATTCATGGTTCGAGTACACGTATACACCCCAGCAAGCGCGTGTGGATGTCCAAGGAAATCAGCGTCGGCGTTTTATTCGCGATTGCTACAGCCGTTCCGACGTGGTCGCGAATTCAGCAGGGCAAGCTGTGGATGCTTCTATCCATCGTCTGCTTCGCCTGCATCTGTTGTTGGAACTGTATTGCCATTCAAACTTGGGAGGGCGACGGCATGGAAGACCGTCGTCGCGCTGAACTAATTCACGGATTGACCGCGTGGATAGGGCTTCGTCTGCGTGGATGCGCGCTGGTTCTGGCGGTTATTTTTGCGTTCCTATCCACCTTAGCGCCCACGTTAAACATTCATATCCTGTTGGCAGCCTGCTCCTTGAGCGGAGTTTTTTTTCTGCTACTCCATCATTACCACTCTCAGATACATCGTCGCACCTTGCGCGTTGCCGCAGATCTGGCGCTCCTGACGCCCTTGCTCTGGGTCGCCCTCATTCGCTAGAGAATTCTACGTGCCCAACACCCACTCATAACTCAACATCCAAGGAAAGAATGTCTGACGCATCTCCTAACTTTGACCGGCTTGCCAAACCGTACCGCTGGCTGGAATATGCCAGTTTTGGCCGTATGTTGGAGCACTGTCGCTATCATTTTCTACCTGCCTGCGCCACAGCGCGGCGCGCGCTGATCCTGGGCGATGGCGATGGACGATTTACGCAGCGCCTCCTGCAAACCAATCTGCATGCTGAAATAGATGCCGTCGATGTCAGCGCACGAATGTTGCAGGCGTTGCACCAGCGTGCCGGTACCGTCAGTGCTGAGGCAGCACAACGCGTGCATACAGTGCAGACTGACATTCGCAATTTTACGCCAGAACTACAGGAATATGATCTGGTTGTCTCCCATTTTTTTCTGGATTGCCTGACGCTGGAGGAGATTCACGCTCTCATTGAGCGCATACAGCCCAGCCTGGCTCCCAATGCTCGCTGGTTGATCTCCGATTTTTCCATTCCAGCACAAGGCTGGATGCGCCTGCCTGCACAATTGCTTGTCCGTTCCCTTTACATTGCATTTGATTGGCTGACGCAGCTCCGCATCCAGAAACTTCCTCCGTATGCTGAAGCTCTGACGCAACATTGCTTCATTTGCCTGGAACAGAAAACCCTCCTCCACGGATTGCTGACCACGGAACTCTGGCAGACTCCCCCGCGCAGGCCGTAGAATAGATTGCATACCGATTTATGAATTTGTATCTTCTGCGCCACGCCAATGCCGGACAGCGACGCCTGAACCCGGAACTCGACCAAAAACGTCCTCTGGACAAAGAGGGAAAAGAACAGTGCCTTCTGCTTGGCGGCGTGTTGAATACCTTAAAGGTGCAGTTCGACTGTGTTGTTTCCAGTCCGCTGAAGCGCGCGCTCCAGACCGCATCGTTGGTAAGCACCGAGACGGGCTATGAACAACAGCTCACAATACGCCAAGCCCTGTCTCCGACAGGAAATGCGCGCGAGTTTCACGCACTGCTGGATGAGTTCTCGAAATTTGACGATGTCCTGTTCGTCGGCCACAATCCCAGTCTGACGCAGAATCTTCGCGCCCTGCTCTGTGCGTCAGCCTCAGTTGATCCCATACGCCTGCGCAAAGGCGCGCTTGCCAAACTGGATATGAGCCGACATTCCGGGAGACTTCAGTGGCTCTTTGATCCCAAGCTGGCGCGGGTTATTCAGGCCAGTTCCACAACCAGATCGCGCCCAAAGGCCTCACGAAAATAACCGGCTTCCTTCCGCAATGACCAAAGTTCCAGCTCCGCGCCAGTTCGTCCCGGAGTAATTTCCAGCACCACGCGCTTCGGGAATACTCGTGTGCGCACGCGCAACACATCGCTGGCGCGATCCTGATGCAACGCAACTGCCAGCCGCAGCAACACCACGGCGCGTTGCACACAACGATGCTCCAGCACAGGAACGCTGCGCATCATGCGGTCATTCGCATCTGGACGAGACTTGCCCAGATATCTTGCGATAGCAGAAGTGATGGCGCGCTGCTCTGGCGTAAATCCATACAATTCAGAATTGGCAATAATGTACTGCGTGTGCCGGTGATAGCCCTGATAGTTCATAAACTTTCCCGCTTCGTGCATCATGGCTGCGGCCTCCAGCCAGAGCTGATACTCCCTGGGAAGTTCGTGAACGCGCTGCAAATCCACAAAGAGTTGCTCCGCATGGGCACGCACCGGCTCGGCGCGTTTCAGATCGACACCATAATGCTTACAGAGTTCCAGCACGCCGGCCCAGCGCTCCTCTTCAAAGCGATGATGGGCTGTGGTGCGCTGCTCCATCTCCGCGTGCATCAACGCCAGAATGCCATCGCGCAGCCCCATCGAAGAGTAGCGAAAGCCTGAAAGATGCAGGCGTTCCAGCAGCGTGGTATAAACCTGCGCGCCTGCAATGATAATCTCCGAGCGGCGCGGCCCAATACCGACAACGCTGGCTCGTTGCACATCCGTCATGCGTGTCAATTTTTCTGCGAGCTTGCGAACGGGTTCAGTTTTGGTTGGTGTTGTTGTTGCAGTCTGGTGTTTTCCTTTTCCACTGGCGCGAATCGTGTCCGTTAGCGCCGCTGCCGTGCCTGATGTGGCATAAACCGTAGTTACGCGATGGTCAACCAGCTTGCGCTCCGCACGACGCAGCTCGCGTTGTATAAACTGCCGCATCCGCGCCATTTCCTCTTTTTTGGGAGGATCGTGACGTAAAAACTCTCGCGTCAACCGCACCGCGCCCAGCGGAAGACTTACCATCTCGCGAATACGTCCCTGCTCGGAAAGCGTTACTTCGCAGCTTCCGCCACCAAGATCAACCATCAGACAGCGGCCACGCGCCCCCGGCTCATTGGAGACCACGCCGAGATGAATCAGCCTGCCCTCTTCCAGCCCGGAGATAATCTCCACCTTCCATCCTGTAGCCGAATGCACCCAGGAGACAAAGGCCTGTTGATTTCTGGCATCGCGCATGGCGCTGGTCGCCACCACGCGCAGCCGATCTACCGCGTGAACCTGAACTGCTTTATGAAAACGCCGCAGCGCGCGGATCGTATTCGCCATGGCTTCAGGCGACACCATGCCGCTTTCAAATACGCTCTCGCCCAGCCGCGTCACTTCGCGGTCTTCATGCAGCGTCCGTAGTTTGTGGTTCTGCACGCCAGCAATCTTCAACCGGCAGGAGTTGGAGCCAATATCTATAGCGGCGTATGTTGTCATCGTCTTCCGATACCATCCTACTCTGTGCGCTGAGGGCTTCCAAGATGAATGCACGCTACATGAGCACACCACATTTCTACTAGATGAGCCTGCTGGTATTCTGAGAAGGATTGTTGAATCGAACCCATGCAGCCATCTGAAACATTCTCCACCACGCCCGCCACTACAACCCTTAGCCGTAAAAGATTTCCGCTTTCCATCACTGCGGAATGGCTAATTCTTGGCCTGCTATTTTTTGTTGTCTATTTCGCCGCGCTTTTTTCTCCGTCGCTCCTGGATGACGCGGACGCGACGCACGCGCAGGCGGCGCAGCACATGGCCATCAGCGGAAACTACGTCACGCTGAAGGTGGATGGCATTCGCTATCTGGAAAAGCCGCCGCTTCCCTATTGGCTTGCCGCGGCGGCGTATCACTGCTTCGGGTTCAATGTATTTGCCACGCACCTGCCGCAAACCCTGGCCGTGCTGGGCTGTGCGTTGCTGGCATTCTTCTGGGCGCGACGTGCGTACACGGAACGCACAGCTTTTTATGCCGCGCTGGCATTTCTTACCTCCATCGGAGTTTTTCTTTTTACGCGCTGGTTTATTCCAGAGTCGATTCTTACGCTGTTGCTTGCGCTGGCGCTGTATCTTTTTTTAACCGGGCTGGAAGATCATCGGCCCGCGCGCATCTATGCCACCTACGCCATGCTGGCGTTGGCCATGCTAGCCAAGGGATTGATCGCACCCGTATTTTTTCTTGGCGCCGTACTTCCCTATCTGCTTCTGACGGGGGAATATCGCCGCTGGCGCGAATTTCGTCTGCTCGGTGGCACGCTACTGTTTCTGGTGATTGCTGCGCCGTGGCACATTCTGGCCAGCGTGCAAAATCCCGATCAGGGCCATCCGATTGGCAATATCCCCACCTTTGGCAATGTGCATGGCTTTCTCTACTTTTATTTTATTAATGAGCACATTCTGCGCTTTCTGGGCAAACGCTATCCGCACGATTACAACAAACAGCCCAGCTATGTCTTCTGGCTCTCGCATCTCGTCTGGCTGTTTCCGTGGAGCCTCTACTGGCCTGCGGCACTGCACCGTGCCTGGCGCAATCGAAATCAGCGGGCAGCAACAGAGAACGAGCCATCTTTTTTGCGGCGCTTTCAGAATCGAAACTTTGTTGGGAAATCCACGCTGCTGCTGGTGCTCTACGCGGGCTTTATTCTGATTTTCTTTTCTTTTTCGACCAATCAGGAGTACTACACCTATCCTGCATATTTTCCTTTGCTGATGTTGACTGCTGTCGCATTGGCAGGCATGGAAGAGGAGTTTTCCGTTTGCGTTAGTGGAGACACCACGCTGGCAACTCGCGGTGACCTGCGCTGGTTGCAAGGTGCGCACGCGCTCTTTGCTTTGGTTGGAACAACGGTGGCCATAGCTCTGGGCTATGGACTGTGGGTCTCGCGGCATCTGCCCTTTGTGCCGGACATTGGCTCGCTACTCGCTCATCGCGATGTAGGCGGATATTCGCTTTCAATGTCGCATTTTTTTGACCTGACCGGGCCATCGTTTGCCGCATTGCGACTTCCGGCAGCCCTGGCCGCAGTTGCGTTCCTGCTAGGGCCGTTGCTGGCATGGAGATTTCGCACGCGTCACCGTCATCTTGGCGCAACCCTCACCACTGCGATGACCGCAGCCGTATTTTTAGTTGCTGCGCACATTGCCTTTGCGCGCTTTGGGCCGATGATGTCCTCGCGCCCAATGGCCGATACCATCAACCGACTGGCTGGTCCCAACGATGTGCTGCTGCTATACGGCGATCAGTCGTATGGTTCTTCGATTATTTTTTACACGCAGCGCCCTGCATATCTGGTCAACGGACGCAGCACGTCTATGCTATGGGGATCATGCTATCCCGACGCGCCGCACATTTTTTTAACCGATGCTGACTTGTCAGCGATGTGGGGACGCGGCCAACACAAGTTCTTATTTGTTTCGGGGGATGATCGCGACCACGTTGAAAAGCTCCTGCAAGGGCACTATACGCAATTGCAGGAGCTTTCCGACAAAGTGTTGCTAACCGATCGGCCTATCGCGAAATAACGCAGTCTGTATCAGGATCAACGTATCAAACTAAATAACGTTGGCTGCGAATCCAGATTGGCAATCATGTCGATCAGAGATGTGTGTTGCGTTGTGGTCTGGCTCAGCTCCGTGGCCAGGAGAGTCGGGTTGGACTGGATGACAGCGTTTTGCGAGGCCTGCAACTGCGTCGTCTCGCTCTGCGCGTAGGTGCTGCTGGCCTGAAGCCGCGTCATGCCATTATCCAGAATGACGCGTTGCTGCGAGACGTTTTGCAATCCTGTAGAAAGATTTGCGATGTCCGTGGCAACCGTCGAGGCTGACGCTCCTACTGTGAAGTCGTTGATGAGGGTATTCAGCGTGGCTAAAACACCCGTGCTGCCCGATCCAAAAACAGCATTCCCCGGAAGATTGGTTTGAATACTCTGACCATTCGGCGTAACGGTAGAAGTCACCGTACTATCCCCGCTGTAAATCACCGGAGGTGGTGTTCCCGCGCCAAGGGAAAATGGTTGTGTCTGCGACATGCTGCCAGAGAAAAGATACTGACCCTGATAACTGCTGTTCGCCAACGACACAACCTCATCGCGTATCCCGGATATCTGGCTTGTGACCGCGGCTACATTTTGCGCATTCAGGGTTCCATTGTTGCCTTCTGTAGCCAGCGAGATCGCGGAGGTTAGTTGGGTGACCACGCTGGCCAGTGCCGTATCCGTCACCTGCATCTGACTCCCTAACGTGCTGGCACTCTGCACAAAGCTGTCGTTCGCGCTGATCTCCGAGCGCAGCAGGTAATCCTGCGAGGCCGCTGCTGGATTATCCGAGAGGCTGTTGACGCTGACCCCCGTGGATATCTCATTGGTAAAAGTCTGCTGGTTAGCCGCAGTCTGATTTACCGCCGAGACCAGATTGTGTACGAAATTAGGATCGATGCGCATATTCGCTGTACATCCTTTTCAAAAATTTTCTTTCCCTTACCCGACCGCTGTCTGCACGCCTAGATTGAGGGCGCTGGTGACAATTTTGTTCAGGATAGAAAAAAATTGAGCCGCCGATTGATAGGCCTGCTCATACGTTTGCAAATTGGCCGCCTCTTCATTCAACGAAACGCTCGACAACGCGCTCTGCTGAGTCTGCAACTGCGTCAGCGAAGCCTGCTGCGCTGTGTTCAGCGTGCTCAACCCAGACACGGTACTGCCAAGATTAGAAATAAATGAGGCGTAGAAATCTGTGGTCGTCTGGCCGCTGACAATGGCCTGGTTCGCCAGATTTGCCATCGCTACGGCATTCGAGTTGCCGCCCGGTCCCTGACCTACGCCCGCAGCAGCAATTTTGGTTGGATCCGTAATCGCAACAGAAATTCCCGCTGCCGAACCCGCCACCGTACCGGGAATGTTGAATAACGCGACTCCGGGCGCGCCATTTTGATCAACTCCGGCGAGCTGCACCGTGTTGACCTGCGTGGCGACGCTGTTGGCCATCGTGTCGATGGAATTTTGTATAGCCGGGATGTTCTGGTCCCGCGTGGTCAGCAAGCCTGCAAGCTGTCCGCCGCCACTGGCCGCTGCCGCGGTGATGTCCCCTGCGCTGCCGGACGCGGTGGAAAATACATGGACATTTCCGCTGACGTTGCCGGTGCCCAGTTGAAAGGCCTTGCCCTCGGAGACCAGCAATGCGCCGCTGGTCGTGGTCACAGTCAGCCCATTGTTCTCCGTTTTGATCGTGCTGATACCAACGTATTGCGAGAGCTGCTGGAGATCGTACTGCCGTTGATTTTCCAGTGCGCCAGCATCAGCGTTCGGACTGGTTGTGCTGATCTGCTGGTTCAGTTGAGCAATAGACGTGAGCAAGGGATTGATCTGGTTGACCGTACCCACTACCTGCTGATTCATGGCATTGGTCTGCGCTGAAAGCTGAGAGGCTGAACTGTTGAATTGCTCAGCCAGCGTCGTGGCAGCGCTCAAGACACCCTGGCGTAGCGATGCGTTGGCGGGACTGGTCTCCAACTGACTGACTGCATTGAAAAAGCTATTGACTAAATCGCCCAGGCTTCCCGGATTCGTGCCAGAAGTGCTGGTGGTCACCTGATTAAAGATATTCTGCACCTGCTGCATCGAGGTCCACTGCGTTTGCGTGGCCTGCTGTGCTTGCTGTTGCTGCTCAATGTTGGTGTTCAGAATCAAGCTGCGCTGGGACTGCGCTGCCACCATCTGCGCGCCCATACCGTAGCTGATGCCGTTGATCGTAACTGGATCGTTTGCCTGGAAGACTGCAACCTGCCGCGTGTAGCCCGGCGTGCTGGCATTGGCGGTATTGTTGGCCGTAACGTTTAGCGCAGCCTGATCCGCGTTCAGCGCTCCGGCCATAATCTGTAACGCGGAATTGATGGTGGCCATGCTATCGTCCTCAAACCCTACCAGCGCATTATTACGAACGCAGCGTTCTCGAATCTGCCTGCTGCCAGGCTGCTGGGTACACATCCGCACCCGTAGCATTCTGAAAAAAACCACAGGGCGAGGTACGTCGCAGAAGACTCAGATTCCGTCCTGTCTCCAGCAGCAGCGCTCCCAGAACCTGACATCCAGGAAGCGCGGCCTGCACGGCCTCCGGCGAAGGGGGTTGCGCCTGACAGATTGCCAACTCGCCCAGCAATCGATCCAGCCGCGCTGCGTCGAGTGCCGTTAGAGCCTCAATGGCTTCGTCCACCAGTCGCTTCACGCTCCACCTCTTGATGCCGTTCCTTCACTCCGCGCGCACGCTGCGCTTTGTGGCCTAGTTGCGTTGCCCCATCATGCTCTGGATCAAACTGCCTGCAACCTCAGACGAGGGAACATTGTAGGTTCCCGCCTGGAGTGCAGACTGGATGCTGCTCACTAACTGTGTCCGCACATCGGATACGGCTGCATTGGACGCACTCAGCGCCGCAGACAAGCCGCTAGCGCTCAGATCGGCCTGATCAGTCTTTGCCGGTGCCTGCTGGGGCGTTGTCGGCGTAGAAATTTCCGATGCGCCGGGCTGCGTGCTCCCAACCTGGTTTGTCTGGCCAGTCTGGGTTCCCGACAATGGCTGCGTAAGTCCTGGAAAATTGAAGATACCCGAAAGATTCATGAACACTCCTCCACTCTTCTATCCCATCGGCGGACTGCATAAAAACTTTAGTACCGATATTGCAAAAACATTTCCTTGACAACCATTTCGCTCAGCGTAACGGTTGCATCTGGGGTCGCAGAGTGATTGGATTCCCTTGTTTCAACCTGTTAGCCCCACTGACAGTCCCGTTTTTTGGAGATGCGCCGGATTGGGATCCCTTGCCGCTGGCTTCGTTGGCTTTGGCCTCATTCGCCGCCTCAACAGGAGCCATCTGGGCAAGAATATGTTTGGCAATCCCCAGACCCCCAGCCTTGGCCAGCGCATCCGCCAGAGCCTGTGTTCCCAGACTGTCCACCGTGCCCAGGCTCCCACTCATTTCGCCGTCTGCACTGTCCCCACCACCCAGACCATCGCCGCCAGCAAAGAGCGGGTCTTGCTTCAGGGGCTTCAGTAGTTCCTGCAGAAAATTTGCCTCAAACTCCTGGGCAGCCTTTTGGAGCCGCGGACTGGCGACGACTGGCGCCTGCGTCTGTGCCTGGCTCGACAAGGGATGGTTCCAAATCGCAAAGTGTGCCATTCGTCTCCCTACTCTCTTTCTTTGCTATATCTTTCTTGTTAAATCACAACCAGCTCAGCTTCCAGCGCTCCCGCCTGCTTCATCGCCTGTAGGATGGAGATCACATCGGTCGCCGTGGCCCCGATCGTCTGTAAATTGCGCACCAGATCATCCACCGTCGCGCCTTGCTTCAATTGAATGCGATTGACGGGCTGGTTCGCCACGCTCACCTGCGTCTGGGGCACGACCTCCGTGGTTCCTCCGCCAAAGGCATTGGGCTGCGAGACCTGGAACTCCGTGACCACATCAATTGCCAATCCACCATGCAGAATCGAAACCGGCTGCAGGCGCACGTTGCCGCCAATGACTACGGTTCCAGTACGCTCGTTGACCACCACTCTTGCCAGCGGATAGACATGCACCGGCAGCGATTGCACCTTGGCCAGCAAAATGGGCACATCTTCTCCGGGAGCTACATCCAGATGTATCTGGCGGCTGTCGAGCGCGCGCGCGGCCTTGCGGCCCAAGGCCTCATTGATGGTGTCAGCCATACTGGTGGCTGTTTCAAAATCCGAGTTGTGTAATTCGATGGTCAACGCGCGCATTCCTGCAAGACTCATGGGCACAGCACGTTCCACAATCGCGCCTTCCGGGATGCGTCCATCATTGGGAAAGTTCATTTGTTTGGTATTACCATTGGCGGAGACGGAATATCCGCCCACGACCAGTGGTCCCTGCGCCTCGGCATAGATTTGTCCATCCGGGCCATAGAGCGGGGTCAGCAGCAACACGCCGCCACTCAGGCTGCGCGCGTCACCAGTAGAGGAAATGGTTACGTCAATCCTTGCCCCAGGCTGGGCAAAGGGAGGCAGCGTTGCCTCGACAAAAACCCCGGCCATGTTCTTCACCTGAATCGAAGTCAGCGGATACGGCACCACTACGCCCAGACGTTGCAGCGTGGATAACAGCGTTTGCAAAGGAAAATAGGTCTGCTGACTGTCGCCAGAGTTTTGCAGCCCGGCAACAATGCCGTAGCCGATCAATTGATTGTCGCGAATACCAGCGATGGAGCTGACATCTTTGATGAGCGCCTCACGCTCAGCAGGATGCGCGATCACCGGGAGCGCGCTTGCAGTCGAACTCGCAGCGGTACCTGCTGCCGCAGCCGTCGCAGATGTCCTGCCCGGCGTCGTGGCGGGGGTTGCGGCAGTGGCTGCCGCCTCCACCTGCATGGGAGATAGAAACAGAAGCATGGCAAACAACGGCACTACCCATGCCAGCCCAATCGCCTGCATCGGCCTTGCTTGCTCTCGTGTTGGTCGCGTACTCTGCTGCATGGTAAACTCCAGAAATTCCCCTGTTTCTCCGAACTTAAAACACCAGCAACTTCTCCAACGACCGCACCAGAATATTGGGACGAGCTGTAGAGTCGCTCACAATTCCCTTGCCTAACACCTGAATCTCCAAACCAGATATGGCCGTGGAAAGAATCTGGTTCGAGGGACTGACATCCTGTGGCCGTACCAGGCCCCGCAGAAGAATGGTCTCCGTCTGCTGGTTAAACTCCAGTTGCCGCGCAGCGGAAATCACCAGCATCCCATTCGGCAACACATCAGCCACCTCACCGCCAATGGTTGCGTCCAGGCTATTGCTGGTTACGCTTTGCCCTTGCGCATTCAGCGAGGAACCAGCATTGGCATTCAACAGGTTGCTGGCCGCGCTCGCCGTAGACATTGCTCCAAACAACGATGCAAGCTGAGCATTTGCCGACGAAGCGCGCTGGTTCTTTACCGTGCCCTGGGTTGAGGCATTCAAACTCTCTGAAACAACAATCGAGATGAGGTCATGCGGATACATGGCCTTCATATCTGCGGAAAGTACCGTCAATCTGCCTGTACTCGACCAGATGGAGCCATTCGTGCTGGCGGAAGGATAGAGCTTCCGTACCCGCGCAATGTAATCCGCCATGTCCGTGCTGGCTGGATTGGCCTTAATATCAGCCGAAGGAGATTTTTTCGCCTTGGTAGCAAGGGCGCAATCCGGAACAGCACTATAGGCAAGCAACAGGCACACGCCACAAAGACTCGCGCGCAAGCGTCGAAAATTTCTGAAACTTTTTTTCATTTCGTTCATGGCATTAACTCCACGGAATCAGGGCCGCGCACCACCCCAGTCATCGTTGCATTCCAACTCGAACTTGTCCCACCCCGGCGCAGATGGATCACCTGTCCGGCGTGGCCGAATTCCAAGGCAGTGGCGCCAATTTCCATCCGCAATTGCGGCTCCTGATTCCAAAGAACCACACGATCGCCTGCACGCACCAGAACAGGTTCCGGCGTGCTGCGCACACCCGTCGCGTTAGTGGGTTGGAACAGAACTCCGTTCCCTGGCGGCGCAACCTGCGTCAACTTCAGACATACATGCACTGGAGCGTAGTCGGGAATCTCTGCTGGATGCCACGCTGCTTGCACGGGTTGAGAATTTCTTTCCATCCTCAATGTTCCCTGCGGAAGTGCAATGGCGATCAGAGGTCGAGCCGGGTGCGCGCAATCTGCGACCAGTGCCCATTGTGTTTTCAAGACTGGATCAGAAAATATCCGCTGTACGATATAGCCCACGGTGACATGTTCCGGCTTTATTGATGGATTTTCCTGCAATGTCTGCACCGTTTCCCGTTGCTGTCGCAACCATTGTTGCGCGGCTGCCTCAGGTGTTCTTGCCGTGCATGCGAGGGCCCACAGATTTCCAGTGAGGAACATGCTAGCAAGAAAGAGCCATCGAAACTTTAAGAGTGTTTGCATTGTCGAACCTGTCTCAGATTTTTTATCCCAACGAGTGCCGCTCTACCCTTAGCGAATCAGTCCATTTACCTGCTGGTACATATTGTCTGCAGCCGTGGCGACTTTGGAGTTGCTCTCATACGCCCGCTGCGCCAGAATCATTTGCACAAACTCCTCCACAATATCCACGTTGGAGTTCTCCACATACCCCTGCTGAATCGTGCCCACGCCCGTCGGATCGCCGGGATTGCCCAGCACAGCCTGACCGGAGGAAAAGGTTGCGTCAAACAAATTTGCGCCCACGCTATTCAATCCCCCGGCATTCGGAAAGGTCGCCAGTTGAATCTGTCCCAACTGGGCTGGATTGGTCTGTCCCGGCAGCGTCGCATTCACCACGCCATACTGCGTTATGGTGACCGAGGTCGCGTTGGAAGGAACCGTAATGGTCGGAATCAAAAGATTGCCATTCACATCCACCATCTGTCCCTGATTGTTTAACTGAAAATTTCCTGCCCGCGTATACGCGATGGTTCCGCTGGGCGTCTGTACCTGAAAAAATCCATTACCCTGAATAGCCAGATCGAGCGGATTGCTGGTCTGATTGAACGATCCCTGGGTCTGAATAATCTCCGTTGCCGAGGACTGCGTTCCCAGACCGACCTGCAACCCTGCCGAAACCGTCTGTGCGCTCTGCGCCGCTCCCGGCGTAACCAGATTCTGGTAGATCATGTCCTGAAACTGCAACCGGCGGCTGCGAAACCCGGCGGTTGCCGAGTTGGCCAGATTGTTGGCAATCGTATCCAGATTGAGTTGCTGTGCGCTCATGCCACTGGCGGCGGTATATAAAGCTCGGATCATGGTGTATCTCCTTTTGCCTTCCCTGCTGTTGGTTCCCCGCGCTATACGCGCGGCAAATCCGTGCTGGCCTGCAAATCCAGCGTGTTGCCAAAGACGGAAAGCGCCTTCTGCATCATCTCCGCCTGGCGCTGCACCAGAATCAATTGCAGCGTGCCGCGTACCACATCCTGATTGGAACTTTCCAACATCCCCTGATGAAGCGAAGCAGTCGCGCTCGGCTTGGCCGCGCCGACCGGAGCCGTGTACTGACCCGTTCCATCGGGAACCACCGGCGTGCCGGTTGGAAACTCCACGGTGCTAATGTGTCCCACAATGGCTCCGCGAACCGAAACGCTGCCATCGGAAGCTACCGTCACCTCCCCGGTGGGGAGTGTGATGGTCTTGTAGGGTTTTTTTCTTGTATCGAGGACAGGCTCACCCCGACCATTCACCAGAATCCCCTTGGTGGAGCGCAGAAAGGAGCCATCGCGCGTATAGGCAATGGTTCCATCGGGGCGCTGAATCTGAAAGAATCCTGAGCCTTCGATGGCGACATCCAACGGATTGCCCGTATTGGTCAGTTGCCCCTGGCTCAGATCGACACGATTGCCACCCAGCACGCCAAAGTTATTGACCGCTGTATTCAACTGCGAATTTAGCGCATTGGGGCCGGTGACGGTATTGCGAAAAAAATCTTTTTCGGCGCGAAATCCATTGGTCTGCGTATTGGCCAGATTGTTGGCCGCCGAATCCAGCGCCTGCATCCGCGCCATTAAACCAGTAAAGGCTGCATAATATCCACTGTCCACAGGAAGTTTCCTCCAACGCAGGGAAGAGTTGCAGCAGGAGGGCCGGAATCTAGTGTGGGAAATTAGAAAAAACTCACGGGAAGGAAACAGCGAAGAAAAGACGGGAGGAACCTGGCTGGCGTGAAGAGATTAAAATAGATGCGAACCAGCCTCTTCGCAGCGAATCACCAGCAGCATTTTATGGCCTTTAAAGTGATAAATGCGCTCAACCAGCAGGCGATCTCCAACAGGATGCAGGACATAATCGGAACCCGATATGATGGTCGGAACCGAGAGCGCGCAGCCGGAGTCCAGGCCAGGAATCCGATTCTTCCAACCCCCGGCGATCATGTTGCAGATCTCGCCAAAGGAATCCAGCATGGTGTCATTAAGCTGGAGCGGGTCGAATACCAAGCTGTCCGCAACCGTGGCATTGTGTACCTGCACATCCGGTTCAGATGGATAGGCCCGCGGCAGTGTTGGGGACAACAGATGTTTGGCTATAAGCGCAACCGCCGCAGGCTCCGCGCTCATGGTGCAGGAGCCGGATAGCTTGCCCGCAAATCCAAGAATCGCGCTGACTGGATGTTTCCAGTGAATGGATCGCCCGGAATCTACTGCGGCAATGGAGGAAATCTCCTGCGGGGACGCATGTTGCGCCACGCAGCCAAGGCCCAGCATGCACTCGAAGACCTCATACACGGCTGCATCCAGCGCCTGCACAGGATTGGTGGCCTGAAGCGGTGCGACGACAACCATGTTGATACTATGCTCGCGTGCGGGTTCGGAAGCCATCGGGATTCTGGAACCTTTCTGTAGACACTGTCTGTAGGCCCGGAACGATAGGATTATGCACAGCTCTCCCGGATGCACTCCCCACCCATCCAGAAAGAGCAATAAAAAAAGCGTTACTTCCAGAAACTAGAAAACGGTACAACCCAACCGGCTCAGACCTTGGCGGCCACCAGCGGCATAACCCGCTCCTGAATCTGCTCCGGAGTAAACGGCTTGCGAATATAGGCCTGAGCGCCATTCAAGAGCGCTGTACGCACATGGCTTTCACTACTCTCCGTGGTAATCATCACAACGGGAACCTGTCGAGCCAGCTTCTCCACCTGCATCTGCTTCAACATCTCCAGCCCATCCATCCCTGGCATGTTGATGTCGCACAGGATCAGGTCAACGGCCTGCTGTCGCAGAACGGCCAGACCTTCTTCACCATTGCCAGCCTCGGCCACGGTGTCCAGGTCAATCCCGCCCTGCCGCAGCGTGCGCTCCACAATTTTTCGCATGACTGCTGAATCATCGACGATCAACACTCTGATCCCTGGCATTACGCTCTCATTTCCCTTTGTTGCTTCCTGCCCGTCGGTCACTGGCTCTATCGGCATGGACGCGCTGGAACATGAACCATATCCAAAAACACAGGGATAAGGAGAGATTCCGAGACTTCCACGCAGCGTGCCGATGCAGTGTCGCTATAACCCCTCTTCCAGTTCCTGCGCGGAATAGCGGCAGAGCACATCCTCCACCTGATGAATCCGCGGAACGGGAAGCGGCGCACTGGTTGCGCCTGCGTACGATCGAGAGTGGTGAACCGCCGCCGGTACTGGGGTGCGCCACATCCGTAACCAGAAATACTGATGCAGTCGCACCAGCCGAGCTTCATGCGGACGCACCCGCTCAATGGCCGCTGTCAATTTTTCTGCTGCGCTCAGCGCGGTTGTTGCCTCCATCAGTACAGTTTTGGGATAGGCCGCATCCATCATGCGCTCATGCGCGCGCAGATACTGCGTGGCAGGCACCACGCCGGTCTCGACGCGCAGGCCCGTCATGCGCGAGATTGCCAGCGTCGCTGCGGCATCCAGGCGGTCTTCAAATCCCAGGTAAAGAATGCGCCCAGAGGCCACCCGAATCGGCAGCAGGCCAAAACTATCCAGAAACAGTCGCGGAATCAGCGTGGCCACGCTCTCAGGATGGTGAATCGTAACGGGCAGAATCGGACATCCCCACTGCATGGCCAGTGCCCGCGTTACCCGCTCCTCGGGCAGATTGCACTGGCGCATCAGCCAGGCCCCGATGCGTCCCTTGCCGGCCACGCGCTGCGCCTCCAGCGCAGTCCGCAATTGCTCTTCTGTAATGCAGCCCTGCCGCAGCAGAATCAGGCCAAGCGGCATCCGATGCCGGTGCGGTTGTGGCTCCCAGGGCATATCCCCGGTCAGTTCCCTGGTCACGGCAGTTTCGACAAAGGTGTGCATGCACGCAGCGCTACAGGCCCACTGGCCTTCCATCCGTGGCACCCGCCGTCTGCGCCACAGTCGCAGCCAGTTTGTCTCGCAATCGGGATTCATGCAGGTGGCAAAAAATGGAATCTCCCCAGCAGCGGGACGCACCACAGAGGTTCCCGCCGAAGCGTAGTCTGGTGCAAACTCAGTGCTGGCCTCTCCTGGCCAGGGAAGCAATCCATTGGCCCGGCGTAGTCGCGCGCTCTCTTCCCGTTGTTCCCAGGTCAGATTTCGATTCCAAAGCAGGGCCGTTCCAGATGTTTGCAGTGCCGTTCCGTTTCCAACTTGTGTATCGCGCATGGTCTGTGCCTCCTGGGTTCCAGTCGAACCCGCTGTTCCCGTTCTATGAAGGCTGGTTTCTGTCCAGTGGGTCGCAGTCATCGCCTCCTGGCTTGATTTCTTTTGCGCCTGCTGCGCGCGTATCTGTGTGCGTAGATTTAAAAGAGGCATCGAATCGTCTCCAGACGGCGGCGCGGCTCAGCCACCTCCGTCACATGCAGTCCAAAATTTCCGCCAACCAAAACCACTTCGCCGCGAGCCACAATGCGGTCCCCCACCACCAGTTCCACCGGCTCCTGCACATGGCGATCGAGTTGCAGCACATCGCCCGGCCCCAGTTCCAGCACTTTACGCAAGGGCATCTCAATGGCGCCAAAGCGCAGGGTTGCCTCCAGTTCGATATCCAGCAATAAATCCAACCGCTCCGGGTGGGTACGGTAGGGGTTGGATTCCTCATAATTCGACCCAGAGCGGCGCTGGGCTGCGCGAGACTCGGCGGCAGTTGCAGCTCGATCCATCTCTTCCTCGGCGGCCCGATCCGCTGCAGCACGGGCATCTGCCACGTGAGCCTCAGCGACACGGGCATCGGCAGAACGCACTGCCATCTCCTCATCCTCACCCGTAGCCGCAGTTGCTGGCGCCGCATCGGTGGTCGAATCCAGACGGGCTTCCGGGTTTGCTTCCTGGCCAGCTTCCGCTACTGCACCGGCCGCTGCCACTCCAGGAGAGGCCGCAGCTTCCATCTGCGTGTTGATGGCAATGCGCAGAGCAATATCCCCGGAACGCAGCACATAGGAGGATTTTTCTTCCGTCTGGCCCGGAGTCTGGGTAGATGTCGCGCCCGTCGTGGCATCGGTCGAAGCGGTATCCGTTGTTGTATCGGTCGAAGTTGCTGCCGAATCTGCCGCCCGCAGTTCGCGCAACGCAACCGTGTATTCTCCCTCGCCCGCAGCCTGCAAATGAGCAGCCAACCGTTCCGCCGAGGCTTCCAGAAGATTCTGCCATTCGGCCAGCAGAGCCTCATCTATCGCCACCTGCGGATCCAGAGGCCTGCGCCCGGCCAACTGCACAAACTGCACCAGTTCGGCATGGAGAACCGCAACCTGCAGCTCTCCATGCCTGGGGCCATCCAACGTGATTGTGCTCAAAAAGAGCGCCGCCGGACGCGGCTCCGTCACTTCATGGGTTACCGTCAACGCGGCCCCGGAGCGCTCTTCGAGCAACTTCTCAAACTCGTCCATCCAGCCTTGCATGAAATTCGGCATTCCTTGTCTCCTGGCTCGTTCTTCCCTGAATTCGATAACTAAATTCCGTACCTATTCTGTTGCTTGGTTCAATAAGGGATGGTTGCGCGCTACAACCTGCGCGCCGCGATGCTCCCCACTGCGCACCGGTATGGCATGGAACAGCGCCATTCCAGCCACGCGCAACTCCGCCGTGGCGGAGGCCGGAATACCCAGCCGCAACACCGTTCCCGGACGCATCGCTTCCAACTCTGTGGCAGAAATTCGCACAGAGGGCAACTGGAGCGCAGCGCCAATCTTTACCTGCTGCACCCGCTCCTCCATCCGTGCCAGCATCTCCGGCGAACGGCGGCGGTTCTGGCGGCCCCAGTCGGTAATCAAGCGACGCAAAATTGTATTTGAGACCACGGCGGGAAAGGCCAGATTCAGAATTCCCTGCACCTGCGGCATTCTCATCTCAAAGCTGACGGATAGAGTTTTTTCCGTCACCGCCATCAGTCGAGCGATCTGCGTCTGCATCTGGCGTTTTTCAAAGGTAAAGGTCAGACCGACTGGCTGCCAGGCCGAGCTGAGTTCGCGACAGATAAGTTCCACTACGCTGCCCAGAATCGACTCTTCAATGTCCGTTAGTTCTCGAACGACAGCCACTTTACCTTCGCCGCCCAGCAGCAGATCAATCATAGGCAACGCCAGATTCAGATCCAGTTGCAGCACGCAGATGGCGCCCAGCGGCTCCAGGCGAACCGAGCCAACGTAGCAAATATCGGGGATGCGCTGCAAAAATTCGGCATACGGCAACTGCTCAGCAGAGACCAGATTCACCTGAAAATGGCTCCGCAGAAAAGCGCCCAGATTGTGCGTCAGGTTGCGGGCGAAGATGTCGTTCAGCAGGCTGATGGCCCGCATCTGTTCGTTGTTGATCTGGCCGCCCCGCGTAAAGCTGAAGAGCTGCACTCGAGGGTTGTTCTCCTGCGACTTCTGTGGCGTAGTCTTGGTGCGCGCCTGTGAAAACAGTGCATCGATTTCATCTTGCGCCAGAGGCTTATCCATACCGCTTTTCCTTAATGTTTTACGTGAATATACGTGTTTTATTTATTTGAAAATAAATGCCTTACTTGATTTCCATTACCACAGTTGCTGCTTGGTCTCCGGCTTGGCTTCCACGCGATGTAAGCCAGAAGTTGCCCGTCCCACCGGACGGCGCGGCGGCGGCATCGCGGGCTTTTTGTCCGCGCCTCGCGCCGCGATCGG
>OLLR01000059.1_pt1 | contig 76235 bp, 64 predicted proteins | sample 1604601 | NCBI WGS metagenome assembly OLLR01 (sample SAMEA104055725, study PRJEB20765) | soil metagenome | biome: Arctic tundra; feature: Polygonal ground; material: soil | place: USA | collected 2011-09 | depth 0-0.5 m | reverse complement strand
GGGCGGGAGTAGCTCAATGGTAGAGTAGCGGCTTCCCAAGCCGTTGGTTGCGGGTTCGATCCCCGTCTCCCGCTCCATTATGCGGGATTGCCTTCCGCAATCAGCCCGTTCGCAAGGCAGAGCGTGATTTCTTTTGAGGTGCGAGTGAAACAGAGTTCTTTCCGATCCTCCCTGGCAGCCAGAATGCTTCTCCTGCTTTTGATGACGATAACCGCGTCCACTTTTCTTTTGGCGCAGGCCAATCCACAGATGCCTGCCCCGACCAGACAGCCGATCTCCGCTGCGGCCAGCCAGCCAGCCTATGGCTCCAACACCAGCGATGCTGCGGCAACAGGACAACTCTCTGCTCCTGTGAAAACTTCGGCAGTGCAAGCCTCCTCCGTGCCGACGACGGTCTATCAGGCGATGCCGCAATATGCGCCCATCGATGTGAGCGAGATTCCCGCCTCGGCTGGCTCTACCTACATTCCTGTGGATAGCTGGATATATCCCGCGCTGCTGCGACTGTATTCGATGGGATATCTGGATACGGCAGAAATTGGGATGCGTCCCTGGACCCGGCTCAGCGTGCTGCGCATGTTGCGCGCCACGCAGGAGCACATTCACATGGACAATAATGCGGAGGCGCTGAGCATCTACGATGCGGTGCTTAAAGAAATTTCACCCGACCTGCTGACCGCAGGCGGATGGACGCCGCACGGCATGGTGGAATCCACCTACGAGCGCATGATGGGCATTGGCGGCACGCCGTTGAACGACAGCTACCATCTGGGCCAGACTCTCATCAATGATTATGGCCGTCCCTATGAACAGGGTTTCAACGATTACACCGGTTTTAGCGCGCGCGGCAATGCGGGTCGCTTCACGCTCTACGTGCGTGGGGAGTATCAACACGCGCCCAGCGCGACTGGCTATTCGCCAACTCTGGCGCTGACACTGGCCAACAATGACGGCGTGCCCGACGTGCCACAGAGCACCATCCCGGCTGGCCCGATTGCCGCGCAAAATTATTTTCGTCTGATCGAGGCCAACCTCTCTTATCAGTTTCTCAACCATGAGTTTTCCTTCGGCAAAAGCGATGTGTGGGATGGGCCAGCACTGGGCGGTGCCTTTGACTGGAGCAACAACGCGCAGAATAACTACTCCTTCCGCATCAATCGCGTAGAGCCTCTGCATATCCCATTGCTGTCCTACTTCATCGGCCCGGTACGCTATGAATTTTTGGTGGGTAGCCTGAAAGGGCATACCTACCCCAATGATCCCTGGGTTCACATGGAGAAGTTTGAATTCCAGCCTTCTGGAAGCTTTGAATTTGGCTTCTCGCGCACCATCATCTGGGGCGGCAAGGGACATGAGCCGGTCACGATGGGAACGTTCTGGAACAGCTTCTGGAGCTTTCAGAATGTTCCGGTGGCACAGAAGTTCTCGACCAATGACCCTGGCGCGCGCTTTAGTACCTTTGATTACACCCTCCGGCTGCCATTTCTGAAACACTGGTTGACGCAGTACGCAGATTCGGAGGTGCATGACGATGTCACTCCAGTCAGCAATCCGCGACGGGCTGCCGTGCGGGCTGGCATGTATCTTTCTCATTTTCCGGGTGCACCGAAATTGGATCTGCGAGCCGAGGCTGTCTACACCGACGTACAGGTTCCCAACAGCGTTGGCGGTAGTTTCATGTATGTCGAAACCGTCCAGCGGCAGGGCTACACCAACGAAGGCAATATCTTTGGCGACTGGATTGGCCGCGAATCTAAGGGCGGGCAGGCCTGGCTGACGTATCACCTTTCTGCGCAGGATATGGTGCAGCTTTCCTATCGCAACGCCAAAGCGGCCAAGGATTTCATCCCCGGCGGGACGACGCAGAACGACTACACGGTGAAGGTGGTCAAGAAGATTCGCCCTCATGTGGAACTCGACGGTTGGTTGCAGTACGAGCGCTGGAAGGCTCCGATCTACAAAACCGGCGGCCAGTCGGATGTAACGACCACCGTGCAGATCACCTGGTATCCCAAGATGCAGCAGCTTCAGCACGGCCTGCGTAAGTGGTAACGGTTATCAGCTAACCGTTTACGCGGTCACCGTCAGCGAACGAAAGTAGGGGATGGTCTGCTGCAAGCCCTGCTGAAGAGCGATCTTTGGCTCCCAACCCAGAAGCTGGCGGGCTTTGGTAATGTCGGGCCGACGCTGAGGTGGATCATCTTCAGGCAGCGGCTCAAAGCGGATCGTGCAGGCGGCATCGCAACCTGCAATCACCTGCTGCGCGCAGGCCAGAATCGTGAACTCATCCGGGTTGCCCAGGTTGACTGGCAAAATCTCCTGCGAACGAGCAAGCCGCAAAATCCCTTCCACCAGATCGGTAACGTAGCAGAAGCTGCGCGTCTGTAAGCCATCGCCATACACGGTCAGATCGTTGCCGGCCAGCGCCTGCATGATGAAGTTGGAGATGACGCGGCCATCGTCGGGCTGCATCCGCGGGCCGTAGGTGTTAAAAATGCGCGCCAGTCGCGTATCTACCCGATAATAGCGGTGGTAGGCCATCACCTGCGCCTCGCCGAAGCGCTTGGATTCGTCGTATACAGAGCGCGGCCCGATAGGATTCACATTACCCCAGTACGTCTCAGGTTGAGGGTGAACCTGCGGCGTGCCATAGCACTCAGAGGTTGAGGCCTGCAGAAATGTTGCGTCGTAACGACGCGCCAGCTCCAGCATGCGGCGCATTCCCTCGGACCCGGCGCGCAGCGTCTCCAGTCCGCGATTCATGTATTGCACAGGGCTGGCGGGACTGGCAAAGTTGAAGACAAAATCAATGGCACCGGGATCGCAGGATTCGCAGATGTCCTGCTGGATAAAGCTAAAGCGCGGCTCATTGCGCAGATGCGACAGATTGTGCAGGTCGCCGGTGGATACATTGTCTGCACCCAGGACGGAGTATCCCTCGGCAACCAGACGATCGGCCAGATGCGAGCCTAAAAATCCCGCAGCTCCGGTAAGGAAAATGCGCTGTGCAGGCTTCCCTGCATAGCGGGTCGTCAATGCAGGCTTTGGCTGCGTCTCCGATTCCGGCAGCACGGCTGGCGACTGCGGCATTTCGGCTCCAGCTTTTCTTCCCATCCCGATGTAGGTCAGACCGTGCGCCGTAAGCTCCGCAGGCGAACAGAGATTGCGTCCATCGAACACAAGGGGATGAGCCAGTACATCACGCATCCGCGCCCAATCCAGCGCAGCAAACTGTGGCCAGTCCGTCAAAATCAGCAGGGCATCGGCACCCTGGGCTGCGGCATATTCGTCCTCGGCATACGCCATGTGATCGCTGGCGGAGATGCTCTGCTGCGCGCGTGGCATGGCTGCTGGATCGAAGGCAGAGACAGAACATCCCGCTTCGAGAAATCGCTGCACCAGCGCCAGCGCTGGAGACTCGCGGATGTCATCCGTGCCGCCCTTGAAGGCCAGCCCGAGTGCCGCCAGCCGCTTGCCCTGCAAGCCGCCCAGAGCCGCATGCACCTTCTCGAAAAAGCGTTCACGCTGTTGCAGATTTGTTTTTTCCACCTCCGTCAGCATCTCAAAGTCAATGCCCAGAGAGGCCGCGACTGCGTGGAAGGCGGCGATATCTTTGGTGAAGCAGGAGCCGCCGTATCCAATGCCGGGCTGTAGAAAATAGGTACCAATCCTTCGATCCAGACCCATGCCGCGCGCAACTTCTGCTACGTCCGTGTTGGTGGCATCGCAGACATTCGCCACTTGATTGATAAAGGAAACTTTCATGGCCAGAAAGGCGTTGGATGCGTGCTTGATAAGTTCGGCGCTCTTGGCCGAGGTGCGCAGAATCTGCGGCGCAGCGGTCGTGCATCGACCCGCAATGGCGCCTTGCTTTGCGTAATACTTGCCCGTTGTCAGAGGGGCGTAGATGCGCTGAAGTACTTCCGCAGCGCGCGTACTCTCCGTGCCGATCAGGATGCGGTCGGGGTGAAGAAAATCCGTGACCGCCGTGCCCTCGCACAAAAATTCTGGATTGGAAACCACGTCGAACTGTGCCGCGGCAATGCCTTGCTTTTCCATCAGGCGGCGAATCCACTCGTTGGTATAGACCGGCACAGTGCTTTTTTCCGCGATGACCGTATAGCGGCGAATGGAGCGCGCGATATCGCGCGCCACCGATTCCACATACGACAGATCGGCCTGCCCATCTCCACTTTGCGGCGTGCCCACGGCGATGAAAACCGCCTCGGCCTCCTGTACCGCTCCAGAAAGATCGGCGGTAAAGGTAAGCGAGCGGTGCAGATGGCGCTGCAACAACTCTGGCAGAAACTGCTCATGGATGGTCGGTATACCCTGGCGATGCGACTCCATCTTGTGCGGGTCGTTGTCCACGCAGACGACAGGGTGCCCCATCTCCGCGAAACACACGGCGGCAACCAGGCCCACATAGCCGGAACCCACAACGACGATTCTGGCTTCGGCATCCTTTGTGGCGGGACGCATCATGCGGGGTAGCCTCCTGAAAATTGCGTACTGGGGAACTTCCCCGCATCATATCAACTTCTTGCGGGTCGGCATCGGTAACATTATCCTGTTACCCGTGTGTATACGGGCCGGTTTTCCGCATTGACTGAAGACTAACGCTCCACCTATGCTCAGGGTACACGGCAGGCGCGACGGTTCTTATCTCGTTCAGGATGCAGTCCCGACAGAAACAGCCGTCGATCCTTTCGTATTTTGTTTGCATCGTATTTTTTGCAGTAGGGATGGCTCCTGGAATTTAAAGATGCGTCTAACCCCGTCGCAACCGCAGCGCCGCTGCGAGATGATTTAAAGGAGCAGTCTTTTTCCGCATGAATTCGCCCGGACGCAATCTTCCAGATAGTTCTGAATTCACTCCCCGCAGTTTTCAAACTGGCGGAGGATGGGCGACCAATGAAGAGGGCAACGCGCTGTCAGAAAATCTTCTGACTCTGCGCAAACGCAAATGGATTGTGATTGCTGCTGTTTTCATCGGAGGCGTTTTTGGGGTGGTCAAGGCCGTCACCACACCCAAGGTGTACACGGCAGGCGGCACCATACAGGTTCGGCCCGGCGCGGCCAACGAATATCGCGTCTCCGGACAATCCGGCATGGGACAGGAAGATCTGGGCGTGCGTCTGGAAACGGAAGTTTCCATCCTGCAAAGCAGCAGCCTGCTGTTAAAAGTTGCTGAAGAACTAAAGCTCGAAGACAATCCTGTTTTTCTCGGCCCCAAAGCGACCGTTCACCATCTGGATCCGAATGATCGCGCTGTGCAAGAAGAGATGATTGGATTTTTAAGTGGCGGTCTCGCGATTCACCGCATTCCTAAAACGGAAATCATCGACATTGAATTTACGAGCCTGTCGCCGAAGCTTTCTGCCGAGGTGGTCAACACCCTGATTCAGGATTATGTTGAGCGCAGCTTCCAGACCCGCTATGCCTCCACGCAGCGAGTCTCGCAATGGTTGCAGGGTCAGTTGAATGATTTGCGACAGAGCGTGGAAAGCTCCCAGGTAAAGCTGGAGGAGTTGCAGAAGAAGCTGGGCGTGCTGCGATTCAGCGACCAGACTCACGATCTGGAAGTAACCACGCTGGACAATCTGACCAAGGCGGCCTCCGATGCCAAAATTCACAGCATCCTGGCCGAGGCCCGCTATCGGATGCTGACCAGCACCAACCCCGATCTGATCGACGGCAGTCCGAATGTGATGGGCAGCTCCAACGCCTCGCTGCTGGCAACGCTGCGCAACCAGGAGACCGGCCTGGAGACGCAATACGCGCAGCTCAGTTCGCAATACGGCCCCAACTACCCCGAAGTGCGACAGTTGCAGGCGGAGATGCGGCAGGATCAGAAGGCTATCGATCTGGAAGAAAAGCGCGTCGTTGCGGAGTCCAAGACGGAGTACGAAACGGCATCGAAGAACCAGATGATGACCCAGTCCATGCTGGATAACGAAATCTCTGGTGCCTATAAACTACGCGATGACATGGTGCAGTATGTGCTGCTCCAGCGCGAATTTGAGTCCAACCGCACGCTGTATGAAGGATTGCTGAGTCGCCTGCGCGAGGCTGGCATTGAAGCTGGATTGACCAGCAGCGAAATCGACGTGATCGACGTTGCCCGCATTCCCATGCTGCCCAGCGGAATGCGCAGGCTTTCCCGCGTTATGGTCGGGCTGATGTTTGGACTCTTTGGCGGCGTGGCGCTGGCCTTCTTTACTGACAGCCTGGATACCAGCCTGCGCACTGTGCATGACATTGAAACAATTTCCGAGCTGCCTTCGCTGGCCGTAATCCCTAGGGCGCGCAAGCTGCTGCCGCGAACTATCGCCGAGGACACCCGAACCGCCGCGATGAAGAATGTGGACGTGCTGGGCCAGCCCAACTCGCAATTTGCTGAGGCCTTCCGCTCGCTGCGCACGGCGCTGATGCTTTCTGGCGTAGGCCAGCCTCCGCAGGTTGTTCTTGTCACCAGCTCGACCCCTGCAGAAGGTAAGAGCACGATCGCCACCAACCTGGCCACCGTGCTGGCCTTTCGGGATGCAAAGGTATTGCTGATTGATGCTGATCTACGCCGCCCTACCATCCACAGCCGCTTTGGCATCAGCGGCAAGATCGGGCTATCAACCGTGCTGAGCGGAAGCACCCCGTTTGACGACGCGCTGCAAACGATCCCAGAGATTCCCAACCTGTATATGCTTTCTAGCGGGCCAGTGCCACCATTTCCCACGGAGTTGATCGCATCCAAAGAGATGAGCGACTTGATACTACATTGCCGGGGACGCTTTACGCATATTGTGATTGATTCGCCGCCCATCCTGACCATTACCGATGGCATTGTGCTGGCGCCGCAATGCGATGCCGTGCTGCTGGTGGTTCGCTATGGGCGAGCCAGCAAGCATTCCGTGCGCCGTGCCCGCGACCTGATGCTGCGCTCTGCCGTTCGCATGGGTGGAACCGTTATCAATGCAGTGGATACATCGTCGCAGCGCTACTACGGTTATTATGGCTACCAGCGCTATTCCTACTTCAATGACCGTGGGCCGGGCGAACAACCTGCCAAGCCGAGGAAGTGGCCTTTCTTCTGGCGCAAGGAGAAGGGGGAATGATCGTGCAGATAGTTTCGTCTTGGATACGTCGTCGGCTGTGGCTGGTTGCTACTATCGGAGTGCTGCTTGCACCCATGTACGGTCTGGCGCAATTTACAGGGCCAGCGCCCACTGCGGCGGATAGTCCTACGCCCTTGCCGCCTGCTTCGCGAATACCATCGTCGAGATCGCAGTTGCCTTCAACCGTCGTGCTACACCTGCACAGCGGCGACTTGATCGAAGTAACGATCTTCGGGGTCAAAGATTACGACAGCAAGGTTCGCATTGACGCCAATGGCGAGGCCTACCTGCCGCTGATTGGAGCCGTGCCTCTGGATGGACTCGACCTTCCCCAGGCCCAGCGCAGAATTGGCGAGATGCTCGACGCTGCCGGGATGATTCTCAACCCAGAGGTCAGCATCGCGGTTTTGGATTCCGCGCGCGATGTCATCACGGTTACGGGTGAAGTGAACGGTGCCAAGGCAATTCCGGCCTTCGGCGCAATGCCCTTGCTCGACGTGATTGCCGCAGCTGGAGGCCTGACCCATAGCGCCAGCCTTACGATTTCCATTCTGCGCCCCGGAGTTGCGGAGCCTTTGCTGGTGCAGCTTGGCCCAAATATCGAAAATGCCAAAGCGCAAAATATCCCTATTTATCCCGGCGATCAGGTTTTGGTTCCGCGCACCGGCGTGGTCTATGTCGTGGGCGCAGTGAAAGTGCAAAGCGCCTATCCTCTGGCAACCAACACTCCGCTGACGTTGATGCAGGTGGTCACTCTGGCCGGCGGCATCAACTTTGAAGCGTCGAAGAGCAGGACTCGCATCATTCGAACCATTGGAGCCAAGAGAGAAGAGATTCCTGTCGACCTGCATAAAGTGATGTTCGGAAAAATACCGGACCCCGTGCTTCAGAACGACGACATTGTCTTTGTGCCGACCAACTTGTTCAAGGCCGGGGTCAAAGGCGGAGCCGCAGGCCTCGCGCTGGGATTGATCTACGCCATCCCGGTTCTGCCGATTCCGTAAGCGATCTTCATGCTGCGAGTCGCCTATCTATTGAGCCATCCTATCCAGTACCAATCACCGCTGTTGCGGCGACTGGCGCAGGAGCCAGCGCTCAATCTGACGGTCTTCTATACCTCGGATTTTTCCGTGCGCAGCTATCGTGACGAAGGCTTCGGTGTTTCCGTCGCCTGGGATGTGCCGCTGCTCGATGGCTATCGCCATGAATTTCTACCACGACTGCTCGATGCCAACACGATTACATTTCTGCGCCCGCTAAATTACGGCCTCTACACTCGCCTGCGGCGCGGGGAGTTCGATGTCCTCTGGATTCATGGCTACGCTACGCTCAATTCTCTGATCGCGATGCTGGCCGCAAAAATGCTGGGGATTCCCGTTTTGCTGCGCACGGATTCAACGCTGATCGACCATCCCCGCAGCCGGGCCAAGCTGTTCGTCAAAGATATTTTCTTTCGCCTGCTGCGTCCACTGGTTTTTGGTGTGCTCAGCATCGGCGAACGGAACACGGCTTACTGGCGACATCATCTGGGCCATACTTCGGAAGCGGGCGCTCGCATCTATCCCATGCCCTACGCAGTGGACAATGATTTTTTCTCACAGCAGGCAGTTCTTGCGTCGCCACAGCGCGAGTCTCTGCGCGCTGCGCTGTGCCTTGCTCCCGGCAGACCGGTGATTCTTTTTGCTTCAAAATTGCTTGCGCGTAAACGCTGCATTGATCTGGTGGAGGCCTACCTGCTTTCTGCAAACGCCCTGCCACAGGAGGAGCGACCCTACCTGTTGATCGTTGGCGATGGAGAAGAACGCGCACAGGTCGAAGCGCGCATCGCCGAAGCCAACGCCGCCGCCGATATTCGGATGCTGGGCTTTCGCAATCAAACCGAGCTGCCGCCGTTGTATGACCTCTGCGATCTCTTCGTGTTACCCTCCGTCCACGAGCCGTGGGGATTAGTTGTGAATGAAGTCATGAATGCCGCACGCGCTGTCATCGTCTCCGACCAAGTAGGCTGCCAGCCCGATCTGGTCACCGATGGTGACAATGGCTGCGTCTATCCTGCAGGAGATGTATCTGCGCTCGCCGCTGCGCTTACGCGCGTGCTGCGCGACCCGGAGACATGTCGCCGCATGGGGCAACGCAGCCAGCAGCGCATTCAGGCCTACAGCTTCGCAGCCGATATTCATGGACTGATGCAGGCCTTTCAAGAAGCCGCAGCCTGGAAGACCGAGCCTCGCACCCAGAAAACGAGAAAGCCATGACGCAGAAACCTATCCGCCAGTTGCATGTCATCCGCTCTCTGTCGCCGGAGTACGGCGGCCCGGCGCAACTGGTGCGCCAGATTATCGGCACCTACCCCAGCCTGGGCATGATTGGCGAGGTGGCCTGTCTGGACGATCCCGGCTCGCCCTTTCTTGAAGGCATAGATTTTCCGGTACACCCTCTTGGGCCAGCGCTCGGCATCTACGGATACTCCTCCAAGTGGATTCCCTGGCTGCGCGCGAATCTGCATCACTTTGACGCGGTCATCATCCACGGCATCTGGCAGTACCAGAGCTACGGCACATGGCTGGCCATGCGCGGCAAAACTCCCTACGTGCAATTGACGCATGGAATGCTCGACCCGTGGTTCAAGCGCCGCTACCCGCTCAAGCACATAAAAAAATGGATTTATTGGGCGCTGGCCGAGTACTGGGTACTGCGAAACGCGCGGCGCGTGCTCTTCACCTCCAACATTGAGCAGAACCTGGCTCCGGAGAGCTTCTGGCTGCATCGCTGGAACGGAGCTGTCGTTCCCTATGGCGCGAAAAGTCCCGTCGAAGATCCAGCCGTATTGCGCGAGGCCTTCTATAAGCAATGTCCCGCGCTACGGAAACAACGCTTTGTTCTCTATCTGGGAAGAATCCATCCTAAAAAAGGCTGTGACCTGCTGATGGAGGCTTTTCTGCAAGTGGCCGAACGCGCGCCCTGGCTGCACTTGCTGATGGCTGGCCCAGATCCGACAGGCATGCGTGTCAAGCTGGAGGCGCGCATCCGCGCTGCGGGCCTATCGCATCGCGTCCACTGGCCCGGCCTGCTGACCGGCGATGCCAAGTGGGGATCGTTCCTTGCCAGCGAAGCCTTTATTCTGCCCTCGCATCAGGAGAACTTTGGCATCGCTGTGGCGGAGGCGCTGGGATGCAGTCGGCCTGTACTGATTTCCGATCAGGTCAACATCTGGCCGGAGATTCAGAACGATGGCGCGGGCCTGGTCGCTCCCGATACGCTGGCAGGCACGCGCCAGTTGCTGGAGGGTTGGATTGCTCTCAGCGCCGAAGAACGCGAGCAGTTTAACCTGCGCGCCAAGGCCTGCTTTGACCAAAGGTATAACATCGTAAACAATGTGGCAGAACTGGTGCGATTCTTTGTGCAGTAATCGCAGCGAAGGTCTTTGACACGAAGGAAAGACAAGAAGAGACGAAACAAAGGGCATCGACGAAGGGAAGGCACCACATGGAATCGACGAACCCCGTATCGGAAAATCCAGTAAATACAAACACCGTAACCGCAGACACGGCAACAACGGACATGGAATCCGCAAATGCGGAACTCTCGTATCCTGTTGATGATCGCCAGCGCGGCGACTCCTACCTGGCATCGCAATACTCTCTGGGTGATCGCATTCATCGCCAGCTTTGGAATACATGCTGGGCGCTCTTCTATCGCACCTCGCACCGCACAGCCTTTGGCTGGCGGGCCTGGCTGCTGCGTCGCTTTGGAGCAAAGCTGGGCGAGCAGTGTCACTTCTATCCGCAATCGCGCATCTGGGCGCCGTGGAATCTGGAGTGTGAGGATGCGGTGATTGTGGCCGACCGCGCTGAGTTGAACAATCATGCGCAACTGTACCTGGCCTCGCACACTATGATCTCGCAGGATGCCTGCATCAGCAACGCGACGCACGACTACAACAATCCAGCCTTCCCCGTCGTCTCCTGTCCTATGCGCATTGGCCGCTACGCCTGGGTGGCGGCGCGGGCCTGCGTGGTTCCGGGCGTGGATATTGGGGATGGCGCAGTGCTCGGCATGGCCTCGGTGGCGACGCACGATCTGGATGCCTGGAGCGTCTACGCCGGTGCTCCTGCCAGGAAGGTCAAAGACCGCGTCAAGATTGCATAAGGACTGGCGGACTAGCCGTCCAGGCGGCGACAGTACGGCTAGCCTGCGCGACGTTTTTCTTCCTTTTGCAGCGCCTCATGAATCAGCATTTTTAGGTAGGTTTGATATTTCAGACCGCGCTGTTCCGCTTGCTGACGTGCGCGTTCGATATCGGTGCGAGCAAGACGAATCGTCGTAGGTGGAATGGCAGAACTGCGTCGCGGCAGGATGCCGCGCACGAGGGTTCCCTGCTGTGCGGCCTGCTCCAACTTAGCGGCGATTTTGTCTTCCTGCTGCGGCCACCATTGTGCTTCTTTGTCCTTGGCGTTGAAGGTCATATTAGGTTTTTCCGCCATGCGATCTCCCTGTCTGCTGTGTGCGCCAGAAGGCGCGTAGCCGTTCTTTGGCTGGCCATGCCGTCACCACGCGGATAGACTCCTCTACCTCGCAAGTAATGACGACTAGAATGCGACCAGCACTGGTTTCCCCGAGATACATCTGTCGCCACTCCCCATTGCGGAGTTCTTCGTCCAGCGCAAGGGGTTCATTCAGTAAAACCTGTTCCGCTTCATCGGGAGCGATGTCATGTTCTGCAATATGTTGACGATTTCACTGATCCCAATCGAAGGGCGACATTGGCTTTAATTGTAGCAACAATGTAAATACATTGACAGGGATATTTTCTGGATTCTTCGCGGAGCCTGCCCTGAGCGAAGCCGAAGGGCTCAGAATGACTCTTTTGTTGTGGTTGGTTTTTGACCGGGCACCAGCAAAGAACATCTAGGAGCTAGTAGCTAACAGATTTCTCATCCCACTCTAGCCAAAGGCAGGCTTGAGGTGGGCACCCGGCTTTTTCAGCCAAGCCTTCCTGCGAAAGCCGGAGCGCAAGGCGTTTTCGTCTGACAGTTGCTCCGAGTTGCGATCGGGGATCGGTTTCCACGCCCTGATGGTCAATTAGTAAAGACTTTGATTCTAGAGACGATAAGTATTACTATGCCTGTATTCCTCTTAGCACCAAGTCCGCTGCACTGATACGGAGTGGTCATGCAAGTATGGAAAGCCCCGATTCTTCTCTTCGCGCTGCCTTTGATCTCAGGCGGCGGTGGTGGGCCAACCTCAGCCGCCAACTCAGGATCACCGGGCGTCTTCCTTCTGTTCTTGATCCTTACAATTATTGCTGTTGTACGCGCAAATAAAAGATGGCGAACGGTTCTTATCATTGGAGCTTGGATGTTAGCCGGATTTTCTATTGGGGCTGTAACTGGATATATATTGGGCAGTCTGGCCGGGGGTAACAGGGGTGGCGTTGCCGGTACTCTTGCTGGCTTCGTAATGTGGCTTGGCGGGTTGATGGGAGCACTGCGTTGCATCTTGAATAATAGGAGAGCGCGTGCTATCGCAGCCAAGAGATAGTGTAGAAGCCACGCAAATGACCTCAGAGGCGAAACATGAAACGTTATACGAGCGCACAGCAGCACGATCAGCGGGTGTACGACTTGGCAAGAGACTTCCCCGCGATGCAGTCCGCCATAAGCTATGGGGAGCATCGGCGGGCGCTTGTCGGCGTCAGTGCCTTTATCTTGCGGCTCAAATGGATGAGGAAACGCGGATTTTGTTTCGACTGAGATTCCTAGACTGTGAGGACAAGGCAATGACAATGAAAACTGTGCGAGTGTTGGCCGTGGTGGTGCTGCTCACGGGGATATGTTTTGCCGCTTGTCCGGCGAGCATAACCTGCCCGCAAGACGGCGCGACCATGTACCCGGATGGTCAGATAAAGTACGAGGCGGGAGCCGAATTCCACGAGTACGCCCACACCGTTTGGGGGCCATACGATCCAACGAAGCCGCCGCAGAAACACACGCTGTGGGCGGAGTGCAAGACGAATTGACGTAGCGTTTTTCTGGACATGTGCCGCGAACGTGAGCTATGTTTAAGACAAATGAAAAGCCCCGCTGCCAGGCGGGGCCTTCGGTGTGACGAACTCTCCAGCGATATCATCGCATGGAGCCATGCCCCAATGCAAGCTGCTATTCATGTCACGCAATTGGAAGCACATCAACATGCTGCATCTCAACCGAAACCCACTGTGTATGCCCAGCCGTACAGGTCATTTCCCGTAGGAACTCGAATGCGCGGCGTCTTACGGCTTCTTCTCCTGCGTTGGCAGCATGCGCGAAGAATATGGGTTTCAACTCTCCGCAGCTCTCGTGAACACATCTCCCTCCAATACGCCAAAGGACAGATGATAAGTGACCTTGGCCCAGCCCTTCTAATCGATACGGACAGAAATATTCAGGAGAACTTTCAAATATTCCCCCGCATTCTATACACAGAAAAGTGGCTTTTGGCTTTTCGCTGGGCCGATAAAGTAGACCTCGAAATATTTCAGATGGGCTTTGACGCGGCAGAACAATGGTATGGCCGATTGGACACCGAATCTGAAGGGCTTCGTTCGACATGGTTGACTCCCTCACACCTCCGAGCGATCAGGGAGCAAATACAGGAACGGAAGACATCAGGCCAGTAAATGGTTTAGGTCCCAAAGCTCACTTGCTAGCCCCGCTGCCAGGCGGGGTCGTTTGGAGATGCCAATATCTATGTGCTGAATATATTGCACTGGAGGTTGTATGTCTATCGACGCTCTTACTGCAAAAGAGGCGCATTCACTTCGGGGTCTAAAAGCTCCGGCGTGGTGGCGAGTTCAATGTGGGCCACTTGGCTATCTTCCAGCGGAAGATTCAAGTACGAATACGCAACCGACAGATACATGTCCCCCTTCTCGTCCTCGTACTGCCAATACTGCGCTGAGTCCTCTGGTGGCAGATGTAGTTGTAAGACGCCATCTGCTAAACCCGAAGGCACTTGTCGTTGTAGGAAAATCTCAAGCCATCGTTCATTTACCGAGGGTAGGAACCCGGTGGTACCAAGACGGCCATCAGGAAACGTGTATCGAACGTAGATTTCGCCTTCGCCAACTTTGGCGATCAGCTTGTGCAGCAATTCCAACCATTCGTGCTCGTTGACAACGGAGTGCCTTGCGCGATTCATTTCTGCCATATCCCCCGCTCCCACGCAAGGAACGCTGCCGAAAATCCCAGGTCTCGATTTTGAGACCTGGGATTCCAGTTACAGCGAGTTCATATTCAGCAGGAACTCAGCGTTGTTGCGGGCCTTGCCCAGCTTGTCGACGAGGAGTTCCATCGCTTCGACCGGGGAGAGTGGATTGAGTACCTTGCGCAGCAGCCAGATGCGCTGTAGCTCGTCCTTGGCGATGAGCAGTTCTTCTTTGCGCGTGCCGGAGCGTTGGATGTCGATGGCCGGGAAGACACGCTTATCGACCAGCTTGCGGTCGAGGATGACTTCCATGTTGCCGGTGCCCTTGAACTCCTCAAAGATAACCTCGTCCATTCGAGACCCGGTGTCCACGAGTGCTGTCGCAATGATCGTGAGAGACCCGCCCTCTTCAATGTTGCGCGCGGCGCCGAAGAAGCGCTTGGGCCGCTGGAGGGCGTTGGAGTCCACGCCGCCGGAGAGAATCTTGCCCGATGGCGGCACGATGGTGTTGTAGGCGCGCGCCAGACGCGTGATGGAATCCAGCAGTATCACCACGTCGCGCTTGTGTTCGACCAGGCGCTTGGCCTTTTCGATGACCATCTCAGCCACCTGGACGTGACGTGCTGCCGGTTCGTCGAAAGTGGAGCTGATGACCTCTCCCTTTACAGACCGCTGCATGTCGGTGACTTCTTCCGGGCGCTCGTCAATCAGCAGAACGATCAGCACCACCTCTGGATGATTGGTGGTGACGGAGTTGGCGATGGCCTGCAGCAGCATGGTTTTACCGGTGCGGGGTGGAGCGACGATCAAGCCGCGCTGGCCCTTGCCAATGGGCGTCAGAATATCCATGACGCGACCGCTGATGCTTTCGCGCACGGTCTCCATTTTGATGCGCTCCTGCGGATAGAGCGGCGTCAGGTTGTCGAAGAGAATTTTGTTGCGCGTCTCTTCCGGCGACTCGAAATTGATGGCCTCAATCTTGACCAGCGCGAAGTATTTTTCTCCCTCGTGCGGCGGGCGCACGTTGCCGCTGATGGTGTCGCCCGTCTTTAGATCGAACTTGCGAATCTGCGAAGGGGAAACATAAATATCATCCGGGCCAGGAAGGTAGTTGTAATCGGGCGAGCGCAGAAAGCCGTAGCCGTCCGGCAGGATTTCCAGCACGCCTTCTGCGAAGATGTGGCCTTCTTTTTCGCTTTGCGCTTGCAGGATTTTGAAAATCAGGTCCTGCTTGCGCAGTCCGCTGGTTCCGGGGATTTCCAGGGTGCGCGCGATGCGGCTCAGCTCCTGGATGTTTTTTTCTTTCAGTTCCGCTATAGTCATGATTTTTTTATTTGAGTGGTATGAGTTTTCAGGTGGGAGTTACAGATTCAGGTGGATTGGGACTTGGTGCCAATGGGTTGGAATACTGGATTGTTTGAAAAAAGCCCGCCGGGGAGCAGGCCGCGCCTACGCGGCGCGACGCTCCTCTTTGCGGATAACATCAGATTGGCGAACCTGCCTTGCCAGCGGGTTCTCCGTGCGAAAGTGAAACAGAACGTCGTTCATCGTGTCCTGCAGGCGAGTGTTGGGCTTGTGCAGCTTGCGCGTTGCCTTGGAAGCCAACTGGCAGAGCTGGTAGCGGTTCTTTACGTGGGTCAAAGCGCCATAAATCAGATTCGAGCGCATCGCAATCTCCTCAATAATGAATTCAGAATTCAATCGTCTGTACGGTCTTGCATTCGTCGCAACCTACACGTTCGCCGTGCGACCCCAGGCGGGTACTTCCCTGTACCATCCCTTACACATCTTTAGACGCACGAAGTGGCGTTACGGATGAAAAAAATATTGTGCTTCAGCAAAGTACCAACCTGCACAACAATCTTTTGGTACATGGTGGATGCGAATCACTGGCAAGATTCGTACTGCTCAACGGTACAGTGCCATCAGCGCGGAGCGGAACACCTTTGTGTACTTTCTGGCATTCGCTTCTTGAAATCCTTGCCGAATCATGACCTTACGGGCTATCCGTCCTGGCTCTTCTACAAAACCCAACGGCGAACCGGACAGGCCGTATATCTTGGCACTTGTCAGAATACGGTGTCCTGGGGGATGGAGTCAATGAAAATTTATCATGCGATTGATTTTTGTTTCAGAACGGTAACTCTATGCAAAGAAAGCCGGTAGATGGATTACTCGGCTGATCCAGTATCCCGGAGGCTGTGGAAAGCCCGTACATATCTTCTGTCGCTCCAAGCTTTTACGACCAGTAACTCCTGTCCAAAGTGCGGTATTGGATGGCTTCGGCAATATGCTTCACCGATATATGTGGCTGGCCCTCCAGATCGGCAATGGTGCGGGAAACTTTCAGGATGCGATCATGCGCGCGGGCGCTCAGCCCCTGCTGCTGCATGGCGCGTTCCAGCAACCGTTCGGCATCGGTAGAAAGCTCGCAGTAGGTGCGAATCTGCCGCGTGCCCATCTGCGCGTTGCAATACAAGCGCTCGGCGCTCGTGGCAAAACGATCCGTCTGGCGCTCTCGCGCTGCCAGCACGCGTGCGCGAATCTCCGCGGAGCCTTCGGCGGCGGCGCCACCGCGCAGCTCCTTATATTGCACGGCGGGAACTTCAATGTGGATGTCGATGCGATCCAGCAGCGGCCCGGAGACCTTGGCCACGTAACGCTGAATCATCGGCGGCGTGCAGAGGCACTCGCGGGATTTGTCATTGAAATAACCGCACGGACAGGGATTCATGGCAGCAGCCAGCATAAAGCGCGCCGGAAAGCTAAGCGACATGGCAGCGCGCGCAATGGTGACGTGGCCATCCTCCAGCGGCTGGCGCATCACTTCTAAAACATTGCGCGGGAACTCCGGCAGCTCATCAAGAAAGAGCACGCCATTGTGCGCCAGCGAAACCTCGCCGGGACGCGGCATCGCGCCACCGCCAATCAATCCGGCATCGGAGATGGTGTGATGTGGCGCGCGAAAGGGACGTTGCAAGACCAGGCCCTTGTCCGCATCCAGCACTCCGGCGACGGAGTGAATCTTCGTCGTCTCCAGCGCCTCTTCAAACGAGAGCGGCGAGAGGATGCCCGGCAGCCGCTTGGCCAGCATGGATTTTCCGGAGCCAGGTGGGCCGATCATCAGAATATTGTGTCCCCCGGCGGCGGCAACCTCCAGCGCGCGCTTGGCCGTATGCTGACCGCGCACATCGCGAAAGTCGAGATTGAAATGCTGCATCTCATTCAGCAGATCGCGCGTGGCCACACGTACTGGATCGACATGAATGCCGCCATTGGCTGCGGCGTTCAACAGTTCGCGGACTTCGAGCAGTGTTTTGACAGCGTAGACGTTGACACCCTCCACCACAGCGGCCTCGCGCGCATTGCCTTCGGGAATCAGCAGATTCAAAATGCCGCGCTCACGCGCTGCAAGGGCAATCGGCAACATGCCCTGCACGGGACGCAGCGTGCCATCCAGGCCCAGTTCGCCGACCAGAAGAAAATTGCTGAGGTCGCGCAGTTGCAGGCTGCCATACGCGCCCAGAATTCCAATGGCCATCGGCAGATCAAAGCCGGAGCCTTCCTTTTTTATGTCCGCAGGCGCCAGGTTGATGGTGATCTGCGTGGGCGGAATGTCAAAGCCGGAGTTTTTGATGGCGGCACGAACGCGGTCGCGACTCTCGCGCACCGCAGCGTCGGGCAGGCCAACGGTGTGGAAGCGTTCTTCGATCATCTTGACACCAGAAAAATCAACTTCTACGTCGATGATGTTGGCGTGAATTCCGTAAACGGCAGCACTGAGCGCTTTGAACAGCATAGGGGGAGACTCGGTTCCGTGTCGCGGGTACAGGCGCGAGTATAGCATTCGTGTTGTCGAGTTGCGAAAGCGCTATCCGACTGGGGCGCGCGTAAGTTGCCGGGTGCCCCAGGTCTCGCTTTTGTGATCTGGGATGCTGGCCGTGCAAAATCAGGTGGTTTCCCGTAGCCAGAGTGCTCCAAACGGATCGCAGAAAAAATGGCCACTCGGCAAGAGGGGCCATTCCTATGTAAGCTGCTTACTTTAAGGGATTTATTTGGTGAGCGCGCTGGGAATCGAACCCAGGACCCACGCATTAAAAGTGCGTTGCTCTACCATCTGAGCTACGCGCTCTCACCGTATTTAATTCTACACAGCGCGGCGTGTTTTGCGGAACACCCCACGAACGGGCCGCTCCTGTGCATCCCGCCACCAAAAAACGCAGCCGCGTCCTTCGTTTTGTATTCCGCAGGCCAGGCAGTTCCAGAATGAAACGTTTCTCTTCCTAACGTTCTGCGTTTCCCATTTCGCAACTGCATTTCTTTGTCCAGGGTATCGAGCGTCGCAACTGCGCCGAAAAGAGAAGTAGGGGTAGTGGGTAAAAATCTGCGCCGTCGCTGCCTTCACTCGAGGAGTCAAGATGAGTCGTCCAAACGCTCCACTCCCGCAGGAGTTGGAGGCTACGAAGAATCCTGACGATGTAGCGGCGCTCTATGCCTGGCTGGGTGCGAAGGGGCTCCAGTATCGGGATTTTTCCGTGAGCCGCAGTGCGTATCGCGCTCGGTTTCGCGCAGAAGGATCAGAAGCAGCTCAAGATGCCGCAGCGGATACATCTGGCGCGAATCAACAGGAGTCAGCGGTAAAGCAGCAGGCCGCGCCCTCCGCATCGGTTCGAGGGAGTAAGAAAAAAAAACATCCCCCAAAAGCCGGACTTCGACTCGCAGGTCTGGCGATGGCGCCAGTCGTGCTTGTGTTGCTGGGGATGGCGGCGTTGCCGCTCGATGCCATGCAGCAGGCGGTCTTCGCCGTGCTGTTGTTTGCTCTGGCGGTTGTACTGAATCGTCTGTCTCGCTCCCATCGGATGACGCTGCTGCTCATCTGCATGTCCTCTTTCGTCACGCTTCGCTACGCCATCTGGCGCACAACCTCGCTGGCCTCATTCCTGCACGATCCCACATCACGCTGGACCGTGCTGGATGCTTTCTTTATGTTGTCGTTGTTTGGCGCAGAAATCTATGCCTTTCTGGTGATGTTTCTGGGGTATCTGCAGATGTTGTGGCCGCTGCGCCGCGTGCCCGCAGCACTGCCGGATGACCTTGCAGCATGGCCGGATGTGGATGTGCTGATTCCCACCTACAACGAGCCGTTGGAAGTGGTGCGGTACACGGCTCTGGCCGCAGCCAATATGGATTGGCCGGTCGAGAAGATGCACGTCTACATTTTGGATGACAGCAAGCGCGAGGAGTTTCGCCAGTTCGCGCAGGATGCGGGTGTCGGCTACATTACGCGCTCAGACAATCGCCATGCCAAGGCGGGAAATATCAACCATGCGCTGCAAAGCATTCATTCGCCCTTTGTGGCCATCTTCGATTGCGATCACGCGCCCACGCGCAGCTTTCTGCAGACAACGATGGGATGGTTCAACCGCGATCCAAAGATGGGACTGGTGCAGACTCCGCATCATTTTTATTCTCCCGATCCATTTGAGCGGAATCTGCAAAAATTTCGCACCATGCCGAATGAGGGCGAGCTATTTTACGGAATCATTCAAGATTGCAATGACTTTTGGAATGCGACGTTCTTTTGCGGCTCCTGCGCCGTGCTGCGCCGCGAGGTGCTGGATCAGATTGGCGGCATCGCGACGGAAACAATTACCGAGGATGCGCACACCTCGCTGCGCATGCAGATGGCCGGTTGGAACACTTCCTACATCCACGCGCCGCAGGCGGCAGGGCTGGCCAGTGAGCGTCTCTCCGGGCACGTCAAGCAGCGCATTCGCTGGGCGCGCGGGATGATTCAAATTCTACGCACTGACAATCCTCTGTTTGCCAAGGCGCTCAGTTGGCAGCAGCGCCTGTGCTACTTCAACGCTATGCTGTATTTTTTGTACGCGCTGCCGCGCCTGGTTTTTCTAACCGGGCCGCTGATTTATTTACTGCTGGGCCATGTCAATATCCCCGGCGCATGGTCGCTGATTCTGGCATACGCGCTACCGCATCTGGTGCTGACCAGCCTGACCAATTCGCGAATTCAAGGATTGCATCGACATTCTTTCTGGAATGAGGTGTATGAGACGGTGCTGGCACCGTACATTTTGCTGCCCACGTTGCTGGCGTTGGTGAATCCAAAGTTTGGCAAGTTTCAGGTAACCGATAAAGGTGGCGTAGTCGAAGAGGCATTTTTTGATATGCGGATCGCGCAGCCGTTTCTGGTGCTCTTTGCGCTGAACATTTTGGGGTTGGTGATGGGGCCGATTGACTATTTCTATCGTGACCCAGGCCACCTGGGCACGGTGGTGATGAATTCGCTCTGGACGATCTTCAACACAATTATTTTGGGCGTCTCGATGGCCGTTGCGTATGAATCCCAACAGCGGCGGCAGAATGTCCGCATTGACATGCGCGTGCCAGTTCGCCTTCAGACCACGCAGGGGGAAATAGGTGCAGGGCAGACAGAGGATTTATCCGGCGGTGGCTCAGCCATCCATCTGGACGCAACCATGGATATGCTTCGTGGCGACAAAGTTTCGGCGATCTTGCAGACGCCATCGGGCGAGGCAATTCTGCCAGCCCGCGTGATGCTGGCGCGAGGGCGCAGGATTCGTATTCGCTTTGAGAACCTGACCATTGCCGAGCAGGAGAAGCTGACGATGGTCTTGTTCTCTCGCGCAGATACGTGGCTGGAGTGGGGCAAGAACCGCGTGCCAGATCGCCCACTGCATAGTCTGGCTTTGATTACGTGGATTTCGATGCAGGGCATTGCGCTTACGCTGCGCAGTTTGATTCGCAGCAAAGCGGAGATGCCGAATGGAGCGCCGCGTCATCCAATTCCAGCGACTGGTGTCGGGATTGCTTTGATTTTTCTAATGGGAGGAATGCTGGCAGGTGTTCGTCCGGCATCGGCTGCGATGGTTGCGAGCGCGGCATCGGCAACACCGCCAGCCGTCGCGCAAACCGTGGCGCAAGCGCAGACCGCCGCTTCCCAGGTCGTCGCCAATCCAGAGAGCCAGTTTCAGGATAACTTTACCTTGCGCGATATCGGCGTACACGAATCCATCGTGCTGCGCGGACTCGACAGCACCGAGTCGGTTCACTTTACTCTGCCGCAGACGGATGTGGCCAGTACGGCAACACTGCATCTGCGCTATCGATTTTCTCCGGCGTTGATTCCGGCGTTGAGCCATGTAAATGTCATGTTGAATGGTTCGCTGTTTGCCGCCGTGCCGATGGAGGCAGGCGCGCCCGACCAGCCATTTGAGCAGGTCTTGACGATTCCCGCAGAGATGCTGGTTCATAACAACGAACTAAGTTTTGAATTTATCGGACATTACGCGATGGGCCAGGAAGACCCAGCCAACACGGCGCTGTGGTTTCGTTTGGATCCACGAACCTCGGTGGAGATTGCAGGCGATCGTCTGCCACTAGCCAACAATCTGAATCTGCTGCCTGTGCCGTTTTACGACCCTGATCTAGTTGAGGCGCAAAGCGTGCCCATTGTATTTTTGACTGCGCCATCCCACGCTGCGTTGCAGGCTGCAGGCGTGATCGCGTCGTGGCTCGGTGTGCTGGCCGATACGCACGCGATTCGATTTCCAGTTTCCATTGGCAGCATTCCTCCCGGCAATGTCATTGTGATTGCGGAGACGGAAGCAGGTTTGAACACGCTCGGCTTGCAAGCTATTTCCGGGCCGACAGTCGCCCTGCGCGCCAATCCTTCTGATCCATACGGCAAGCTGCTGATACTTGCCGGAGACAATACCGATCAGGTGCTTGTTGCCGCTCAGGCTGTGGCGCTCAATCCGTATGTGCTGCATGGCGATACGGCACACGTTGCAGCGCAGTTGCCACAGCCACGACAACCCGATGATGCGCCACGCTGGCTGCCGACGGGACAAATTACTCGCTTTCAAGATTTGACCACCGATACCATGCAGACCGATGGTTCCGCGCCAATGAATATCTATCTGCGGCTGCCGCCAGATTTGTACTGCGGCATGAAGAAAAATCTTCGACTCTATCTGCAATATCGCTACAACCCGATGCCGCTGGCCAATGATTCCAGCATCAACATTCTGGTGAACGACAGTTATATTGGCTCAATTCCGCTGCCGCAGGGAAACCGGCCCATGCAGGAACTCCAAGCTTATGTTGGCCTGCCGGTGCTGAAGTTGCATTCCTTTCTGAACACGTTGAGCACCGTATTTTATTTTCAGTTGCACAAGGCGGACAGTGGCGATCCGCCTATCAATCAACGCGGCGCGATTCTGCCCAGCTCCTATATAGATATGCGTGGGCTGCATCATTGGGCTGCTCTGCCGAACCTGCGGCTTTTTTCTACGGCAGGCTTTCCCTTTACGCGACGCGCGGACTTGAGTGCAACAACCGTGATTCTGCCCGATTCCCCCAGCAGCAGCGTGATCGAAATGTATCTGACCATGATGGGTCGATTTGGTGGCGCGACCGGATACCCGGCGTTGCGTGTGATGGTTTCTGGGCCAGAGACGCTGGGAACTTCTCCGAATCAGGATTATCTGGTGCTGGGTACGATGAGCGATTCTTCGGTGCTGGATCGTTTGGCGACATCGTTGCCGGTTCAAATACAGCGCGATGGCCTGCGCGTGCAGAATGCTGACGGATTCTTTGCTCCTTTGCGCAATGCCTGGTGGCGGATGCAGGGATGGCAGCCTCCGGAAAGTGGCACAGCGCTTACCTCAGGTGCCGGGTCAGAGGCATTGCCCGATGCGTTGCTTGAAGGCATCGAGTCGCCGTATCAGGCTGGCCACTCCATTGTTGTTGCTGTGGTGCGCGATGATGCCGAAGCGGAAACTTTTTTGGATGCCTTGGATCGAGCCACCAAAAACGGATCAGTTGCAAAGTCGGTGAGCGTGCTGCGCGGCAGAGAATTTCTCTCCTATAGATTGGGAGACACGGTGTACCATGTCGGCCATTTGTCTGTCTGGGTGCAGGCCAGCCTCTGGTATGCGCAATATCCCTACCTGGCTGTGTTGCTGATTCTTGGAGCAAGTTTTCTTTTGTCTGTCTGGATACTGGCCTTGCTGCGTAGACGCGCAGCGCTGCGCGTAGAGGATCACTCGCAGGATTTCGAGCAGGATAGGAAAGGGCGCGCAGCATGAGAATTTTTTCCAGAGAAAAAGTGTTTTCCTGCCTGCTATGCCCCTACGTGTTGGGAGCATGCTGGGTCTGTGCTGCTGGAAGTATCGTTGCGCAGACGCAATCTGTACCTGTTGCCGCGCCCAATGTTGCAGCATCCTCCGCAGCGTCGCCCATGGTTCGCGTGCTGCTGAATCGCGCGCGTGCGCTGGCTGCTCGCGGCGAAGAGGATACAGCGATCCAGGTATGGCAGCAGGTCTTGCTGGCCGATCCGGAAAATTCCGAAGCGCTGGCAGGCGTGGCGACAGCGTATCGGCAGGTTGGCAATCTGTCGCAGTCTGAAATTTATGTGTCGCGCCTGCGGCAGGTGAATCCAAACGACCCACAGATTGCCAGCATTGAACAGATGCCTGCGCAGGTGCCTCGGCAACAGCAGCTTCAGCAGGCGGGCAGGCTGGCTATGCGTGGACAAGCCGCGCAGGCGATGGAAATCTATCGAAATCTTTACGGCGATCAGCCGCCGGATGGCGATGTGGCGCTTGCGTATTACGAAACGGAATCGGCCTTGCCTGCGGGCAGAGATGGAGCCATCGCAGGTCTGCGCGCCCTGGATGCGCGCTATCCAGCAGATGCGCGCTATGCCATTGCCCTGGGACGAATTTTGACCGACGATCCAGCAACACGCGCCGAAGGTATTGCCATGCTGCAACCCTATGCGGCCACCGATGCGAATGCTGCGCGCGCGTTGCAGCAGGCCTCGCAATGGGATACGCAGGCGAGTACAGCCGCCACGCCATCTTCGGAAGCGGCTTCGCATCTGGCATCCGGCATCGCGCAGACTCCTGCTGAGGACAGCGCTTTTCAAGCGCTCCATGACGGGAAGATGCGGCAGGCAGAGCAACAATTTCGCGCCATACTTGTCGACAGTCCAACCGATGGCCCAGCGCTGGCGGGGATGGGGATGATTCGTTTGCAGCAGCAAGACTTTGGCGCAGCACAAAATAATTTTGAGCAGGCAATCCATCATGGCGTGCCTGCAATTTTGCTGCGCAAGCCTTTGATCACGGCGCGATTCTGGAAGACCATGCAGCAGGCGGAAGCAGCCAGCAAGCATCAGCAATGGAGTCAGGCAGAGAGCGACTATCGTGCCGCGCTGGCCTTGCAGCCCAACACGCCGGAGGCGCTGGATGGGTTGGCCTCTACGATGCTGGCGAACCAACACGGAAGCGAAGCCATCCCAATCTATCGTCAGTTGCTGCGTCTGCAACCGGTGTCGGTCGATGGCTGGCGCGGATTGTTGGCAGCGCAGATCCAGACAAACAACATACCGGCTGCGCTGGCTACCCTGCAACAAATCCCCGTGGCAGCGCGTGCATCCCTGCTTCACGACAGTAGCTTTTTGCAATCCGAGGCGATTGTTGAGGATGCAAACGGACAAACGACAAAGGCGTTGGAAATTTTACGACAGGCACTGGCGCTGCTGCCAGCAGAGATGTCGCCACAGGCGCGCATACAGGTGCAGGTGCAGGATGCCGCGTTGTTGTTGCGTACTGGGCAGCTTCACACCGCGCAGCAAATATATCAGCAGGTGCTGGATGCGGATGCAAACAATGCACAAGCCTGGCAGGGAAGTATTGAGGCGCTGCATCAGGCGGGAGACAATGGAGCCGCATGGCAGAAAGTGCAATCCATGCCGTCGGAGATCGAGGATGCCTTGCAACGCGATCCTGGATTTTTATCCACGCTCTCCGCAATAGCGGCCTCGCAGAATCATCTTGCGCAGGCGCAGGAGTATCTGCAACAAGCCATGCAGCAGATTCGCCAGGCAGGCAAAGAGCCGCCATCCTCTCTGGAGATGCAGGCCGCAGGTCTATATCTGCAACAAAAACAGCCGCGAGCGGCGGCGGATATCTATCGTCACCTGCTGGCGAATTCGTCTCTGGGCGCAGAAGACTATGATGCGTGGCTCGGATTGTTTTCCGCGCTGCACATGGCGGGTAAAGATCGCGTGGCTGCGCAACAAGAGCAGGCGTTGCCTGCAACGCTGCAAACCAGGCTCAACAACGATCCGCAATTTTTGCAGACGATGGCTGGCGTGGAGGATACCCTCGGCAACACGCAGCATGCAATTGCGCGTCTGGAGCGCGTCGAGGCCATTCATGCCGCCGCAGGTCAACCCACGGATGTGGATATTCAAATCGAGCTTTGCTGGCTGCTGTATCGCGCGCATCAGGGAGATACATTGCTTCCGCGTCTGGAAAAATTAAGTCATCAGGTCGAGAATTTCGACATCGCGCAGCAACGGCAGCTTGCACAAATCTGGATTCTCTGGAGCTTGCGTCAAACGGATCGCATCCGCGCGCAGCGTGAATATGCAAAGGCAGTTCACTTACTGGAGGCAGCCCATGCAGCTTTTCCACAGAACGCAAGAGTACGCGGCACGCTGGCGGGAGCCTATATCGAGGCGCATGAACCGAAAAAAACAGTGTCTCTGTATGCGGATAAAAATCTTAGATTGGCGACGCCAGAAGATGTACGCGCCGCCATTGGCGCGGCGATGGCCTCGGCGGAAAATAAAAAAGCAGAACGCTGGCTGCGTCAGGCACGCCAGCGCTATCCGCAGAACCCGGCTCTGCTGGTGCTCTACGCCAAGTGGGACGAGACGCAGGATCAGGATAATCGCGCAATCCAAGACCTGCGGATTGCTTTAAAACTGATGCCGGATGATTATCAGGTGGATCGGCCCACTTCAGCAGATCTTGCGGGTAAAGCAACACTAGAAACAGATCACTCTGTTGACTCTACTGTTCCATTTGAAGATCGCTTCTCCACGCTGCATGCGCTCGATGCGCTGGGCGCTGCGTTGCAGAGCGGAAATGCGAACTCTGCATCATCCAGCGGATTGTCGAAACCTGTGCCGGCCAAAACTTCGCAAATTCCAGAGCCACTGCTCATTCAGGCATCTGCACAACTGGCTGAGATTGAAACGCGACTCAGTCCGTGGGTCGGCGCAATCCCATATCTAAATCATCGCAGCGGCACGCAGGGGTTGGAGCAGATGATCGACATCGAAGCGCCGGTTGCGGTTTCCACGACATGGAAAAATCGTATGCGGATTACCGGGATCGCGCAGCCCGTCTATCTCTCTGACGGCGCGCAGACCAGCGCCGACCTGCTGCCTGTAGGAACCTTGCCAGCCGGAACACCCGCGGCGGCGCAGATTGGCCGAGGGATGGCTGGTGAATTGCAGTTGGCCACGCGCAATGTCGATCTAAGCGCAGGCACCTCGCCCGTTGAGTTTTTAATTGCCCCAATTGTAGGGAGTGTTACGCTGCGTGTGCCGCGCGCGCATGTAACGTTGACCTTTGCGCGGGACAATGTTCGCGACTCTGAACTTTCTTATGCGGGGCTACGCAATCCAGATACAGCAACCGATCCCAATCCAGCAGCAGCGCAGGTAGCGGGCAAGGTTTGGGGCGGTGTGGTCTCTAACCTGGGCGGGCTGGACTGGAGCCACGGCAGCGCGCGTAGAGGAATGTATTGTACTGGCAGCGCAGGCGTGTTGACCGGCCAGCATGTGCAAACCAATACCGAAGTGCGCGGAGATACAGGCGCATATTTCCGATTGTTTAAAAAATCGAGCGCCGGGAACCTGATGCTGGCTACCAATTTCTTCGGGATGCACTACGCGCACGATGAACTGTACTTTACCTATGGACAGGGTGGCTACTTTAGTCCCGAGTATTTCCTGCTGGGAAACTTTCCTCTTACCTGGACGGGGAATCATGGAAGAAATCTTCACTACGATCTGGAAGGTACACTCGGCGCGCAGCGTTTCCATCAATCCAGCGCGCCCTATTTTCCGCTCGACCCGGCTTTGCAGGCGACGCACAATCCTGCCAATCCTGTTTATGTCGGCCAGACCACAACGAGCTTGAACTATGGCGCGCAGGCGGATCTTGCATGGCTGCTGGGCAGGCATTGGTATCTGGGCGCGTTTGCCAGCGCGAATAATTCCTCGAATTACAACCAGCAGGTGGGTGGAATCTCGCTGCACTATGCGCTGCGCCGCCAGCATCCACGCGAAGAGTCGCCGACCGGGATATTCCCCTACAGCGGTATGAATACGTTAAAGCTGCCGTGATGCGTTCTCAAGAATTCTCGATAGTAGAAGATTCTTCTGGTTGCGTTTCGCGTGCAGCCTTCGTACCGAAGAGCAATTCCTTGCTGCGCAGGTCTTTGATGGTGTCGCGCAGCTTCGCCGCCTTTTCAAATTCAAACTGCTGCGCGGCCTCGCGCATATTGGTTTCAAGTTTGGCGATGTGTGCCTCCATCTCCTCCATGGTGTGCGCGTCGGGCAGCGCTTCAACCTCTTCGGTCATGTCGGCGTATTCAGCTTTTAGAATTCCGGCCAGCGCCATATCCAGCGGACGCACAATCGAAGTGGGCGTAATGTTGTTTTCCTCGTTGTATGCCCGCTGCTTTTCTCTGCGGCGATTGGTTTCGTCGATGGCGCGACGCATGGAGTCAGTCATTTTGTCCGCATAGAGAATTGCGCGGCCCCGCACATGGCGCGCCGCACGGCCAATCGTCTGAATCAACGATCCGGCAGAGCGCAGGAAGCCCTCTTTATCTGCGTCGAGAATGGCAACCAGCGAGACCTCTGGCAAGTCCAGACCTTCGCGCAGCAGGTTGATGCCGATCAGCACGTCATACTCGCCTTTGCGAAGATCGCGCAGAATACGCACGCGCTCCAGCGTGTCAATCTCCGAGTGCATGTAGCGGCAGCGCACGCCAACTTCGGTATAGTACCCCGACAGGTCTTCGGCCATGCGCTTGGTCAGCGTCGTGACCAGAACACGCTCGTTGCGTTGCGCGCGATCACGAATCTCGCCCAGCAGATTGTCGATCTGCCCGCGCACGGGACGAATCTCCACCTCCGGATCGACCAGGCCAGTAGGGCGAATGATTTGCTCGACGACTACGCCCGCAACTTTCGTTAGCTCGTATGGCCCCGGCGTGGCTGAAACGTAGACAATTTGCCGCGTGCGATTTTCAAATTCGTCGAATTTTAGTGGACGGTTGTCCATCGCCGAAGGCAGACGGAAACCATAGTTAACCAGATTCTGCTTGCGAGAACGATCGCCGTGCCACATGCCGTGCAACTGCGGAACGGTCGCGTGCGATTCGTCAAGAAACAATAAAAAATCCTGCGGAAAATAATCCAGCAGTGTAGGTGGCGGCTCGCCGGGCAGGCGGCCAGAAAAATGCCGCGAATAATTTTCAATGCCGTGGCAGTAGCCGACGGATTTAATCATCTCCAGATCAAAGCGCGTGCGCTGGTGAATGCGCTGCGCCTCCACAATGCGACCCTGAGATTCCAAATCTTTTTCCCAGGTGCCCAGCTCTTCCAAAATTCCCTCAATGGCGGATTGCTTGCGTTCTGGTAGCACGACGTAATGGCTTTTTGGGTAAATGGGCAGGCGCGCATATTTTTGTTTTACGATGCCAAATAGTGGATCAATCTGCGAAAGAGATTCAATCTCATCGCCAAACATTTCGATGCGGTAGGCATTCTCGTCATAGGTGGGAAACACCTCAATAATGTCGCCGCGAATGCGAAAGGTGCCGCGTCGAAAATCGACATCGTTGCGGTCGTAGAGTATCTCCACCAATCGGCGCGTGATGTCCTGGCGACGAATCTTCTGGCCGCACTCCAGCAGCAGCAACATGCCAAAGTACGCCTCTGGCGAGCCGAGACCATAGATACAGCTGACCGAGGAGATGATGACGACATCGCGGCGCTCAAACAGCGAGCGTGTGGCGGAGAGCCGCAGCTTGTCCAGTTCCTCGTTGACGGTGGATTCTTTTTCAATATAAATATCGCCAGCAGGAATGTAGGCTTCCGGCTGGTAGTAGTCGTAGTAGGAGACAAAATACTCGACTGCATTTTCAGGGAAGAATTGTTTGAACTCATGGTAGAGTTGCGCGGCCAGGGTTTTGTTGTGCGCAAGAATTAGCGCGGGCCGGTTCAACTGCTCGATGATCTTGGCCATCGTAAAGGTCTTGCCGGAGCCGGTGACGCCCAGCAGCACCTGATGCTTCTCTTCGTTCAGTAGGCCGCGAGTCAACTCTTCAATGGCCCGACCCTGATCGCCCTGCGGCGTGTAATCACTGACAAGCTGGAAGTCCATACTGGAGATGGTAATCGAAATTGGCGAGGCGTTCAGGAGTTCAACTTTTTCGTTTTTCTGGAACGCGCGCGCCTTCTTTGCGCGCCTCGGAAAGCCCGATGGCAATTGCCTGCTTGGGATTGGTGACTTTGCTTCCACTGCCGGATTTGAGTTTGCCTTCATTCATGGCGTGCATCTCGGTACTTACTTTGGCAGATGCCGTGGGACTATATTTGCGTTTTGGCATAGCGCCTCCTTTTGCATAGGACGCCTTGAGGATGCCTCTGGTTGCCGCTGACCAGGATGTTGCGAGGTTTATTGCAACAGGGAAATCAAATCGCACGGATGCTGTGCCAGCGCATCCGGGGGAACCATCTCCAACGTGTGCGGTGAAAGACCATAGCTGCATCCAATGGAGTAGACTCCACAATTCTGCGCGGTCAGTATGTCTACGTCGGAGTCGCCAATCATCACCGTTTCAGTAGCGGTAACGCCTGCTTCGCGGATCAGCGTCTCCAGGCCAAGGGCATCTGGCTTTTTTGTAGGAAAGCTGTCGCCTCCATAGATGCGAAAGAAATATGGCGCCAGCCCAAATGCCTCGCAGATGGCGCGTGAGGGGCCGACTGGCTTGTTGCTCAGCACGGCAAGCGTGGTGTTTTGCTGCCGGTTACGCAGTGCCTCCAGCACGGGAAGAACACCGTCGTAGACGTAGGTATTGTCCAGCTTGTGCTCGCGGTAATAGCCAAGAAAATAAAGCAGGGCCGCATCGAGCAGTGTGGTGTCCTCCGGGTCGCCAAAGGCGCGACGAACCAACATGCCCGCGCCATCGCCTATGTAGCTGGCGATGACGTCGTCAGGCAGCTCATGCCGCTGAAAGTGGCGCAGCGTGGCGTTGACCGACTGCACCAGGTCGGCACGTGAATCAATCAGCGTGCCATCCAGATCAAAAACAAAAAGACGCAGAGAATTTTTTGGAATTGTGCGAGAAGTTGTCGAGGGATGCGCCATCTTTTTAATGTACGCAATTTTCTGGTCGCGCGATGCTAGACTCGGAGCGAATGCCTGATTTACCTCTATTTCGAGCGGTTGCCGTTGCGGCGCTAATTCTGGCCAATGCTTTTTTTGTTGCGGCGGAGTTTGCGCTGGTCTCCACGCGACAGACGCGCGTGCAGCAGCTTGTTTTGCAGGGAAGAGCGGGCGCGCGCACGCTGGAAAAATTACAGCACAATCTGGATGAATTTTTACCCGCTGTGCAGATTGGCGTCACGCTTTGCAGTCTGGCATTGGGCTGGCTGGGTGAGCCGTTTGTCGCGATGCTGCTGCATCCCATCTTTGGCCATCTGCCCCTCTCAGCGGTATCGGCCAGAGTGCTTTCCGCTGCGCTGGCATTTTTGTTGATTACCTACTTTCATGTCCTGATGGGGGAGCTGGTGCCAAAATCTTTGGCGCTGCGCAAGGCGGAGCAGATGGCGCTGGCCATCGCCGGGCCGATGGATGGATTCATGCAAATTATTGCGCCGCTTGTTCGCGCCATGAATCACTCGGCTGCCTTTGTTCTGCGCTTGTTTCGCACCGCGCCCGTGCCGGAGAGCGGCGTGCATTCCCCAGAAGAGTTGAAGCTGATTGCCACGGCGACGCGGCGCATGGGCCTGTTGCCGGAGTATCAGGAATCTATTCTGCATCGTGTTCTCGATCTGGATCAGGTTCCAGTGCGCGAGATTATGACACCGCGGCAGCGCATTTTTTCTTTGCCCTCGGATATGACGGTAGCCGCAGCCAGCGCGCGCATTATTGATATGCAGCACTCGCGTATTCCTGTTTATGATGCCGCACGCGGGCCGGAACATATTCTGGGCGTGGTGTACTCCAAGGATTTATCGCGCTGGATGCACTTTCAGGCTACGATGCCCGTGCTGACATCGGCTCCATCGGCTCCGCCGCTGGAAAATACGCTGCGGCTCTATCAGTGGATGCACGATGTTCTGGTAGTGCCAGAGACGAAGCCGGTTGCTGATGTGCTGCTTGAATTTCAAAAAATGCGCAGGCACATGGCAATTGTTGTCGATGAGTTTGGAACGACAACCGGACTGGTGACCGTGGAAGATGCGCTGGAGCAGATTGTCGGCGAGTTAGAAGATGAGTTTGACCTGCGCGATACCTCCATCCTGCGGCTGGATTCTGGCGTGCTGTTGATTGAGGGCAGCGCGAACCTGCGCGATCTGGAACAGCAGCTTCACCTGGCGTTGCCGCGCAATGGCGGCGTGGAGACGCTGGCTGGATTTGTGCTGGCGCGGTTGCAAAGAATTCCTACTCCGGGAGATGCCTTTTCTTTTGACGGGCGGCGATATACCGTCGTAAGCATGGAAGCCCATCGCATCGGGCGCGTGCGTATTGAGGTAGAAGCATCGTCGGAGAAAAAGCAAAGCACGATCCTGGGGCGAGGTTCTCGTCCATGAGAAGTGCTGCGCGAACCATTCTGAAGCGATTGGTGTATCTGCTGCCGGTGCTCTGGCTGGTGGTTTCGCTGGTTTTTTTGCTGATCCATCTGGTTCCGGGAGATCCGGTGCAGCAGATGCTGGGCGAAGGCGCGACGACGACCGACATTGCGGCGCTGCGCCATGCCTATGGGTTGGATATTCCGCTGCCTCTGCAATATCTCCACTACTGGCGCGGCGTTGTGCATGGTGATCTGGGACGCTCTCTGCGTCTGAATACTTCTGTCACGCATCTGGTTTTTTCGCGCTATCCCTACACAATGGAGCTGGCGATCCCCGCCATTTTCTTTGCCGTCCTTCTCTCGTTGCCCGCAGGCATTGCCAGTGCTTTGCATCGGGCGCGATGGCAGGATCGCTGGCTGAGCGTGGTGAGTCTGCTGGGGCTGTCTTTTCCCAGCTTCGCGCTGGGGCCGCTCTTGATTGTATTTTTTGGGATTCAACTGGGCTGGCTGCCCGTCTCTGGCACAGGATCATGGCAGAATCTGGTGCTACCCGTCATTACTCTGGGCAGCGGGATGGCGGCAATTTTGACGCGCATGGTGCGCACGACCATGCTGGAAGAGTTAAGCCAGGATTACATTCGCACGGCTCGCGCCAAAGGACTCTCCGAGCGCGCCGTTGTCTATCGCCACGCCTTGCCGAATGCCATGATTCCGCTGCTGACCGTGCTGGGCCTGCAATTTGGAACGCTGCTGGCCGGGGCCATTGTGACGGAGACAATCTTTTCCTGGCCTGGCCTGGGTCGTCTGACGGTTTCGGCGATTTCCAATCGCGACTATCCGCTGGTTCAGGGTTGTATTCTGACCATCGGCCTGACCTATGTGCTGGTGAACCTGCTGACCGATGCCTTGTATGGAGTGGTGAATCCCCGCGTTCGCCAGTGAGCGCGCTACGCCGGCGCTGTGTCTTCGAGAGAGATAAGTAGCGGTTGCAGGCCTGTTGATCCGCACTCCAGAATGCCAATCGTGATCGGTAGACGGAAGCGGCGCGGCCCTGCGCTGCCGGGGTTGAAGTAGAGCACGCCATGCTTCCATTCGGTTGCAGGCTGATGCGAGTGACCGTAGATGACTGCATTCATGCCCGCTGCGGCAGGGTTCAGGTCAAGATCGTCGATGCTGTGAACCAGATAGAACCAGCGCCCGTCGAGCAAGACGGCCTCTGTGGCCGGGAGCGTTGCGCAGGGGCCGTGCTGGTCGATGTTGCCGCGAATCGCCGTTACCGGAGCAAGGTTGCGCAGGGATTCCAGAATGGCAGGATCGCCGACATCCCCGGCGTGCAGAATGTGGTCGCAGCCGCGCAGCGCGACCAGAGCTTCAGCACGGAGCAGACCGTGCGTGTCCGAAAGCACGCCGATGCGCATCAGGCGCTCGTTCCTGGTCCAACGACCAGTCGCGTGCGTGGGTCGAGTTGGTCGCGCATTCCATCACCCAGAAAATTGAAGGCCAGCACGCACAGCATAATCGCCAGTCCAGGAAAGACAAGCATGTGCGGCGCGTCAAACAGGTGAAATCGCGCATCGTTCAGCATCGCTCCCCAGCTTGGAGCAGGCGGAGGAACGCCCAACCCCAGAAAACTCAGCGTGGCCTCGGCAAGAATCGTTCCAGCCATGCCGATGGCGGCCTGCACTAGCACCGGCTGAATAATGTTGGGCAGAATGTGTCGCAGAAAAATACGCAAATCCCCAGCGCCCAGCGCGCGGGATGCCTCGACATACTCGCGTTCCCGCACGGCCAGCACCTGCGCGCGCACCAGACGCGCATAGCCCACCCATCCGGTAATGGAGAGCGCAAAAATCAGATTCGACATACCCGGCCCAAGAAACGCGACAAAGGCAATCGCCAGCAACAACCCCGGCAGCGCAAGAAAGGTGTTCATCAGCAGCACATTCAGCACGGTGTCGAGCCAGCCGCCATAATACCCAGCCGCACCGCCTAGAATCAGGCCCAGCAGCAGCGCCAGACTCACCACGGAGGTGGCTACGATCATCGAGATGCGCGCGCCATAGATGACGCGCGAGAGAATGTCGCGTCCCAGTTCGTCGGTGCCAAACCAGTGAGCGAGCGAGGGCGATTGCAGCCGCAATGTCAGGTGGATAGCCGCTGGATCAGCCGGAGCCAGCCACGGAGCCAGCAGCGCCATCAAAACGAAGATAGCCAGCAGGAGAATGCCCAGCGCGGTCAACGGCTGCTTCCAAAGGTCTTGCATGCACTTGATTGTAGGGCAGCGCGGTATCGAAATGTACAACGAAGAGATAACGAAGGCAGGATGTGGGAGTGATATGGTGTAGGGAGTTAGTTTTGCAAGCGGTTCTGCCTTCATGACGTTGGAACGGGCCCGAATGACCGACAGGAACGGAACGCGCCGCAGAATCCTGCTGCTCTCTCCATTTTTCTTTCCAGAATTGATCTCGACCGGCAAGGCGAACACGCATCTGGCGCAGGCGCTGGCCGCACACGGGGAGCAGGTGACGGCCATCTGCTCCCATCCTCTATACCCGAATTGGGTTCCGGTACACAGTGATGCGCGCATCCCGGGCATCACGATTCTTCGCGGTGGCGCGTGGTTGCGATATCCCAAACGGATGCCACTGCGCCGCGCAATTTTAGAAGTCTGGTTTGCAGCCTATGCTGCCTGGCAAGGCTACGGGCTGCGTCGTCAGGCCGATCTTGTAGTCGGCGTGTTTCCGCCCAGCCTGTTCGCGCTCTGCACGCATATTTTGTTGCCACGCCGCGTTCGTCGCGTTGCCGTTGTTCACGATTTGCAGGGCGTTCTGGCCGGTCAGCATGCAAGCACGCTGCGCCGCTGGATCACGCGGATCGTTCATGCCGTGGAGTTGCGTGCTTTTCGCCAGCAAGACCTCTGCATATTTTTCTCTGCGGATATGGCCAGGATTGCGCAGCAATCCTATGGGCTGGATGCGGCGCAGGTCGCAGTGCAGTACCCGTGCGTCACCATCGAGCGCTACGACGCAACACACGATGCAAGTCGGTTACAGGAGGTTTTACCCTCTGGGCGCAGACATGTTGTCTACGCTGGCGCGCTGGGTCTCAAGCAGAACTCCGAAACATTCGTCGCGTGGATGCACGCGGCAGCGCAACACTTTCCTGACGTAGAATTCCATGTTTTCTCCGGTGGCCCGCTCTTTGACGCTTTGCGTACCCAGAATGCTGGCCTTCCTGGTCAGCGCGTGCAGTTTCATCCTTTAGTCGAGGAGCGCGATCTGCCGGAACTCTATGCGCGCTCCACGATCCAGATCATCCCTCAGGCGGAAAAGACTGAGGCAGGGGCCTTGCCCTCGAAGCTGCCCAATCTGCTAGCTGCGGGGGTCTATGTGCTGGCCATTACCACGGCTGAGAGTGAAGTAGCACGGCTGCTGCGTGAGGCCAACACGGGCAGCATCGTGGAGCGCTGGGAGGAATCGTTATTCTTCACACGACTGGACGAAGCCTTGCGACAGGCGCAGGCCATCTCCGCAGATGCGCGGCAGATGCAGGCGCAGTCCGTGTTGCGTCGCTGTACTGTAGAGAATATGGTGCAGCAGATCGTTGGCTCTGGGACAGCATCGACTGGGGAGAGAGCATGAGCCAGAAAGTCTGTGTCCTCTTCGGTGGAACGGGATCTATTGGTACGCACACGGCGCAGCATCTTCTGGAGCACGGAGATTTTGAGCGCATCTATCTGGCCGATCTGCGACCTCCTTCGACTGCGGAGTATGCGCGTCGTTTGCGGGATGGCTTGCAGTCCGGTCGCGTCGTGTACGTGGCGCTCGATGTTCGCCAGCCCATTCCAGCCGGAGCCTTGCCGCAGCGCTGCGATACCATCTTCAACTTCGCTGCCATTCATCGCGAGCCGGGCCACGCGCCGCACGAATATCATGAGACCAACCTTGCCGGGGCGGAAAATGTCTGCGCCTATGCCAGCGCGGCGCAGGCATCGCAGGTTCTGTTTACCAGCAGCATCGCGCTCTATGGCACAGGCGAAGAAACTAAGGATGAGGACACGCCGCCGCAGCCAGAGACGCCGTATGGAATCTCCAAGCTGGCTGCAGAAAAAATCCATATAGCGTGGCAGCAGGCCAACCCCACGCGAGGGTTGGTGATTCTACGTCCCGGCGTGGTCTTTGGGCCGGGGGAGCAGGCTAACGTCACGCGGCTGGTGCGCAGCCTGGTGCGCGGCTATTTTGTGTACACCGGCAACAAGACCACGCGCAAGGCTGGGGTCTATGTACAGGAATTATGCCGCGTCATGCAGTTTGCGCTGGAGTTTCAGCAAGCTCAGAAGCAGCAGATGCTGCTGTGGAATGTTTCGATTGACCCGCCGCCCACGTTGGAGGCCTACGTCCGGGCCATTGGTCGGGCAATCGGACGCGAGCGGCGACCCCTCTCCATTCCGCGCAGTCTGCTGATGGCAGGTTCCTATCCCGTAGATGCAGCTGCGCGCCTCTTCGGAATCACGCAGCCCATCAATCCCGCTCGGATGCGCAAGCTGTTCCGCTCAACCAACGTGGAGCCAAAGCGCCTGCGCGAAGCGGGCTACCCGTGGCAGTACACCTTGGAGCAGGCCTTCGCCGACTGGAAACACGACGCTCCAGAGGATTTTCTTCCATAAGGGAATGCGCGGATGCAAGCCTTCTGTGGGCTTGCGTGGGATGGAACTCTGCTCCTCAGTATCGCCCGAGCAAACCATGCAGCGTCATTCTGAGCGTAGCGAAGAATCCAGACGGTCTGCGCATAGCAATATGGTTTGAACCCACAACACTTTGTTATTCCGAGTTTTATGCGCTGCGCTGATGCCGGTTCGACGGCGCGGGGGCTGCTTGGTATTCTGCAAGGTTGCGCTGGCGAGCGGAGCAAGATTCCTCCGCAAGCCCAGACACGGCAAACCGAACCGGTGATCGCAACACTCGGTCGTGAAATCGGACATCCAACCTTTTAAGGAGAACAACACAATGCAACGTACAGCAAGCGCCCAATGGAAGGGCAGTTTGAAAGAAGGCAAGGGAACCGTATCAACAGCCAGCGGCGTCCTGAAGGACACGCAATACTCCTTTACCACGCGCTTTGAAAATGGAGTCGGCACCAACCCGGAGGAGCTGATTGCGGCGGCGCACGCCGGATGCTTCAGCATGGCGCTGAGCGCGCAGTTGAGCACGGCCAGCCTGCCGCCGGAATCCATCGACACCACCGCCGAGCTTTCCTTTGACAAGCTGGAGGCCGGTTGGACGGTGACCAAAATCCACCTGAAGACGCGGGCCAAGGTTCCAGGCGCAAGCGCAGAGGTCTTTGCCAAGGCCGCGCAGGATGCCAAGGCGGGCTGCCCCATCTCGCGCCTGCTCAAGGCGGAGATCACGCTGGACGCGCAACTGGCGTAGGCCATGCGGGAAGATTTGTCCTGTCCACAGAGCCAGCGTGCAGCGTGGTTCTGTGGGCGTGGACAAACGTGCATCTGCGTGGGATGAATGGTTTTGTCCGGGGCAACGTTTCCCGGCGGCTACGCCTTTGGCGGCTCGGAATCTGCATCCGCGCCAGGCACCGGAGAGCCTTCTGTCAGTGAGCCTTCTACGGCGATATCCTGAAACTCCTGAGAATCGAAAACCTCGCCGCACTGCAGGCACTCGACGTACTCAATCTCTTCTTCACGCGCGATGACGCGCACCTGGGGATGTTTGCAGACTGACATGTTGGGCATGTTCGTAAATCTTCAGATAGTTGCCAATGGCGTCAGTTTGCCGCCTTTCTGGGCTGCTTGTCAAAGAAAATCGAAATTTTATTTCCCACAGAAGAATGGAACCCAAAGGCTCAATACAGCACAATCCTTGGACGCTGCCATCGAATCCTTGCATATAGGACTAAAACGGTCGTATACTGCTTGCAGCATCGAAATGGATGCAGGCGCAGCGTATGCTCAGGCTCACCAAAAAAGCGGATTATGGGTTGATGGCCGTCAAGTATCTAGCGGAACATGCCGAGGTGCGCGCGCTGAGCGCCAAGGATATCGGTGATGCCTATCACATCCCCGTACCACTTTTGGCCAAAATTTTGCAGCAATTGACCCGCGCCGGGGTTCTGGTTTCGCACTCTGGGATCAACGGCGGCTACTCGCTGGCCAGAAGCGCGGAGGCCATTACGGCCTTTGAGGTGATTCGCGCCATTGAAGGGCCGCTGTTTATTACTTCTTGCACCACGGTTCACGGCAACTGCGATCTGACGGATTGCTGCACCATCAAAGAACCCTTGCAGCAGTTGAATGACACGATCCGAGACTTATTGATGGGTATGCGCATCTCTGATTTATGCGAAGAGGCTGCGGCCCGGGCACATGCCGCCCAGGCGCGATCAGCGAAAGAGAGCCTGGTCACGCTGCAATATTGAGGCGGCGGAGTCAGGATTTAGGAATCAGGGATTTTAAGGATTTTTTGCACGAGCGAATAAGGGAGAAACCAACGATGTCTGCTGTCGAGAATCCAATCACCACGAGCACGGGTACGAAGGGCGTCCAGTTGCCCATCTACATGGATAACCATGCCACCACGCCGCTGGATCCGCGCGTGCTGGAGGCCATGATGCCCTACTTCACCAAAATTTTTGGTAACGCCGCCAGCCGGAATCACTCCTTTGGCTGGGAGGCGGAGCAGGCCGTGGAGTTGGCGCGCGAGCAGATTGCCAAGTTGATTGGCGCGACGGCGAAGGAGATCATCTTCACCTCAGGCGCGACGGAGAGCAACAATCTGGCCATCAAGGGCATTGCCGAGATGTACAAGGAGCGCGGCAATCACATCATCACCCAGGTGACGGAGCACAAGGCCGTGCTGGACACCTGCAAGCGGCTGGAGAAATCTGGCTGCCGCGTCACCTACCTGCCGGTTGATGCCGAAGGCCGCATTGACATGGAAGACCTGAAGCGCGCCATGGATGACAAAACCATTCTGGTGAGCATTATGTTTGCCAACAATGAAATTGGCGTGATTCAGCTGATGGCCGAGATTGGCAAGCTCTGTCGCGAGCGCGGCGTGCTCTTCCACACCGATGCGGTGCAGGCGGTGGGCAAGGTTCCGGTGGACGTGAATGCGTTGAACATCGATGTGCTCTCGCTCTCTGCCCACAAAATTTATGGTCCCAAGGGCGTAGGCGCGCTGTATGTGCGTCGTCGCAATCCCCGCGTGCAGATTTCCGCGCAGATTGATGGCGGCGGCCATGAGCGCGGCATGCGTTCTGGCACGCTGAATGTTTCTGGCATCGTCGGGCTGGGCAAAGCCTGCGAGCTGTGCCGCGAAGAGTTGCCGGTAGAAGCCGAGCGTCTGCGCACGATGCGCGATCATCTGCGGGCCAAGCTGGAATCGAAGCTGGATTACATCCATTTGAACGGCACGATGGAGCATCATCTGCCGGGCAATCTGAATATGAGCTTCGTCTACGTCGAGGGCGAGTCCCTGCTGATGGGCATCAACGACGTTGCGGTTTCGAGCGGCTCGGCCTGCACCTCGGCCACGCTGGAACCGTCCTACGTGCTGAAGGCTCTGGGACTGGGCGACGATGTGGCGCACAGCTCCATTCGCTTCGGGCTGGGCCGCTTCAATACCCAGGCGGAAGTGGATTACGTTGCCGATAAGATTATCGACGTCGTGCAGAAGCTGCGCGAGCTTTCACCGTTGTACGAGATGGTGAAAGAGGGCATTGACCTGACCAAGATTCAATGGGAAGCGCACTAAAATTCTCTTGCAATAGATGGTTTTCAGTTTTTAGTCAACTTTAGGAGAATCACAATGGCATATAGCGACAAGGTACTAGACCACTACACGCATCCACGCAACGTAGGCCAGATGGATAAGGCCAGCACCGAAGTAGGCACCGGTCTGGTGGGCGCGCCGGAGTGCGGCGACGTGATGCGTTTGCAGATCAAAGTAAACCCGGAGACGCAGGTGATTGAGGATGCGAAGTTCAAGACCTTTGGCTGCGGCTCGGCCATAGCGTCCTCTTCGCTGGCCACGGAGTGGGTCAAGGGCAAGACCGTGGAAGAAGCCTTGCAGATCAAGAACACGGATATTGTGAAGGAACTTTCACTTCCTCCCGTCAAGATTCACTGCTCCGTGCTGGCCGAAGATGCCATCCGTGCGGCGATTGGCGACTGGAAGAAGAAGAATGGCGTGCAGGAAGCTGCCGTCGCAGTCGCGAACTAAGCAGTCGCTCACGAATCGGTTGCTGTATCCATCAGCGGACTTCTTGAGAACGGTGCAGGTATGAGTGCGGTAGAACAGAGAATGCCAGAATCGGGAATCATCCATCCGACCAGTCAGGCGCCAGCGCCAAAGGGCATCCAGGTTACGGATCGCGCGCTGGCGCGTATCCGTTCTGCGATGGAGAAGGAAAATGTCTCGCCCGTCGAAGGTGGTCTCCGCCTGGGCGTGCAGGGCGGCGGATGTTCCGGGCTGTCGTACAACATCCGCTTCGACACGCAGCCGCGCGAGCGGGATCGGGTGTATGAGTTCAGCGGTGTCCGCGTCTTTGTCGATCCAAAATCGTTCATCTATCTGCACGGCATGGTTCTGGATTACGAGGAGTCGCTGATGCGCCAGGGCTTCCACTTTGTCAATCCAAACTCCACGAAATCGTGCGGCTGCGGGTCTTCGTTTTCATCGTAGAGTCAGCCGCTGACGCACGAAAAGATCTCTGAGTTCACTGCATGACACAAACGCTCGCACAATTCGAGACGGCTGCCTGCTGGGCCTGTGACGCGCAGAACACGCCAGAGGCTCAGATCTGTGCAGCCTGCGGCAAATTCTTGCCGTCGGATTCCACGGACTATTTTGCGCTCTTCGGATTGCCGCGTCAGCTTACCCTCGATGGAAAATTGTTAGAGAAGCAATTCTATCGGCTCAGCCGCAAGCTGCATCCTGATCTGTACGCGCAGGCCAGCGAAGAGAAACGGCAGTGGAGTCTGGAAAAAAGTTCGATGCTCAACGATGCCTATCGCACGCTGCGCGACCCAATAGCACGCACGGAGTATCTGCTGGAGATCGAAGGCATCCGGTTGGACGAACAATCCCGCGACGCCACCGATGCCGCCCGCGCAACGGGCGCGGCCAAGCAACAGATTGTTCCGCCAGACATGCTGGAAGAAGTCTTCGAGCTGAACATGCAGTTGGAAGAGGCGCGGCAGGCCGCAGCCAGCAGCAGTCAGGATGCGGAGCTGATTGCAAATTTAGAAGCTGCCGAGAAAAATTTTACGACACAGATGGCAGTCTTGCAGCAGCAGTTGGAATCGCACTGGGCAGCCTGGGATCAGGCGCAAGCCAGCAATGACGCTGCCGTCAAAGAGTCTGCAAAGCAGGAGATGGTCGCGCTATTGAATCGGCGCAGTTATATCCGCAATCTGGTGCGCGATGTAAAACAAGCACTCGGAAAATAATTTTCATTTGGATTTGAAAGGCAGGGAAGCAAGCAGTGGCCCAGGATAAAGTCGTCGGCATCGACCTCGGCACCACCAACTCGCTGGTCGCGTTTATGCAGGAGGATCGCCCGGTGGTGATTCCCGGCGAGGATGGATCGAATCTGGTTCCCTCCGTGGTGGCGCTGGCCGCCGATGGCCGGATGGTCGTGGGCAATGCCGCGCGCACGCATCTGATCGAAACGCCAGAGCGCGCTGTCTACTCCGCCAAGCGCCTGATGGGCCGCGGCGCAGAAGATGTGCAGGATGAGCTGCGATTTTTTCCTTTCCAGCTTGCGGAAGATATTGCGCCGGGAGAGGTGCTGCGCATTCGTCTGGGAGAGCGTGAATTTACTCCGCCAGAAATCTCCGCGTACGTTCTGCGGCAGTTAAAACAGAATGCCGAACGCTACTTTGGCCCCGGATCTTCTGTTATGAAGGCGGTCGTCACCGTGCCGGCGTATTTCAATGACGCGCAGCGTCAGGCCACCAAAGATGCTGGTCGTATTGCTGGACTCGATGTATTGCGCCTGGTGAATGAGCCAACGGCTGCGGCGCTCGCTTACGGCCTCGACAAGCAAAAAGAAGGCATCGTCGCGGTGTACGATTTTGGCGGCGGCACCTTTGACATCTCTATTTTGAAGTTGCAGGATGGCATTTTTGAAGTGATCGCCACCAATGGCGACACGCATCTGGGCGGCGACGACATTGACAATCTCTTGATGACGATTGCGCTCGACGACATTGCGGGAGATTTGAAGCTCGATCTGCGTCACAACGGAGAGGCCGTGCAGGCCATTCGCAAGGCAGTCATCGAAGCAAAAATTCTGCTTTCTTCGCAGCCGCAAGCCGTGCTCAACATCCAGCTTCCCGCAGGCCAGCACTATCAGCGAACTATCACGCGCGAACAATTTGAGCAGTTGATTGCTCCCGTGATCGCGCGAACCGCAGGGCCGTGTCGCCAAGCAATCAAGGACGCTGGCATCGCGCTCAATCAAATTGATGAAGTCGTTTTGGTCGGCGGTTCCACGCGAATACCGCGTGTGCGTGCGCTGGTAGAGGAGATTTTCGATCTCCCTGCGCGTGGCAAAAAACCGCACACGGAGTTGAATCCCGACGAGGTCGTCGCGCTGGGCGCAGCCGTTCAGGCCAGGATTCTTGCTGGTGGCTCGGCAGCGACGGAAGATATGTTGCTGCTCGATGTGACACCGCTCTCGCTGGGCATTGAGGCGCTGGGCGGCGTGGTCGCGCGCATCATTCAACGCAACTCGACCATCCCCGCTTCGGCTACCGAGCACTTCACCACCGGCGTGGACGGGCAGACCAATGTGGCAATTCATGTGTTGCAGGGCGAGCGCGAAATGGCGAAGGATTGCCGCTCGCTGGCACGCTTCGATCTGAAAGGAATTCCTCCGATGACGGCGGGAATCCCGCGCATTGAGGTGAAATTTCTCATTGATGCCAACGGCATTCTTCACGTCTCCGCGCAGGAGCAACGCAGCGGCAAGCAAGCGGAGATTGAAGTGAAGCCGACCTATGGATTGACGGACGAGCAGGTCGAGACGATGATTCTGGATTCCTTTGACAACGCCGAAGAGGATTTCCGTCAGCGGCAATTGGTGGAAGCGCGCAATGAAGCAGAAACCATTCTGACTCTTGTCGAGCGCGCGCCCTCCCATGCAGCCTGGAAGCTGCTGGAGCCGGAAGAATACTTGCGGATCGCCCATGCGAAGTCGGATCTGGAGCAGGTCTGCAAGCAGGATGAATACCGTGCGATTCGCAGCGCCATTGAAGCGCTCGACAAGGCGACGCGGCATTTTGCGGAGTTGCAGATGGAGACCGCTGTCTCCTCGGCCATTAAAGGCAAGACCATGCACGCAGCGGATGAAAACATGGGGCAGAGGCCAACCGCACCACATCCTTTTGCGCCCGCAGAGATTGAAACGCAAAAACGGTAACAGGAAAACTGAGACACGAGTGATGGCAACCATGACAATTGCAGAGACACAAAACAACGCGCAGGCACCAATCGACCTGAGCAAGCCGCCCGCCGAAGGCATGGTGCGCGTTACATTTTTACCGGAAGGGCGCACCGTGGAATTTGAATTTGGCACGATGCCCTACGATCATCACGGCAAGCCCATGTCGTTTTTGGATGTGGCCGAAAATTATGGCATCTTTCTCGACCATGCCTGCGGAGGTGCCTGCGCCTGCACCACCTGCCATCTTTGGATTAAGGAAGGCGCGAAAAGTCTGAGCGAAGCCGATGATGACGAACTGGATCGCATGGAGACAGCCGCAGACGTGCAGCTCAACTCGCGTCTTGGCTGTCAGGCAATCATCATCCAGCCGGGCAGTTATGTGGTGGAAATTCCCAAGTGGAATCGTAACTACGTCAGCGAAGGCAAGCCGCTTGACCTGAGCGAAGCCAAGCAGGGAGAGTAACGATGCCGAGAGAGATTGCGTGGACTGATGCCGAAGAGATTGGCATTCAGTTGCAGGAAAAATATCCAGAGATTGATCCGCTCACCGTTCGCTTTACAGACTTGCATCGCATGGTGACGGAGCTGCCAGGATTTATTGACGATGCGCAAAAATCAAATGAATCACGGCTGGAGGCCATCCAGATGGCCTGGCATGAAGAATGGAAAGACGCCCAATAAGATGAAAAGAATTATCGACGGAGTTTTGAAATTTCAGCGCGATGTGTATCCCAGCCAGAAGGCGCTCTTTCAGGAGTTATCCAATGTGCAGCGCCCACAGGCTCTGTTCATTGGCTGCTCGGATTCGCGCGTTGTGCCGGAATTGTTTATGCAGCAGGGGCCTGGCGATCTTTTTGTCGTGCGCAATGCGGGCAACATTGTTCCTCCTTTTGCAGTTGCGCCGGGCGGCGTTTCAGCCAGCATAGAATATGCTGTCGCCGTGCTGGGCGTGCCCGACATTATTGTCTGCGGTCACTCCGGCTGCGGCGCGATGACGGCAATCCTGCGCGGTGGGGAGCAATTGGAAGCGCTGCCTGCCGTGGCCAAGTGGCTGCATTTCTCCGATGCGGCCAAGCAGATTGTCGCCAAGCGAAACAAGAGCGACGACGACGCAGTAAAACTGAGCGCGCTGGTCTGCGAGAACGTGCTGACGCAACTGGATCACCTGTTGACTCATCCTGCCGTGGCGGCTGCTGTAAAAGCTAAGGAAGTTCGTCTGCATGGCTGGGTCTTCGACATTGCCACCGGCAGGGTGATGACTTACGACGTGCAATCGGAAGCCTTTATTCCGCTGACACAGGCCACGTTTACCGGCGCAAAATCCTGACACCGGTTTATTTCCAGTCCATATTATTTCCAGTCAAAGGCCCCGCGAAAGACTTCAATCTCCGGGGCTTTGTCATTCTCGAAATAAACTGAGACAACATCGAAGCGCGACGGAATGGTCGTTGCATCTTCCAATAGGCGAAGATATTCGCGCGCCATGCGGCGCAGCATCGTGCGCTTGTCGGAATCGACAGCAGCTTCTGCGGGTTCGACAGCATGGGACGAACGCGCCTTCACTTCGATAAAGCAGAGCCACTCGCCATCCCAGCCAATCAGATCCATGTCGCCGCGTTGTTTCGGGCTGCGCCAGCGCCGCGCTACGATGACATAGCCCAAGCGCCGTAGATGGAAGTAGGCAGCCTGCTCGCCGCGAATTCCCGTCGCCAGATGCGGAGCGATTACAGTATCGCGTCGCATCCGCGCAGAGAGACGGTCAAGCGCGCTGAGGCCTCGCTCGAACAGATTCAGGTGCAGGCGCGAGAGAGAAGAGATGGGCATAAAGAAGATGCCATCAATGTAGCAGAGAGAAAAAAGAAAGGGCAGCGAAAATATCACTGCCCTTTTGTAGTACGTCAAAATACGCGCGCAGAGTCGCTACTCGCGTTCGATGATGGAGATGCACTCTTCCAGAATGTCCAGTGCAATGTCGGCCTCTTCCTGCCGCACGATCAGCGGTGGCGAGAGGCGCAGCGAAGTTTCTCCGCAGCCCAGAAGCATCAGGCCGCGCTCGAAGGCAAGTTCCTCAATGCGGTTGCGCCATGTCGTTGCGGCTTCGCGTGTCTCCTGATCTTTGACAATCTCAATGCCAATCATCAGGCCGCGTCCGCGCACCTCGCCCACAATGGGGTGCTTGGAGGGCCAGGGTTGCAGGCGCTTCATCATGGCTGCGCCCACCTTGGCGGCGTTGGCCATGCCTTCGCGTTCGATAATGTCCAACGTAGTGAGCGCCGCAGCGATGGCCAGAGGATTGCCGCCATACGTCGAGGCATGAGAGCCTGGCTTCCAATCCATAATTTCGGCGCGGGTCATGCAGATGCTCAGCGGCATGCCGCTGGCAATGCCTTTGGCGATGCAGACGATGTCGGGTTGCACGCCGGAGTGTTCAATGGCCCACCATTTTCCGGTGCGGCCTACGCCGGATTGCACTTCGTCGGCGACCAGCAGAATGCCATGACGGTCGCAGATGCGACGCAGCTCCTGCATAAAGATGGTGGGCGCAACGACGTAGCCGCCCTCGCCCTGAATCGGCTCGATAAAAATTGCAGCGACTTCTTCGGGAGCTACGGTCGTCTTGAAGAGCTTCTCTTCAATGTATCGAGCGCAGCCGAGCGCGAAGGCTTCTTCATCCTGCGGGCCGCCACTGCAACCGCGGTAGGTGTAGGGATAGCGCACATGCGTGACGCCGGGAACCATGGGAGCAAAGCGCCGCCGCTGCTGCGGCTTAGAGCCCGTGAGCGAAAGCGCGCCCATGGTGCGACCGTGAAATGCGCCAAAGAAGGAGATGATCTGCTGGCGGCCTGTGTGATAGCGCGCAATCTTCAGCGCGCACTCCACGGCCTCAGAGCCGGAGTTGCCATAGTAAAACTTGTGCGGGCCGGGCATGGGCGCAATGGCAGAAAGTCGCTCGGCAAGCTGCATCATGCTTTCGTAATAAAAGTCGGTGCCAGAGATGTGGATCAACTCGGCGGCCTGCTTTTGAATCGCGGCGACAACTTCAGGATGGCAATGACCGGTGGAGTTGACGGCGATGCCTGCGGCGAAATCAAGAAACTCATTGCCGTCGACATCCTCGATGCGCACGCCGCGTCCGCGCTTGGCCACCAGAGGGTACGAACGCGTATAGCTGGGCGACATCCACTTGTGGTCGGACTCCACCGCTGCCTTGGCCTTGGGGCCGGGCAAAGTTCCATTCAACTTGGGTCCAAACTTGGCAAAGGTTGCGCTCTTGGTATAAGCGCCGAGTTCAATCTTTTGTATTGTGTCCTGCATGGTACGTCCCTCACAGTTTTTGTTTTGGGTATGTTGCTTTCCCGCGCAGAATAGTCTGGCGCGGTCAAGCAAAGCAAAGGTGCATGGGGATCAAAAAATAAAAGTATGCAATGCGCGATGTACAGCTAGTCGCAGCCGTAGAGGCTCGGTCGTGTGCGGGCCGGAAGAACACGCAGGTGCTTGCGCGGACACATGCGCCAGACGCGCTCTGTGCGCCATTGGCGAAGATCCGCAGTCCAGATGGAGACATCCTTGCGCATACCGCCAGTATAGCTGGAGAGCGGAGGATTTGCAGCAGGAGCAGCCGATGTCGTTAATGCCTGGAAAAATGGAAGCGCGCGCTGTCTCTACCAGGCTGCTATTTTCTGCGCCAGCGCACGCCATCTTTGCTGTCTTCAATCAAAATGCCTTTGGCCGCCAGTTCGTCGCGAATGGCATCGCCGCGGGCAAAGTTGCGCGCCTTGCGGGCTGCGTTGCGTTCGGCGATTAGATTGTCGATATCGCTGTCGCTGAGCGTGTAGGCCGCCAGTGCCTCGGTTGCGGCAGCGTCCAGTCGTCCTTCTTTCGTGGCCCAGTCCAGGGCAAAGCGGGTTGCCTCTTCGTCGTGATCTTCCAGCACGCAGAAGATTGCATCGAAGCAGGCCATCACCTTCAGGATGGGCGCAACATCTCCACTGCGCAGCTCCTGCTGATCGGCAGCCGTGTTGGCCGCACGCACCAGATCGAAGATGGCAGCGCGAGCCTGCGCTGTATTCAGATCATCTTCCATCGCTGCGGTAAAGTCGGCCTGCGCTGTTTCCGTGGCTGCGGCCAGCGCGGGGTTGACGCCGTCGGGGAAGCCCTCCTTGCGTAACCGCCCAACAAAACTTCGCAGCCGTTCCACGGCGTGCGTGGATTCCGTGAGGCCATCGAAGGTGAAGTTCAACGAGTTGCGATAGGGAACTGAGGTCAGCAGAAATCGAATCGTCGAAGCTTTGTAACCGCGCAGCAATAGATCGCGCAGGGTAAAGAAATTCCCCAGCGACTTCGACATTTTTTTGCCTTCAACCAGCAGAAAGCGAACGTGCATCCAGTGGCGCGCGAAGGTCTTGCCTGTTGCCGATTCCGATTGCGCAATTTCATTTTCATGGTGCGGAAACATTAAATCTTCGCCGCCAGCGTGCAGGTCAAAGCTCTCGCCTAAATACTGCATCGCCATTGAGGAGCATTCAATGTGCCAGCCAGGACGGCCTGTGCCGAGGCTCGACTCCCAGGAAAACTCTCCGGGCTTGGCCGCCTTCCATAGGGCAAAGTCGCGGGCGCTGTCTTTGTCGTATTCGTCCACATCGACGCGTGCGCCATCTTCCATGCCGCCCAGGTCTTTTTTTGATAGCTTGCCATAGCCGGGGAAACTGGCGATACGGAAGTAGTAGGAGCCATCGTCACCGCGATAGGCTGCACCGCGCGCCACCAGTTGCTCAATCAGCGTGACCATCTCTGGAATGTGCTCAGTGGCGCGGGCCAGAAACTCCGGCTGCTCGATGCTCAGAACCTTCAAATCTTCCAGAAAGGCGCGCTCATATTTCGGCGTGTAGTCGCGGATGGAAACGCCTGCCGCCGTCGCGTTGCGGATGATCTTGTCATCGACATCGGTAATGTTCATCACATGGCGCAGGGGAACGCCCTGCTGGTGCAGAAAGCGCCGCAGAATATCGACATGGACAAAGGTGCGAAAGTTGCCGATGTGGCCGTAGTCATAGACCGTGGGGCCGCAGGCGTAGAGGCTGAGCGGCTGGCCATCGCGCGGGGCTAGCACTTCAGTCTGTCCGCTCAGGGTGTTGTAGAGGCGTAAAGGCATACGAAGTTTTTATTGTACGGTGTGAGGGCAAAAAATCTCTGTTGAAAGGTTTCCAGTCATCAGCCAAGCTTCAGCGAGGGTTCTGCGCTCAGTTCTTCCGACGCAAAGGAGCCTGCGGCAAATCGGGGCCATGCTGCCGCGGCAATCATCGCAGCATTGTCGGTAGAAAGCGCGATGGAAGGAAAGGCCAGCGACAGCGCGCGCCGGGCTGCATCCTGCGTGAACCTTCGCCGCAGTTCGCGGTTGGCGGCCACGCCGCCGGAGATGACCAGGCTGCGCACATGCAAGGATTCCGCTGTGGCAAAGGTCTTGCGCAGCAGGTCGTCAATCACGGCGCGCTGGAAGGAGGCAATCAGGTTCAGCGTTTCCTTGTCGCAGAGTGGGAGCGCATCCTGCGGCCCTGGATTTTCTATGGCCGCCAGTGCAGTCCGTCGCGCGGCAATCTGCGCTTGCATGTTGTGCGTCTCCACGTAGCGCAGGACGGCAGTCTTCAATCCGCTAAAAGAAAAAAGAAAGCGCGGACTCTGCGAGGCTGGCTCGCGGTATGGTTTCTGCTTGATGGTGACTGGCCCGAAGGGAACGGCACGCGCATCGCCATGCTGGGCCAGCGCGTCAATCCACGGCCCACCGGGATAGCCCAGACCCAGCAGCTTGGCGACTTTGTCGAAGGCCTCGCCCGCAGCATCGTCCAGCGTCTTGCCCACGTTGCGATACTTCCAGACTCCTGTGCCTTCCGTTGAAAAGCCTTCTTCGGCCAAATACAAATGCGTGTGGCCGCCGGAGACAACCAGCGCCAGCAGTGGTGCGGCGATGGCCTGATGTTGCTCGCGTGCCTCCAGCAGCACGGCGTGGATGTGGCCTTCAAGATGGTTCACTGCAATCAACGGCTTGTTGAGCGCAAAGGCCAGCGCCTTGGCATACAGGATGCCTACCAGCAACGCGCCCGATAAACCGGGGCCTTCGGTTACGGCAATGGCATCGAGCTGATCCAGCGTGAGGTTGGCCTGCTCCAGTGCAGCACGCACCACGGGAACAATGTTCAGCAGATGCTCGCGCGAGGCCAGCTCCGGCACCACGCCGCCGTAGCGCGCATGGGTGCGTACCTGCGAGGCGACCACGTTGGACAGAACGCGCGCGCCTGCCTCCACCACGGCAGCGGAGGTCTCGTCGCAGGAGCTTTCAATGCCCAGGATCAGCCCAGCATGTTGCTTCGGCTTTGATTGGAGCTGCGGAGTTTCTGGCTGCATGTCACCATAGTATCGGGAGTGGACTTTTCTGTGACAGACATCCACGCAGGTAGTCGGGCAGGCGACAACGCGATTTCAGTAGCGCAGCGTCAGACGGCGGCAGTGGCGATTGTGCGTGTACTCCACGCTGCGGGCTTTGCCGCGTACTTTGCCGGGGGCTGCGTACGCGATCTGCTGCTGGGCCGCGAACCGGCAGATTTCGACGTAGCCACCAGCGCCACGCCGGATGCTGTCCTCACGCTGTTTCCGCGCACCTTTGCCGTGGGCGCGCACTTTGGCGTAGTGCGCGTGGTGGATGTGGTGGGTGATATCGAGATTGTCACCGAAGTGGCGACCTTCCGCAGCGATGGCGCGTACAGCGATGGTCGCCGCCCGGAGTCGGTGCGCTACACGCTCTCCCCGCAGGAGGATGTGCAGCGCCGGGACTTCACCATCAACGGTATGTTGCTCGATCCTGAAGTTTTGGTGGGAGGCGCAGAGATCCATACTGCCGTGCTCGATACGGTTGGCGGCATTGCCGATCTGCAAGCAGGAATTCTTCGCGCCATTGGTGATCCCAGACTCCGCTTTGCTGAGGACAAGCTGCGCATGTTGCGGGCGATTCGCTTTGCCGTGCGCTTTGGATTCACCATCGACGGGGCGACCTTCGCGGCCATCCGCGCCACGGCAGCGCAAATTCATCAGGTCAGCGCGGAGCGCGTGCGCGACGAGCTGACCCGCATGTTGACCGAAGGCGCGGCGCGGCAGGCTTTTGAATTGCTCGATGCCACGGGCCTGTTACGCGAAATTCTGCCGGAGGTCGCGTGCTTGCAGGGTGTCGAGCAACCGCCGCAGTACCATCCCGAAGGCGATGTCTGGACGCACACGCTGTTGCTGCTCGCAAATCTGCCCGCAGGTTGCCCTGCCACGCTGGCCTGGGGCGCGCTGCTGCACGACATCGGCAAGCCTGCGACCTTTCGCCGCGCGCCAGATCGCATCCGCTTCGACGGCCATGTCGAGATTGGCGTGCGCATGGCAGAAGATATCTGCGCGCGTTTTCGCATGGCGAATTCCGAAACGGAGCAGATCGTGGCGCTAGTGGCCAACCACATGCGCTTTGGCGATGTAGAAAAGATGCGCGCTTCCACGCTCAAACGTTTTCTGCGGCTCCCTCGTTTTGCGGAGCATCTGGCGCTGCATCGTCTGGATTGTCTTGCTAGTCACAGAGATTTGCGCCTGTATGAATTTGCGAAGCATCACTTTGAAACGGTGCCGCCCGAAGAGATTCGTCCGCAGCCTTTGCTGACCGGGCATGATCTGATTGCAGCGGGTCTCCACCCCGGCCCGGAGTTCAAGGCGATGCTGGCGCGTGTCGAAGACGCGCAACTGGAAGGCCGCATCCACACCCGCGAAGAAGCCTTGGCGCTGCTTGCAAGCGCAGACTCCGGAGAATCATCAGCAGAGTAGACAATTTTTAGAAGTTTTGTCATTCCGAGCGGAGCGCAGCAGAGTCGAGGAATCTGCGTTTCGCGTGCACAAAAACCAACCGCGGGTTTCTCGACTCGCATCCTGCGGATGCTCGCTCGAAATGACACAGAAAAATTGACGCAAAGAAACGAGGGCAGCGAATGTTTGCGCTGCCCTCGTTTCTGTTGTTTGGCTCGGTAGCCACTTACTTTGCGGCGTGCTCGAAGCGCTTGTTCACTTCGTCCCAGTTCACCGTGTTCCACCACGCGGCCAGGTAGTCGGCGCGACGGTTCTGATATTTCAGGTAGTAGGCGTGCTCCCAGACATCATTGCCCAGAATCGGGTACAGTCCCTGCGACAGCGGATTGTCCTGATTCGGCGTGGCCAGAATCTTCAGCTTGCCACTCTCAAATACTAGCCAGCCCCAGCCGGAGCCGAACTGCTTGGTGGCTGCTTCGTTGAAGAGCTTTTTGAACTCATCAAAGCTGCCAAAGTCCTTGGTGATCTGCGCGCCAAGTTTCCCGGTCGGCGCGCCGCCGCCCTGATGCTTCATAATCTGCCAAAACATTGTATGGTTCACATGACCGCCGCCATTGTTGCGCACCGCGGTGCGGATGTCCTCCGGAACGGTGCTCAGATTGCGCAGCAGGTCTTCGGCGGTATGCTTGGCCAGTTCTGGATGCTTTTCAATGGCTGCATTCAGGTTGTTGACGTAGGCCTGATGGTGCTTGTCATGGTGCAGGTGCATGGTTGCATCGTCAATGTGCGGCTCCAATGCGGTGTAGTCGTAGGGAAGGGGTGCAAGTTCGTGGGCCAAGATATTCCTCCAGTGCAGGTAGCTTCAATTTCCGCTTAGCTTCAATTTTCCAGGCCGGTTTCCCGGTCTGGGCGGAGCGGCCACGCCAGGGCGCAGCCAACTCCTTCACTATAAACTCCAGATGCAGACTCCACCAGATGCCTGTTCATGACCCTTGGCATCGGCGTGCGTCTAAGGAATAGATGCACTCTGGCTTGTAGGGGATGGGCCTTCCTGAGATGGAATGGACAAAAAATATTCCCAAATAGAAGATTCTGGCGTAAAGAGTATCCGGCTGTTGGGCACGCAAGGGGCTACGGAACGGTACACTGCCTTCGGAGACGAAATGTAGCCACATTCCGCATCGAAGCGATTCGGTACAAGTAAAGAGCCGAAAGAAGATGCTGGCGCGAAACGATCTGCCGATGAGGTGTGCATGACAGTACCTGCCCCGCAGTATCACTGGATTCAAGCCGATGGCATGGCCCCCGGCGCGCCCGGCGTGGAGCCGCGCTGGACCTCCAGCAAAAAAGATGCGGTGGGCACGGCCTACTCCGCCTCCAGCCGCGTCTGGTACACGCTTTCGCACGGCATTCTGAATGAAATCTATTATCCGACCATTGATCGTCCGCAGGTGCGCGATCTGGGATTCTTAATCACCGATGGCGAGACCTTTTTCCACGAGGTCAAGCGCGATCTGGAGAGCACCTTCGAGTACATCGACAAAGACGCGCTGGCCGTGCGCATTACCAGTCGCTGCCCGGAGGGGCAGTACACGCTGGTGCAGGAGATTCTCTCTGACCCGCACTATCCGGTCATGCTGATCCATGTGCGCGTGGAGGGTGATCCTGCGTTGCTCAATCGTTTGAAAATCTATGCGCTGCTGGCTCCGCACATGGAGGGCGGCGGGGCGGGCAACTCCGCGCGCGCGGTGGAGGTGAGTGGTCGCCGGGTTCTGGTGGCGTGGAAGGAACCGATGTCTCTGTCCATGGGCGTGGATTGCGGCTTTACCCGCGTCTCCTGCGGCTATGTGGGCACCAGCGATGGCTGGAAGGATCTGAACGACAATCTGAAAATGAACTGGGAGTACGACCAGGCGCTCGACGGCAACATTGCCGTCATGGGAGAAGTTGATCTGGAGCGCAATCAGGAATTTACTCTGGCCGTGGGCTTTGGTCGAGGACATCATGCAGCCATCTCCAGCATGATGCAGGCGCTGGCTATGCCATTTGAAGCGCATCGGACGCGCTATATTGAACAGTGGCGGCGCGCCAAGTTTCCCATCAGTCTAGCCTCGGCGGCGACTGATGGCGGCCATCTGCTGCGCGTTAGCCGCAACGTGCTGCTGGCGCATGAGGACAAGACCTATCCCGGCGCGTTCATCGCGTCCATGTCGATTCCCTGGGGGCAATCGAAGAGTGACGACGACCTGGGTGGTTATCATCTGGTCTGGACGCGCGACATGGTGCAGAGCGCTACGGCGCTGATGGCCTGTGGCCGCACGGAGACAGCTCTGCGCGCCTTGGTCTATCTAGCCACGACACAGCGGCCCGATGGCAGCTTCGCGCAGAACTTCTGGGTGAATGGCACGCCCTACTGGACGGGGATGCAGTTGGATGAAGTTGCCTCGCCCATTGTGATGGCCTGGCGGCTCTGGAAGGCCGATGGACTGGGCAGCTTTGATGTCTTTCCCTTTGTCGAGCGGGCGGCGGGCTTTCTGCTGCGCCACGCTCCGGTCACCCAGCAGGAGCGCTGGGAGGAGAATGCAGGCTATTCGCCCTCCACGCTGGCAGCGGTGATTGCGGGTCTCGTTTGCGCCAGCGACATGGCGCAGGCCTATGGCGCAGAGGAGATGTCCGACCTGTTTGCCGTCTTCGCCGACTGGATTGAATCGCATCTGGAGGATTGGACGGTAACCAACGACGGCGTGCTGCTCCCGGAGGTCAAGCGCCACTACATGCGCATTCGTCCCCCGCAGTGCGGCGATCCCTACTCCCAGGCCGATTGTGGCCGCGACCTCCTGCATCTCTCCAACCGCGGCCCCGGGGAGCGATATGAGTACGAAGCCCGCGAGATTATCGACCACGGATTTCTGGAGCTGGTTCGCTATGGTATCCGCTCGCCCCACGATCCGGTCATTGTCGATTCGCTCAAGGTGGTCGATGCCGTGCTGAAGAGCGAGACTCCCTTTGGCCCCTGCTGGCGACGCTATAACCACGATGGCTATGGACAGCGCCATGATGGTAGCTCATATATGGGCTGGGGACAGGGTCGCGCCTGGCCGCTGCTGACTGGCGAGCGCGCCCACTACGAACTGGCTGCGGGCAAGGATGTGCGCCCGCTGATTCGCGCCTATGAACGCTTCAGCTCCCAGGGTGGCATGTTGCCGGAGCAGATCTGGGACGATCCCGATATCCCCAGCAAGGGTATGTATCTGGGGCGACCCTCTGGCTCGGCCATGCCGCTGGCCTGGGCACATGCGGAGTACCTGAAACTGCTGCGCTCCGTTGTTGATGGCCACGTCTTCGACTGCCTTCCTGTGGTCGAGGAGCGGTATCTGCGCCAGCATCCAGCGCATACGGTGGAATTCTTCAAACTCGATCGAAAAATCAAGCGCATCGCGGCGGCCAAAATCCTGCGCATCCTGGCCTTTGCGCGCTTCCGCGTCGTCTGGAGTGATGACAACTGGCAGACCGTCAACACCGTGGAGGCCAAACATGCAGGCTTTCCCGGCTGTTTCGCCGATATTGCCGTGCGTCCGGAACAGCAGGTACCGCTGCAATTTACGCTGTACTGGACGACGGAAGATCGCTGGGAGAACGAGAATTTTACCGTTGAGGTGGATGCGGCGGCCAAATAATAGAATAAATTTTTTGTCATGAAGTGCCCCTCCCGTATTTCATCCAAGGCAAAAATCTGCGAGTCTATAGAATGTTGATTGTGGAAGCTGAGATCCGCGCGGCACAACGCCGACAGCAGGAATTATTTTTTTTGAGGAGATTATGAGCGAACTGGACAATGTATCAATCAACGCACTGCGTTTTCTGGCAGTGGATGCTGTACAAAAGGCCAATAGCGGCCATCCGGGCGCGCCCCTGGGCGATGCGCCCATCGCCTATCTACTGTTTCACAAGCTGATGCGGCACAATCCGGCCAACTCCCATTGGAGCAACCGGGATCGCTTTGTGCTCTCGAATGGCCATGCCTCGGCTATGCTCTACTCCGTACTGAACCTTTCGGGCTACAAGGTTTCGCTGGACGATCTGCAGCAATTTCGCCAGTGGCATTCCATTACGCCCGGACATCCTGAGCGCGGCGATACCGATGGCGTAGAAGTGACGACCGGCCCGCTGGGCCAGGGACTGGCGATGGCCGTCGGCATGGCCATGGCAGAAAAGCATCTGGCCGCGCGCTACAACCAGCCCGGCCACAATGTAGTCGATCATTGCACCTATGTGCTTTGCGGCGATGGCGACCTGATGGAAGGTGTCTCGCACGAGGCCTGCTCGCTGGCTGGAACGCTGGGCCTGGGCAAGCTGATTCTGCTCTACGACGACAATCTGATCTCGCTCGACGGCCCTACCGAGCTGTCGTTTACTGAAGATGTAGCCAAGCGCTTCGATGCCTACCACTGGCATGTGCAGCATGTTGCCGATGGCAACGATCTGGCCGCCATTGAGCAGGCCATTGCCGCAGCCAGGGCCGTCACCGACAAGCCCTCCATCATCGCCGTGCGCACTATTATCGGCTATGGCAGCCCCAAGGCGGGCAGCTCCAAGGCGCATGGCGAAGCGCTGGGCGTAGAGGATGTGAAGCTGACGAAAGAGAAGCTCGGCTGGCCCGCCGACAAATTCTTCTATGTGCCTGACGACGCGCGCAAGAACTGGGATACCGTCCGCCCGCGCGGCGCGAAGCTGGAGGCCGAGTGGAATGCGCTCTTCGCAAAATACAAGCAGCAATTTCCTGATCTCGCAGCAGAGTACGAGCGCGTCTTTGCCAACAAACTGCCATCAGGTTGGGAATCCAGCGTGCCGAAGTTTCCGGGCGATTCCAAGCCCGTGGCCACGCGCACGGCAGGCAACACGGTGCTGAACGCTATTGCGGCGAAGCTGCCGGAGATACTCGGCGGCGCGGCGGATTTGTCTTCATCCACCAAGACCGTCATCAAAGACAGCGGCAATTTCCATCTCGATCCGAAGGGTCGCAACATCTTCTTTGGCGTGCGCGAGTTTGGCATGTGCGCCGCCGTCAACGGTATGGCCGCGCATGGCGGCGTGCTGCCCTATGGCTCGACCTTCTTCGTCTTCACCGATTACTGTCGCCCCGCGCTGCGTCTGGCCGCGTTGATGCAGACGCCGTCGCTCTTTGTCTTTACGCACGATTCCATTGGTCTGGGTGAAGATGGCCCAACGCATCAGCCGGTTGAGCAACTGGCCAGCCTGCGTGCCATGCCGGGGCTGGCGGATTTTCGTCCTGCCGATGCCAACGAAACCGCTGCCGCCTGGCAGGTGGCCATCGAGCGTCGTCGCCCGGCATTTTTTGCGCTTTCCCGGCAGGATTTGCCCGTGCTCGATCCAGAGCGCGTGGATATTCTAAATGGCGTGCGCAAGGGAGCGTATGTTCTGGAACAGGGAAGCTCCACGCCGGATGTGATTCTGCTTTCATCTGGCAGTGAAGTGAGTCTGGTGCAAAAGGCTGCCGTCGAATTGAAGGCGCAGGGAATCGTGGCGCGCGTGGTCTCTATGCCCAGCATGAGGATTTTTGACGAGCAGACCGATGAGTACAAGTCCCGCGTCTTTCCGGATCACCTGCCGGTGCTGGCCGTCGAAGCAGGCAGCCCCATGTGCTGGTGGAAGTATGCAGGCCGGCATGGAGACGTGATTGGTCTGGATCGCTTTGGTGCCTCCGCGCCCGGCCCGATTGCGATGGAGAAGCTGGGATTCAACGTGGCCAATGTTGTGGCCCACGCGCAAAAGCTGGTGGCGCAGACGCGCGTGCTGGCAGGCGGGAGCGCAAAGTGAGTCGCATAAAGATTGCCGTTGGAGCTGACCACGCAGGCTTTGCGTTGAAGGAAGAGGTGCGCAGGCACATCGAGCATCTAGGCCATGAGGTGCTCGACCTGGGCGCGTATGATGCCGAGCCATCGGATTATCCTGACTTTGCTCTTGTCGTAGGCAAGGCGCTGATCGCGGGCAAGGCCGAGCGCGGCGTGTTGATCTGTGGTTCTGGCGTAGGAGTTTCGGTGGCAGCCAATAAGATTCCGGGTATCCGCGCCGGACTTTGCCATGACACCTACTCCGCGCACCAGGGCGTGGAGCACGACGATATGAACGTGCTGGTCATGGGATCGCGCATCATTGGCTCGGCGCTGGCGCAGGATATTGTTGCCTCGTATCTGGGTGCTACGTTCCAGAAGCAGGAAGACCGCTTCGTTCGCCGTCTCAACAAAGTGAAGGCCATCGAGGCCACGTACATGCAGGCCACATTGAAATAGTTTGTCGTATCAGAAAGAGCCATTCTGAACCCTTCGGCGAAGAGTTCAGCTTGTTTTGTGGATGCAAAATAAAACGAAAGAATCATTCTGAACGCAGCGCAGCGGAGTGAAAGCCTGCCCTGAGCGAGCCGCAGGCGAGTCGAACGGGAATCCAGAGAATCCCAGCAATGGAAACTCTGTTCTACCCTTCAAAAATGTGGCATCGCTTTTGAACCGCAGAGTATTAATCAGTTCACAGGGGAAAGCAATAGCATGGCAGCACCGAAAATTCGCACGCTTCTCTGGGATTGCGGCGGGGTCCTGCTGACCAATGGCTGGGATCGTCGCGAACGCGCCGCCGTGCTGGCGCAGTTTTCTCTGGATGCCGAGGCCTTTGAGTCGCGCCATGTCGTGGTCAACGATCCCTGGGAAAAGGATGAGATTTCTATCGCGCAGTATCTGGAGCAAACTGTCTTCTACACGGCGCGGAGCTTTTCTCCGCAGCAGTTTATCGCAGCGATGGAAGCGCAGTCCGTTGTCTTATATGCAGAAAATCTTCGCATCGTGGAGCAACTGGCAGCATCCAAACAATACAGCATGGCTCTACTGAACAATGAGGCGCGCGTGTTGAATGACTACCGCATTCACACCTTTGACTTACAGCGACATTTTTCTATCTTTTTCAGCTCCTGCTATATGGGCCAGCGCAAACCCGGCACAGCCATCTTTCAGCGCGCGCTCGACATCGTGCAGTGTGATCCAGCTGAAACAATTTTTATTGACGACCGCAAGGAAAATGCTGAGGCTGCGTCCAGCCTGGGCATCCACGCGATCCAGATGCAAACCCCCGCGCAGTTGCGCGACGAACTTCTCCGGTTGGGCGTAGCTGCCCAGCCGGCATAACCGGATCGGCATAACCGAATTCTTCTGGAGGAAGATGCGATGGAACTGGGATTGATTGGCTTAGGCAAAATGGGATTCAACATGGCCGAGCGCCTGCGCGAGGGCGGACACAAAGTTGTCGGCTTCGACTTTAGCGCTGACACGGTTGCCAAACTGACGGCAGCGGGTTCCCTCGGCGTCAACTCGCTGGAAGATTTGGTCAAGAAACTGGCCGCGCCACGCGCCATCTGGATTATGGTTCCTTCTGGCGATCCAGTGGATCAGACCATCGCGAAGCTGGAGCCGCTGATGCAGAAGGGTGACACCTTCATTGATGGCGGCAACTCCAACTACAAAGATTCGCAGCGTCGCCACGCCGCGCTGACGGCCAAGGGATTCAACTTCGTCGATGTCGGAACCTCCGGCGGTGTTTGGGGATTGAAAGAGGGCTACAGCATGATGATCGGCGGCGATAAAGCTCCGGTCGAGCGGCTGCGTCCTATCTTTGAAACGCTCGCGCCTGCAAAAGATAAAGGCTGGGGTCACGTTGGCCCGGCGGGTGCAGGCCACTTCGTCAAGATGGTGCACAACGGCATCGAGTATGGCATGATGCAGTCCTACGCCGAAGGTTTTTCCATTATGAAGCAGAAGGAGCCGCTGCATCTGGACATGGGCCAGATCGCGCAAATCTGGCGCTATGGCAGCGTGGTGCGCTCCTGGCTATTGGATTTGACTGCCGACGCGCTCGAAAAAAATCCCAATCTCGATGGTCTGGAAGCCTATGTGAGCGATTCCGGCGAAGGCCGCTGGACAGTGGCCGAAGCCATTGATCTGAACATCTCCGCACCGGTCATTACGGAGTCGCTGATTCGCCGCATTCGTTCGCGCGAGCAGAACAATTACACCGATCGCATGTTGTCGGTGATGCGCAATGCCTTCGGCGGTCACGCAGTCAAAAAAGCGGAGTAGCGCGTAATTCGTTCAACGCGAAAAATTCCAGGAGGGAACCTCGATATGGCGACAACCGGCATAACCATCTCCCCGGAGCGGCTGCAAGCCTCGAAAGGCACAGAGCGCATTCCTGATCCGTGCGTGGTGGTGATCTTTGGCGCATCGGGCGATCTGACCAAGCGCAAGCTGCTGCCCGCGCTCTATCACCTGGAGCAGGGCGGTCTGTTGCCAGAAAAGTTCGCTGTAGTCGGTGTAGCGCGGCGTCCGCTGGGCGACAGCTTTGCCGACGACATGCGTGACGGCATCGTCAAGGGCGGCGGTGTCGAGGCCAGCGATCCAAAATTGGATAGGTTTATTGACAAAATCAGTTATCACGCCATGAACTTTGACGACCACGATGGCTATGTCCAGTTGAAGGAACTGCTGGATTCCATCGACAAAAAACATGGCATTGGCGGCGGCAGGCTGTACTATCTGGCCACGGCCCCGGATTATTTTGCGGAAATTATTCATCAACTTGGCGCGCATAAGATGTCGCACGCAGAGAAGAACTGGGTTCGTGTCATTGTAGAAAAACCCTTTGGCCACGATCTGCAATCGGCGCGAGAGCTGAACGACGATGTGAATCTGGTTTTCGACGAAGATCAGATTTTTCGCATTGATCATTATCTGGGCAAAGAGACGGTTCAGAACATTTTGGTCTTTCGTTTTGCCAACGGCATCTTTGAGCCGGTCTGGAATCGCAACTACATCGACCATGTTCAGATCACGGCGGCAGAGAATATTGGCATCGAAGGGCGCGGGCCATTTTACGAGGGCGCAGGCGCGCTGCGCGACGTGATGCAGAATCACGTTATGGAACTGCTCTCCTTCGTCGCGATGGAGCCTCCTGTCTCCTTTGAGGCCAAGACCATTCGCGATGAAAAAATTAAAGTCTGGCGTGCCATTGAACCTATCCAGATTCAAGACACCATCCGAGGGCAATATGGGCCGGGCACCGTTGCCGGTACTGCGGTAAAGGGCTATCGCCAGGAGGATCGCGTCAATCCGCAATCGGTTACGGAGACCTTTGCGGCGCTGCGTCTGCACATTGAGAACTGGCGCTGGGCTGGCGTTCCTTTTTATCTGCGCGCGGGCAAGCGCCTGGGCAAGCGCTCTACGGAGATCATCATTCGCTTCAAGCAGCCGCCCATGCACCTGTTTACCAATGACAAAAACGCGCAGTGTGAAGTGATTGAGCCAAATTTAATTTCCATGCGCATTCAGCCGGATGAGGGGATTTCCCTGCGCTTTGCTGCTAAAGTTCCCGGCCCCACCATGTCCAGTTGCCCGGTGGATATGAACTTTAATTACAACGATGCGTTTGGCGTTTCCTCCGCCAATGGGTATGAGCGGTTGCTGCTGGATGCTATGCTGGGCGATGCTACGCTGTTCGCGCATCGTGATGCCGTGGAGACGACCTGGGCGCTGATGACGCCCATCCTGCAGGCCTGGGCCGCGAATCCAGCCAAGGACTTTCCCAACTACGCCGCAGGAAGCTGGGGGCCAGCGTCGTCGGATGAACTTCTGGCGCGCGAGGGTCGCATCTGGCGCAATCCGTAAGACAGCGAATAGCTGCTAGCCTCTAGCTAGTAGCTAAAAACTAAAAGCTTTCTGTTACATTTTGCAGTGAAGGATTCTCCGCAAATAATGCCGAAGACGATCCACATCACCTACCAAGTCGCGAAGAACGCGGAAGCGCTGAGCCAGCGGGCAGCAGAGTTCGTCACCACTTGCATTGAGCAGTCCATTGCCGCGCGTGGTCTGGCGCGCATTGCCATCTCTGGCGGCAACACGCCGCGCCGCAGTTTCGAAATGCTGGCCGATCCTGCATTGCCCTTCCGCGCGCGCATAGATTGGTCGCGCCTGTTGCTCTTCTGGGTGGATGAGCGCTGCGTGCCGCCCGATAACACGGAATCCAACTATCACATGACGCGCGAGGCGCTGCTTTCCAAAGTGTCGCTGCCCACATCGCAGGTGATGCGCATGGAGGGGGAACTGGAGCCGGAGCAGGCTGCCGCTCGCTACGAATCTACCGTGCGCAATCATTTTCGCCTGGAAGGAGCCGAAGTTCCATGCTTCGATCTGGTGGCGCTGGGCATGGGCGATGACGGCCATACGGCTTCGCTGTTTCCGGATACGGAAGCGCTCCACGAGCAGATGCGCCTTGTCGTTGCGAATCATGTTCCGCAAAAAAATACCTGGCGCATTACACTGACAGCGCCAGTCATCAATCATGCCCGCAATGTTTTTTTTCTGATTGCGGGACAAGACAAGGCTCAGGTACTACACAACATACTACAAGGGCCGTATCATCCAGAGAGCACGCCCTCGCAGCTGATTCGTCCTGATTCCGGGAAATTGTTTTTTCTTTTGGATGAAGCTGCGGCAGCGGAACTACCTGCACCCGATGCGAACGGTGCGGGAACGCTTGAGGTGACACGATGATTTTGGCAGGGGATGTGGGCGGCACCAAGGTGCATCTGGCCCTGTACCAGTTCCAACAAGGAAAACTGGAGCACATACGCGATCAGATTTTTCCTGCGCGCAACTATGCCAGCCTGGAAGTAATTGCGAAGGAGTTTCTGCAATCCAAAACTGGCGAGAGCAAAAAAGATTCCCAGATTTTTGCCGCCTGCTTTGGCGCGCCGGGGCCGGTGCGCGACGGACGCATCCATCTTACCAACCTGCCCTGGCTGCTTGACCGGCGACAGCTCGCTACGCAACTCAACATTGAGCATGTTTTTTTGCTGAACGATCTGGAGGCGAATGCTTACGGCATCCCGGAGCTGCGTCCTGATCAGATTTGCGAACTCAACGCGGGCGACAAGGATTCTGTGGGCAATCGCGGGCTGATGTCCGCGGGAACGGGTCTGGGCGAGGCGCTGCTCATCTGGAATGGCAAGACGCATATTCCTGTGGCATCCGAGGGCGGGCATGTGGATTTTGCGCCACGATCCGAAATGGAAATTGAACTGCTGCGCTATCTCCAGGGAAAATTTCAAGGGCGCGTTAGCTGGGAGCGCGTGACCTCTGGACTGGGATTGCAAAACATCTACACCTTTTTACGTGATGCGAAGGGCATGGAAGAACCCGCGTGGCTTAAAGAGCGCATGGCGCAGGAAGACCCCAACGCCGTGCTAGCCGAAGCGGGAGAATCAGGGCAGAGCGAACTCTGCGTGATGGCGCTGGATATGTTTGCTGCCTCCTATGGCGCGGGAGCTGGAAATCTTGCGCTCAAGGTGTTGGCGCATGGCGGCATGTATCTTGGCGGCGGCATCGCGCCCAAGCTGGTCAAAAAAATGCAGGATGGAACATTCATGCACGAGTTTTGCAACAAGGGCCGTCTGAGTGCAATGATCCAGCAGATGCCCGTGCGCATTATTCTGGAGCAACGCGCTGCGCTGATGGGAGCCGCAGCGTACGCGGAGGCGCGCGCCGCAGAGCTTTCCGGGCGCAGCATTCGCGCTGCATCCATTCTGTGATCGAAAGGAATAAGTGATTTTTTTGGAGAGGCGATCACAGGTGACGGTAGGCCGGATGCTCTTGAAAAATCGCACTCCCTTGTTTTTGGTATGCCTCGCGTTGCTGCTGGGGAGTGCACCCAAGGCGCTGGCTCATGCCATTCTGCTACGTTCGACTCCGGCGATGCACGCGGTTGTGCATGGCCCCAGCCTTCCGATTTTGCTCCACTACAATTCGCGCATTGATGCTCGCCGATGCTCGTTGATGTTGACGAATGCGGCGGGCAAGCCGCTGCCTGTGGCCATGCAAACCCCAGCAAGCCCTGCGGAACTGGATGCGCTGGCGCAGGGATTGATGCCAGGAACATATATTTTGCACTGGCAGGCTCTGGCGACCGATGGCCACATCACGCGCGGAGAAATTCCCTTTACGGTTCAATAGGGAGGGTCGGCTTGCTTTGGTTTCTTCGGGATTACCCTCTTGCGGCTGTCCTTCTCCGCGCCGCCACACTGGCTTGTCAGTCCTTGCTTATCGGCGGCATTGTCTTTTGTTCGTGCGTCCTGCGGGAGGAACAGAGTCAGGAGATTTTTTTTGCCAGAGCACGACGCTTGCTATGGGGCGCGGCGCTGGGATTGATCGCCGCGCAAGTGGCCTTCATCGCGCTGGACAGCGCCATGCTGCTGGGAACCAGCACGCTGCGCTGGGTTGATCTGCTCACGGCCAGCTATGTGCTGGCTGGCGTACTTTCTATAGCCACGGCAGGCGCTTTTCTCCTCTGGCTGTGTCGCGTTTCTTCGCGATATTCTCCACGTTGGCTGGGCTTTGCGCTGCCGCTGCTGGCAGCCAGCGTCTGGACCAGCCATGCGGCTTCTCGTTTGGAGGATCGCGCGTTGCTCGTCATCCTTACAGCGCTGCATCAACTGGCAACAGCCGTCTGGATTGCCAGCCTGCCCTACCTTTGGATTTTTCTCGCCGCAGAACAAGATGCCAGCATCCGGGACAGCATTCAGGCCAGCATCCTTCGCCGCTATTCGAAGATGGCGCTTGCCGCTGCCATAGTATTGGTGGCTTCGGGTCTGTGGATGGCCTGTCTCTACACGGGATCATGGAGCGCCGTCTATGGAACCGCGTATGGAGTGGTGCTGACGGCCAAGGTTCTGTTGCTGCTGGGTGTGCTGGCTGTGGGTGCCAGCAACTTTGTGTCGATCCGTGTGTCGATCCGTGCGTTCCCATCCAATCTGCAACCCTTGCTGCTGCGAATTGCCCGCGCCACGGAAGTAGAGATTGGCATAGGATTCATTATTCTTCTGGCTGCGGCCTCGCTCACCTCGCAGCCGCCCGCCGTGGATCTGGTGCAGGGCAGGCTCTCGCTGCCAGAGATTGCCGCGCGCATGTCGCCGCGCTGGCCCCGACTGCACACGCCGCCCTTGAGCGCCATGCCGTCGGTGCAGCCGATGGCCCAGGCGATCCGCAACTATGATGCGTCGCTGGACGTTGCCGGCAGCACCAACAACGCGGTCGAGCAGGCATGGTCGGAGTACAACCATCACTGGGCTGGCATCGTCGTGCTGGCTGCGGGCGTGATGGCCCTGCTGGCGCGTTCAAAAAAAATGACGTGGGCGCGCAACTGGCCGCTGGTATTTCTTGGACTGGCAGTTTTTTTATTTTTTCGCGCCGATCCAGAGGCCTGGCCGCTTGGCCCGCGTGGTTTCTGGCAGAGCTTTTACAATCCAGAGGATGTAGAGCATCGGCTTTTTGTGCTGCTCATTTTGAGCTTTGTTGCCTTCGAGTGGGGCGTACAGACAGGTCGGATTTTTTCCACCAAAGCTGCGCTGGTCTTCCCCGCCGTTTGCGCGCTGGGCGGAGCTTTGCTGCTGACGCACAACCATTCGCTCGGCAACATCCGGGAAGAACTGCTGGCAGAGATGAGCCACACGGCGATTGCTGTGTGTGCTGTTTTTGCGGGCGCGTCGCGCTGGCTGGAGGTGCGGCTTGCTGGGAAAATGAGCCGCCGTGTTGCTAGCCGATTTGACTGGATATGGCCTGCCTGTCGGATGATTTGGCCGGTCTGCCTGATCCTGATTGGCCTGATCTTGCTTGATTATCGGGAAGCCTGATTTCTCCGGTGCATATCCAGAAGATGACGAAAGCCAGGGACAGTAGCTATTGTAGGAGTGCTGGAGCTATCTTTAATGGTGCGGTCTCTCAATCTGAGAGCAAAGGAGCGGTATGGCTCGTCGAGCAAAGAGCGGTTTGTCTACAGTTGTAAGGTCTAGGGGCGCGAAGCTGGCAAGTGTAGTTGTTCTGCTTGCAGCCACGTTGGTTGCCCATGCACAGCGGCTGCCTGCTGGGGTGTCGCCTGAACATTACGATCTGACGCTGGCACCTGACCTGAAGGCCGCGACCTTCTTCGGCGAGGAGACGCTGGATGTTGTGCTGGCGCAGGTCACAAATTCCATCACCCTGAATGCCGCGGAGATCACCTTCAAGCAGGTCACCATTATCGCGCAGGGCAGCACGCAAACCGCTACGGTAACGCTGGATGCAGCAAAAGAGCAGGCGACCTTTCACGTCGCGCAGCCTATGCCAGTTGGCAAAGCCTTGATTCATATTGCGTACAGCGGAATTTTGAACGATCAATTGCGCGGCTTCTATCTTTCAAAAACCGCCAAGCGCAACTACGCAGTCACGCAGTTTGAACCCACCGATGCGCGCCGCGCCTTCCCATCCTTTGACGAGCCTGGCCTCAAAGCCACCTACACCACGCGGCTGATTGTGGACACCGGCGACACCGCCATCTCCAACACCAACATTGTGAGCGACACGCCCGGCCCCATTACAGGCAAACACACGATCCTCTTTGCGACTACGCCAAAAATGTCTACCTATCTGGTGGCATTTCTGGTTGGCGATTTTCAATGTGTGTCTGGACAGAGCGACGGGGTTCCCATCCGCGCCTGCGCCACGCCGGATAAGGTGCAGCTTGGAACCTTTGCCGTGAAAGCTGCGGAGTTTGTGCTGCATTATTACGACAACTATTTCGGAATTAAATATCCCATGCCCAAGCTGGACATGATTGCGATTCCCGACTTTGAAGCGGGAGCCATGGAAAACTTTGGCGCCATTACCTATCGCGAGACGGATTTTTTAATCGACGAGAAGACCGCCTCCATCAGCGCGAAACAGCGCGTCGCCATTGTTGTTGCGCATGAGATGGCGCACCAGTGGTTCGGCGATATGGTCACGATGCAGTGGTGGGACAATCTCTGGCTCAATGAAGGCTTCGCGACGTGGATGGAGAGCAAACCCGTTACCGCGTGGCATCCAGAGTGGAAGCAGCCGCAGGATGATGCGCTCGACCTGGACTCTGTTTTGAACATCGACGCGGGCAAGGTGACGCGCACCATTCGCGCCAAGGCGGAGACCCCTTCGCAGATCAATGAAATGTTCGACGGCATCACCTATCAAAAGGGTGGTGCAGTGCTCGCGATGGTCGAAAATTATCTTGGCGAAGAAACCTTTCGTCGCGGCGTCCACAGCTATCTTGCCGCGCATCTTTACGCCAACGCAACGGCGGAGGATTTCTGGAACGCCCAGACCCAGACCAGTGGTATGCCGGTGGACAAGGTGATGCAAAGTTTTGTTGCGCTGCCGGGAGTTCCCCTGCTGCACGTTTCTACACCGAAGAATGGAACGACACAGGTCTCGCAGGAGCGTTTCTTCCTTAGTCCTGATGTGAAGCCAGAGCATCCGCAAATTCCGCAGATCTGGACCATCCCTGTCTGCTTCAAAACTTCAGGCCAGCCCAAGTGTGAACTGCTGACCTCCGCGCAACAGAGTTTGACTGTTCCCACCTCTGCGCTCTTCTTTGCCAACGCCGCGGACAAGGGCTACTACCGCAGCCTCTACACGCCCGATGCAAACCAGGCAATCACCTCCAGTATTGAGACGGCGCTCACGCCCGTTGAGCGGATTGGTGTTGTCGGCAATGAGTGGGCGCTGATGCGTTCTGGCCGCGCCAATGTTGGCGAGTATCTTTCTCTGGCCGAAGGATTAAAGGACGATGCAAATGCCGATGTCATCGTGAATGTTGGCTCCGCGCTCAACGCAGTCGACAGCCGTATCGCTATGGATCAAGATCGGCCCGTATTTGCAGCGTGGGTTCGCAAGCAGTTCCAGCCTGCGTATCAGCGCATCCGCGTGCTTCCATCCAACACTACGCCGGAGCAGCATCGTCTCCGCGCCAATCTTTTTGGCATGTTGGGCTTAGTCGGTCAAGATCCGCAGATTATTGCGGAGGCGCAACATCTCACGCAGATGTATCTGCACGATCCCACTAGTGTCGATCCTTCGCTCGCGCCCATCGCCGTCATGTTGGCCTCAGAGTTTGGCGACCGTCATCTCTTTGATCAGTTGCAACGGGTCAGTGAAACCTCCGCCAATCCCAGCATTCAAACCACTGCACTTTTTTCTCTGCCCAGGTTCCGCGATCCAATTCTGCTGCGTCGCGCATTGGATTACGCTACCTCCGGTAAGGTGCGCAATCAGGATTCAGTCTTCTTTTTTGTGATTGCGCTGCGCAGTCGTGACACGCGCCCCATCGCGTGGCAGTACATTCTGGCCAACTGGGACAAGGTTCACGCGCAGGTCACCACCATGGCAGGTGCTCGCCTCGTATCCGCCACCGGAACTTTTTGTAGTGAAGAGAAGAAGAAAGAAGTGCAGGATTTCTTTTCGACCCATCCGGTTATGGCTGCCGATCGCGCCATCCTGCGAGCCAGCGATTCCATTCAGGATTGCGTCATGCTCCGCGAGGCCCAGCATTCTAATCTCGATGCCTGGCTCTCGCAGCAGAACATTCTCCCTGCTGGAAAATAGTAGCGGGTACCTATTCGTGCAGTGTATTGGATCGGGTGGGATGGAAACCTGGGTGCCCCAGGTCTCGATTTTGAGACCTGGGATACTCTTCAGTACCCATTCGCAATCAATGCTTCCAGCGTCAGCGCGCTTGTCCGCGTCGCCAGTCGCTCAGCATACTTGGACAGAACGTCCACTTCAATGTTCAGCGGCGAACCCGGTGCAAGCGTATGCAAATTCGTAGCCGTGTACGTGTGCGGAATAATGTTGACGGCGACGGTAGTTCCTTCGATATTTGCAACCGTCAGGCTGATGCCGTTGATGGTGATCGATCCCTTTTCAACGACGTATCGGGCGCAACTCTCTGGGATGGAGAGGTGCAGCCACCAGTCTGCGGATTTTTTGTCCCCGCCCCCAACGGCTTCCAGCGATAGCAAATGTCCCACGCAATCCACATGCCCCTGCACAATGTGTCCGCCCAGAGGCGTACCGGCAGGCGTAGGCAATTCCAGATTCACCACGGAACCTGCGCGCAGTTGCGAGAGGGTGGTGCGCTCCAGCGTTTCGACGGCCAGATCTGCGCCAAAGGTATGCGCCTTTGCGTCGATATCGAGCGCCGTCAGGCAAACGCCACTGACCGCAACGCTGTCGCCCGTGTGCAGACGTTGCACAAGTGTCGCTGGCCCTGTGACGACCAGCCGCGCTGCACCCTCTGTGGACTGGAGCGAGAGAATATTTCCTGTAGCTTCAATCAATCCGGTAAACATGGGAAGGAATGCCTCATAGCTGCCAGGGATTTTGAATGTCGGCTTCGACGGCAAAGTCTTCGCCCATCGGGTGCAGGCGATAGTTGCTCAGGCGGACGGTCTGGAATCCTGCTGGCTCGCGCGAGCGCACCAGCGGCACCGCCGTGTCGCCATAAATTGCAGGCGCATAAAAAAGATAAAGTTTGTCCACGATGCCAGCACTCAGCGCTGTGGCATTCAATTCAGCACCCGCCTCCAGCAGTACATGCGTGATGTCGAGCGCGGCCAGACGAGCCAACACTGCTTGCATGGAAATGTGCCCCGTGGTGGCATCTGGAGCCAGACGCTCCACGCGCACGCCCAGCGTCTCCAGAGCGCGAACGCGGTCGCGCGCCAGGCGCGTGCAAAAGACCAGCACATCGTTGTTCGAGGTTTGAACCAACTGAGAATCGGGACGCAGTCGTAACTCAGAATCCAGTACCACGCGCAGCAGCGGACGTCGCCGCGAGCGCCCGCTGCGATCCGTCATCAAGGGATCGTCCGTCATGATGGTGCCAATGCCGGTCATGATGGCATCGGCGGTATGGCGCATCTGCTGTACCGCAGCGCGAGAGGCATCGCTGGTGATCCAGTGAACGGAGCCGCTAAGATGGGCTACCGATGTCGGCGGGCCAATGCGGCCATCGAGCGTCAGCCCAGCTTTGAGCGTGACAAAGGGACGCTGGCTGCGAATAAACCGTGCAAAGGCAGCGTTCAGCAGCTTGGCTTCTGTCTCATGCACGCCCAGCGTGATGGAAACTCCTGCAGCTTGAAGTTTCTCCATGCCTTTTCCACTGACCTGGGGGTTGGGGTCTTGCACGGCCACCACGACACGCTGCACGCCGGCGGCAATCAACGCATCGGCGCATGGCCCGGTGCGTCCCTGATGGCTGCATGGCTCCAGCGTCACATAGGCAGTTGCGCCGCGTGCCTGCTTGCCAGCCTGCTTCAGCGCAACAATCTCCGCGTGGTCAATCTCGTCATAGACGTGAAAGCCTTCGCCGACCACGGTATTTTCGCGCACCAGAACGCAGCCGACTACAGGATTGGGCGAGGCCAGCCCAACGGAGCTTTTTGCCAGATCCAGCGCTCGCTCCATCCAGTGTTCGTCGGAGATGAGTGCGCGTTTTCCTTCAGCAATCAAAATTCTGTCTCCTGTATATTCCGTATCCCTGTTCAGCGGTCGAGGTTTAGCGGTCGAGCAGCGAATCGACAAAGGCAGAAGCATCGAAAGGAATCAGGTCGGCCATCTGTTCTCCAATGCCGACAAAGCGCACGGGCAGCCCCAGCTCTTTGGCGATGGCGACCACGATGCCGCCCTTGGCCGTGCCATCCAGCTTGGTGAGCACGATGCCGTTGACGGCTGCGGAGGCCAGGAACAGGCGCGCCTGCTGCAAGCCATTCTGCCCTGTTGTTGCATCCATCACCAGCAGAGTCTGGTGGGGCGCATCCGGGAAAATGCGCTGCGCGGTGCGACGCATCTTTTCCAACTCGGCCATCAGATTATTTTTTGTATGCAGCCGACCCGCAGTATCCACCAGCACCACGTCGATGGAGCGCGCTTTCGCCGCTTGCAGCGCATCGTAAAGCACGGCAGAAGGATCGCCGCCTGCCTTTGTCCGAATCATCTCCACACCAGCGCGCTGGCTCCAGACCTCCAGTTGCTCAATCGCGGCGGCGCGAAAGGTGTCCGCAGCGCAGAGCAGCACGCTCTGGTTCTGCTCGCGGAAGTACGCGGCCAGCTTGCCGGTGGTGGTGGTCTTGCCGGTGCCGTTGACGCCGACCATAAAGATTACTTCCGGCTTTGTGGCAACAGCAGGCAGCGGAGTTTGCACGGCATCCAGAATTTTTTGAATCTCAAATTTCAGCAGGGTTTTGAGTTCCGCTCCATCGCGAATCTGCTGCTGCTCGGCTTGCGCGCGCAGATGCGCAAGAATCTCCGCTGTGGTATGCACGCCCAGATCGGCGGCAATCAATGTGGCCTGCAACTGCTCCAGCGCGGCCGCATCTACAGGGCGTGTCCGCGCCAGCAGGTCTTCCATCCGTTCCTGCAGACCGTCGCGCGTCCGCGCTACAGCCTGCTTCATCCGTTCAAACAGGCCAGCCTTGGGCTGCGTGGGAGCGGGATCGGCGGATTTGCCAAAAAGACTGGAGAGCATAGATACTTGCGAACAAAAATTGTTCTACGTCCAGTGTATCAATCTGCATCGGTATCGCTGCGCAAATCAAAAAGCGTGCATTTATTTTCAGCAGTTTACGTGATGTGTGGCGGAGCAGAAATGAAGGGAAAATTTATGCGGATGGTTACGCTGATGGTTATGCGGATACTAATTCGCCTTCGGTCTCTTCTTCCCGCTGCGCGGAGGGCAGGTGAATGTGGCCGGCATCATAAACGTTGCAGAGGGCATCGACGATCCTGGGATCGAATTTTGTGCCTGCCAGCTTGCGCAGAATACGCATCACGTACTCGGCATCCATCGCATCCTGATACGGACGGTACGTGGTCATCGCATCGAAGGTGTCGGCGACGGCGATGATGCGCGGCATCAGGGGAATCTCCTCATCCTGCAGGCCGTAAGGATAGCCGCGTCCATCCAGCGATTCATGATGCAGCTCCACGCCGGGAATCACATCCGCCAGTTCAGGAATGGGGCGCAGCATGGCCGCTCCGCGACTCGGATGCGATTTCATGATTTCAAACTCTTCTTCCGTCAGCAATCCCGGCTTGGCCAGGATGCGGTCATCAATCCCGATCTTGCCAATGTCATGCAGCAGGGCAGCGATGCGAATGCGCTCCACCTCCGGTGCGGGCAGGTTCATTTCTTTGGCAATCAGGGTGGCGTAGCATGTGACTCTGCCGGAGTGTCCGCGCATATAAAAATCGCGTGCATCGACGGCCTCGGAGATGGCCTGGATCAGATTGAGAAAAACCTGATGATTTTCCTGCGAGGCCAAGACCCAGTGCGAGAACGAAGTGTCCAGGCTCTCATTCATCTGGTTAAATGCCTTAGCCAGTTCCTGGATTTCTGACAGCCCCGTTGCCTCCACGCGCAGCGTAATCTCACCACGGGATACGGCCTGGCAGGCCTCAAAAAATTTCTTGAAGGTGCGGGCAAATTCCAAGCTTACGATCCAGCCGTAGACTCCGGCTCCGATCATCAGCGCGGCAACCACTAGGTTGCGTCCAATCTGATCGTGAAACTGCGGCAGGAATGTTTGATAAATTAGATAAACGGCTCCCGCAGCCGATGCCAGAGGTGCCAGCATCACGATGTACAGAATCCGGAGCTTCGGGTTGGGACGTATGTACATGGTGGATTGCGAGAAGTGTACTCGCCCCAGGATGCTTTGAGAAAAGGATTTTGTACTTTCCCTGTTACGAAAGTATGTATGCGGGAAAGTACTGTCCTGTTTTGAGTCAGTTGCAATCTGGAGTCCCTGCAAGCAGAACGGCAGGATGGGTAGGTTTATTCGTCGCGGCCTGGACGAGACATCAGTCCCCGTATGGCCTCCAGCGGAGAAAGTCGCTCCGCCAGAACAGCGGCAACCTGTTCTGTAATCGGCATTTCCACGCCACACAGCGTAGCCAGGCCCAGGGCGGCTCCAGTGGTGCGCACCCCTTCGGCGACTTTGCCGTGCATCCCCGCTAGAATTTCTGGCAGCTTGCGCCCACGGCCCAGTTCCATGCCCACATGTCGATTGCGCGAGAGCGCTCCGGTGCAGGTCAATACCAGATCGCCCAGCCCGGCCAGGCCCGCCATCGTCTCGCGCTTGCCTCCGTTGGCAATGGCCAGGCGCGTCATCTCCGCGTTGCCGCGGGTAATCAGCGCAGCGATGCTGTTGTGTCCCAATCCCAGCCCCGTCACAACGCCAGAGGCCAGGGCAATCACATTCTTCAACGCGCCACCCAGCTCGACGCCGATAACATCTTCATTTGTGTAGAGGCGCAGGTTTGGCCCCATAAACTCCTCGCGAATGTAAGCCGCCAGCTCCGGGATATGCGAGGCAACCGTGATCGCTGTCGGACTTCCAGCGGCAACCTCCTGCGCAAAGGAGGGGCCGCTCAGCACGCAGCAGGGAAGTTGCAGCGAGCGTTCCGCCAGCACCACGTCGATCACCTGCGTCATCCGCAGGTAGGTGCTGTCTTCCAGCCCTTTCGTGGCATTCACGAGGATCTGCTGCTGCGTCAGATAAGGTGCCATCGCGTGCAGTGTGGCGCGCAGATGTTCTGACGGCACCACGGTGATGATGATTTCGGCGCGATCCAGCGCAGCCTTCAAAGCGCTGGTAGCGCGAATGCTCCCCGGAATGGGAATCCCAGCCAGGTAGCGGGGATTTTCGCGATTGCGGGCAATGGAGTCAGCCAGACTCTTGGTATGCGACCACAGCGCAATCGTATGTCCGCCGCGCCGCGCCAGCGTGATGGCGAGGGCCGTGCCCCAGGCTCCCGATCCAATAACAGCCACGCGGCTCATGCGGCTGCGCTTCCTTTGCTGCCAAAGCGGTATTCCTTGCCGTGTAGCAGGCGGTCAATATTCGCAGCATGCTTGACCAAAATAATTGCTGGAACCACCAGCGAGCTTGCCAGCAGGCCCCAATTCCAACTGGAGAGCGACAGCACGCGGCCCCAGAGCCATGCGTACAAGGGGAAGGAGGCCGCGCTGACAATCGAAGCCAGCGAGACATAGCGAGAAAGAAACACGACAGCGAGAAACGTACCCAGCGCGCACCAGGCCGCAAGCGGCGCCAGCGCCAGAAAAACTCCCAACGCTGTGGCCACGCCCTTGCCGCCCTTGCCGCGTAGCCAGATGGGGAAGACATGGCCCAGGACGGCGAAGATGGCTGCAATCGCTGCGGCATCGCTGGCTTCGCTGCTGCTGCCGGAAGAATGAGCGCCGGAATAATGAGCAACAGCCAGGCGCACCAGACTGACGGCAGCGTAACCCTTGCCCGCATCCAGCAGCAGCGTCAGCGTGCCCAGCCAGCGCGAGCCGGAACGAAGCACGTTGGTCGCGCCAATGTTTCCGCTGCCACGTTTGCGAATGTCCTCTTTGCGGAAGGCCAGCACCAGAAGGAATCCAAATGGGATCGAACCGAGGAGGTAGGCAGTCACGGCTGCAACGCTGTAGGCAATCATCATGTTTGTTTATGAGTGTAGCAGCGTGGGCTACATCAATTTGCGGCGAATCATGTCGAGCGCCAGTTGCGTGGCCCACCAGCGGACGCGCTCGCGATCTCCAGTAAAGCGGCGCTCCACTACATCCGTGCGCTGCCCGTCGCTGAGCGCGATGTAGACCAGGCCGACGGGTTTTTCTTCGCTGCCGCCGGTTGGCCCTGCAATGCCAGTGATGCCAAGGCCATAGGTCGCCTGCGTGCGGCGTCGAATCCCATTGGCCAACGCTTCAGCTACCTCGCCGCTCACCGCGCCATGCTCTTCGATCAACTCCTCTGGGACATCCGCAAAATCCGTCTTCAGCGCGTTGGAGTAGACAACTGCGCCGCCCAGAAACGATCGTGAGCTTCCGTTGACGCTGGTCAGCCGCTGCGCCAGCAATCCTCCCGTGCAGCTTTCCGCCACGGCCAGCGTGGCTCCGCGCATCTCCAGATAGTAGAGCGCAATCTGCTCCAGCGTTTCATTTTGCGCAGAGTAGACAAGCTCATCCATCTCCTCTTCAATCTTGGTGGCCAGTTCATTCACCCGCGCCTGCGCCACGGCCAGCGTGGGTTTCGTGCAGAGCAGATGCAGTTGAATCTCGCCAGAATGGGCCAGGATGGTTGTCTCCACATCCTTGAAGCGCGTGTAAATGGGAGCAACGCGCGCATCCACCTGCGACTCCGGCAGCATCGCCATCTTCAAGACACGATGCGCAATATGTCGCTCCGGCAGAATCTCGCGCAAACGCGGCAGGCACGTCTCTGTGAACATGGGCTTCAACTCCGCAGATGGGCCGGGCAGCAGCAGCAGCAGCTTGCGGTGGCCGCCAAATACAATGTCCAGCCATTGCCCCGGAGCGGTGCCCTGCGCATTCATCAGCATCTCCGCGCCCGCGATTACGTCCGCCTGCTTGGCATTGTTCTCTGGCATGGTGATGCGCCGCTCGGCAAAGCGCTTGTACAGCGTAGTTAGCAATTCTGAGTCGCGCTTAAGCTGGACGCCAATTGCGGAGGCGACAGATTCCCGCGTCAGATCATCTTCCGTGGGGCCAAGTCCTCCCATCACAATCACAATGTCGGTGCGTTCCAGCGCATGTTTCACGGCCTGCACCAGATGCGGTCTGCGGTCGCCAACAATAGTTTTAAAGATGACCTGCACGCCCAGCGCGTTCAGTTCTTCCGTCAAAAACAGCGAATTGGTGTCCTGCCGGTACGGGGTAAGCATCTCGGAGCCGACGGCAATGATTTCACTCAGCATGGTTTTGATGGTTTCGGTGCTTGTTCATCCACTCGGAACATGGCTTCAATCGGCCCTGTATCCGGCCACGCCCAAAGCAATATGATATACGGCGGTCTGCGTCACCAGCGCTGCATCGCCATCCGGCAGAAACGCCAGCCCCACAATGCCGGAGCCAGAGACAGCCAGAGTCGCTTCCTTCTGTGGCGTAATCTTTATGATGCCGCGACGACCTTCCAGCGAGGCTGCGATGTACAGATTTCCCGCAGTGTCGAAGGCCATGCCCTGCGGACGGCCCAGGCCGCGATAATACTCCGTGCTCACTCCCTCGCGGTCAATGGCGTGGATGCACTCGTTGCTCGATGTGGTTGGCCCGCTGACAAAGAGCACACCCGCAGCGTTAAACGCCAGATGATAGGCGGCGACACTCGGCTCTAAAGTTGCGAAGACAAAAATCTGTCGATCCGGCGCGATCTTAAAGATCGTTCCGCTGCGGTCGCCGACATAGAGATAGCCGTCGGCATCAAAGGCCAGACCCGTGGCCACGCCCATGCCTTCGGTAAAGATGGATTTGGCCCCATTAGGCGTTACGCGATAGACGATGCCTTCATGCCGCGAGGAGACATAAAGATTGCCCTCGCGATCCAGCGCCAGCCCCGTTGCATTCACAATGCCGGTGACGAAGGGACGAATCTGGTATTGCGTGTCAATCTGAAATACGGAAACAGGTGTCTCCTGTCCGCGCATGCCCGAAAGGGTCACGTAGAGATTGCCCTCCGCATCCGCTACGGGATTCGCCACTGCATGAACATTTTCTGCTGCCATCACGCCAATGGCGACGGGCAGCGTGTTGCTCAGCTTTCCCTGCACGCGCACGCCCGCATTGCCAGAGAGCGCGCCCTCTGGCACGCGCAACAGCACGCGCGCCGCCTGGCTCATCACAAGGGGAGCGGCAATCTCGCCAATCATCGCGGCAGGTTGCTGCATACCTTCTGGAACCAGTCCGCTGCCGCGCATTTCGATTTCGCCGCCGGGCAGCGCCGCCGCCGGGGCGATGGAGGCAACATGCGGGGTGCTGGCAGCCTTGCGCGGTAAAAGAGCCATCGGAGATTCCTCTTCTTTCTCTTCTTTCCAGCTTAGCAGTCAGTCCGTATCTCCGCCTGAACAGCCAGTCCCCGAAGGATTCAGGACGGTGGCCCATAATCCGACGGTGGCCCATAATCCGACGGTGGCCCATAATCCGACGGTGGCCCATAATCCGACGGTGGCCCAT